>Ga0164292_10001086_pt1 | contig 21704 bp, 17 predicted proteins | sample GEODES117metaG_FD_111486 | JGI IMG/M metagenome (GOLD analysis project Ga0164292, IMG submission 111486) | Eutrophic lake water microbial communities from Lake Mendota, Wisconsin, USA - GEODES117 metaG | ecosystem: Environmental > Aquatic > Freshwater > Lake | place: USA: Lake Mendota...
TCCCGAAAGCATTCGGGATAAGATTTACAAAATATTGGCATATTATATAAATCACATTGGTATAAAAAATCAAGGAGATCTGGCCAAAAAAAAGAGGCAACTTCTGTTGCCTCTGATTATATTCATCATTATTTCTTACTAACGTATCACCACTTTTCCTGTTGCCAGTTTATTGCCCGATGCATCTGTTAACACAACGGCATAAACACCCTTACTGAGGAATTTCACTTTTACATCCATAACCTGGAAAGCACTGGTAATGGTATAAGCTTTCTGATATACTCTTGCACCTTTTGCATCATACATCGTGATCAGACGTGGCTGCCCATTTACAGGAACTCCATCCCACCTTACCTGGAACTCGCCATTGTTAGGATTGGGATAGATAAAAGTGTAATTCAATACGGTATCCCTAACCGTTAGTACAGATGAACTTCCAGCACATCCATTAGCATCAACTACAGTAGCTATATAATTACCAATACCATTTCCATCAACCGTGATGCTGCTGCCATTTGCCCCTGGTATGCTGTTGTTATTGTAACTCCAGTTATAGGTGCTTGCCGCAGGTGTTGCACTTGCAGTAAGGGTTATGGTTTGCCCAGGCAATACCACTGATGAAGGTGTTGCCACTAAGTTGACTACAGGAGTCGGATCAACCGAAAGTATTGCTGTTCCCGAAATGATGGTACCGCAACCCGGGGCACTGATCCTGGCCCGGTATCGACGGTTGTTTGTACCTATAGCCACATTCGACAAGAAAAGGGTATTAGTGGTTGCCCCGTTTACATCTGTAAATGTGGTTCCACCGTCAGAGCTCTCTTCCCACTGGTAAATAAGATTTGTTCCGTTTGCAGAAAGAGTGATGCTTGTATTGCTGCTGGCACAAACTGTTACATCAGCTGGTTGCTGGGCTATGGAAGCAGGTATTGATACAAGTAATAGCGCAGGATCTGAAATAGCAGCTCCACAAGGTACACCGGTAGCCACAAGGCGGTATCGGTTATTGTTTTGTGATGCTGAAATAGCAGCAATGGTAAAACTGGTAAGCGTTGCACCCGGAATATCATTATACGTACTACCACCATCTGTGCTTACTTGCCATTGATAGGTAAGTGCATTGCCAGTTGCTGTTGCAGAGAATGTTGCATTGCTGTTTACGCATCCGGAGAAATTCAACGGTTGTGCATTGATTGCAGATGCAGTAAGCACATCTAAAACTGCAGCATTCGAATTGATACCGATAGACGAACAGGCGCTGGTGATAACACAACGGTAAAGATTGCCATTCATGGTGCTCAATACGTTATTGATATTTAAGGAAGTACTTGTTTCTCCACTGATATTGTTGAAAGTATTTCCTCCATCAGTACTTATCTGCCATTGGTAGGTTAAACCGGTACCTGAAGCAGTTACTGTAAATAAAGTGTTGCTGCCCGGGCAGGTACTGTTTGCAGTAGGCTGACTGGTAATGATGGCATTGTTGTTTACAATCAATAAAGCAGATAAAGATGTTACGGTGGCCGGACAAGCGCTGCTGCTAATCCTTACCCGATAACTGTTATTGTTCATACTGGCAGTAACTGCAGTAAGATTTAAAGTAGCAGATGTAGCTGCAGGAATATCCGTATAAGTCACTCCTCCATCTGTACTTACTTGCCATTGGTAGGTTAAAGTTGTGCCATTTGCTGTTGTCGTAAAACTGGCGTTACTTCCCGCGCATGCACTCGTATTGGTTGGTTGTGCAAGAATGCTTGCTTCGCTATTAACCGTTAATGTTACATTCGAAGACACCAATGGGTTAGGACCACAACTACCGATGACTACATGATACTGGTAGTTGTTTTGTGAAGCGGCTACATTTGTTAATGTAAGTGTTGGGCTCGTTTGGCCTGTGATATCAGAAAATGTGGCACCACCATCTGTACTCAACTGCCATTGATAGCTATTAGGTGACCCTGTTGTAACAACAGTGAATGAAGAGTTGCCACCAGAACAAAGTACCTGGCTTACCGGTTGGGTGGCGATAACTGCAGGGTTTGTAACAGTCAATAATGCTGCATCTGAAGTTACTGAAGATGGGCAGGCATTGCTAACTTGAACCCGATACCTGTAATTGTTAAAAGTGATAGTAACATTAGGAATACTTAAACTGCTGCTATTCGCACCGTTGATATTATTATAAGAAGCGCCGCCATCAGTACTCAACTGCCATTGGTAAACCGGATTGGTTCCGGCTAGCACAGCATTAAATGTTGCTGAACCTCCTGCACATGCTGTAACATTTACCGGTTGAGTGGTTATAGTAGCTCCAGTGCAGGTTGATGCAGGTAAAATGACAGTGAAAGTATCTGATTGCGCCACATTAATATTGGAAGCGGTGAAGAGGTTGCTGGTGATTTCGACAATCGCTTGATTCTTGATGGCAATATCATCTACATACCAGCCTTCAAGATTAGTTCCTACGTCTGTAGTAAAGCGGAACCTGAATTTTACATTCTGATTAGCATAGGAAGCAAGATTGATTTTCGTTTTGATGAATTTGTTGTCACTGCTGCCCGACCATGCCCTTCTTCCGCCAATGATAGAAGTGGCATCCATGGTAGCGGTGTAACCTCCTGTAATGATCAGTGGCAAAACATCCGTCCATGCACCACCGTTAGAACTGATTTCCAAAACACCACCATCGTATTGTGTTTCAGTACTGAACCAATGACGGAAAGACAAAGGCGGAGGTATTGGGCCAAGATTGATGGTATTGGTAAGCGTTAAATTCTGGTCGCTTTGGATGTCAGGGTTAGCAGCGAAATAGGAATTAGGAGCACTGAAACTCCTCGCGTTTGAAACAACCCAGTTTGTAGTGGTAGTAGTGCTTGTCGTCCAGGTTCCCGACGGAATGGGTGGAGCTAGTACCGTATCTTCAAATAAGCTTACCGTTGGGAAATAAGCTCCATTATTAATCTGTACCGTAAAAATATAATCCTGTGTTTGTCCGGCACCTAAAGTTACCGGGAAACTAACCACACGGTTCGTTGAATTATAAGTACCACCACTCACATAAGTAACATTGTTGGGTAAAGTATCGGTTAACGTGAAATTGCTGATGCCTCCACATTCTCCAACGGTTATCCTGTTGGTATAGGTAATATTTTGTCCTTCTGGTACCTGAGCGACATTCTGGGTAAGCTGTAAAGTGGCGCTTCCTAAAGAATAATCCGGAATCTGATCTGTAGTACTGCCCGAAGAACCCTGCGATGCAAGGGCGCCCATGCCTCTTTTGCGGAATGCTTCGCGTATCGCACAAATGTGAGCACCACCATAAAGAATCTGATCGGCCTGCAATATCGCGTCACGGCCATCAATAAAACCCGGGCTGCAGGGTTGAAGTTTCATACCCTCCGTAACTAATTTCAACGCAATCACATTTCCCCCAGTTCCATTTGCATCAAATATATTCGAATTTATAGTACCCACTTGATTGATAATATTCCAAGTCATATCCCATAAAGTAGCACACCAGATTTCTCCCCTGTTATGTTGCTGGGCTGAAATGGTGGTGCCATAAACTTTATTATTGACTGAAAAATTGGTACAATATCTTTGTGAGCGGATACCTAAACCTGTTGCTGTTTGTCCCACTACATAAGTACCGATCCCACGTGGTGAGTTAAAACCTGTATTCAAAGTGCTGTTGGCCCAATCCTGAGTATACATCAGTCCGTAATAATCACTCCAGCCTTCACCCATCTGCTCTGCATTACCAAGGCAACCTGATTGTGCTGGACCACCGGTAAGCCGGTTTGAAATGCCATGAGCGAATTCATGCGTAATGATGCCATTGTCTACATCTCCATCTTTTTGAGGGGTACCGCTCCAAAGGTACATCTGCATTCGACCATTGCCACCATCTGGCGGAGTGGAGAAATTGGCATTATTGGTGCCTCCTCCATCCTGTGCATCAGCAAAAACATAATCATTACCCAAACCGCCACGACCCTGATTAGAAGCCTGAAAATTACCTGCAACTTCATCAAATCCGTAGAGATAAGTTAAATCATGTATGATATTGTTCCAGTAAAAAAGATTGGTTGTATTGAATTGCTGGTTTTGTACCGGTGTGGTTTGAATAGGTGTAACTGAAAAATTGGGAACGAAATCAAAAGTCAGGGGATCGGGAGTTGTTGATGTTGCAGGAATGCCTGTACCATTGTTTCCATTCCGGTCTTCCTGTGCCCAAACATTGTTTCCACGGGTATAATTAAAATCTATGGTTCCATTGTTATGCCATTTTAACGAAGTGGCATTACCTGGTGAGAGAGTCCAGGGGTCAGTTTTTAAAGCTGCTGCGCCTCCGGGATGGTTCGGACTTTCTGCAGGGAAAGGTATAACCCGGTAACTGGCAGAGTTGATTAATGTAGGACTGTTGTTAAGTTCTGAAGTTCTTTGTAATGTAGTGAAATCAAAAATAGAGGGTGATACTGCCGCCTTTAAAGGGGCTTTGCCGCTGTGAACATGATCGGAATTGCTGGAATGTGCCGGATCGTCCCAATTACAATAAACGGTAAGATTACTTACTCCGGCAATAGATTTATCAATAGCATTTACCCTCACCAACCAATAATCATCACTGGAAACAGGTATGATATAAACCTGCCAGGACAGCACAACTTTTCTTCCTTCTTCAATCGGAACCCACATCAAATCAACCGTAATGTTTTCCCTGGAAATTCCGGCATGATCAAAAATGATTTTTTTACCACCAGCCTCACTTTTCAAAACCATCAAAGGATTGCGGGCATTTAGTTTACGATCGTTTAAAGCTGCATAAACGGCCTGTTCAGGAGAAATGGATGGTGTACCTGATACGGAATTGGTTCTTTTAGCAATACTACTGATAAAGCCACCACTTTTTGAAACCAATTGGTTATTTTTAAACCCAAGCACCAGCAATTGATTATAAACCGGAATATCTTTAAACGACTGTTGCAGATAGACTAAACGAATTCCTGCTGTTTTATCAAAATAGGTATTGCTAACTGAGAAATTATTCATGTCGGCATCCGACAATCCAATAGCTGCTTTTTCCTTTTGTACCAGTTGAATAGCAATAGCCTGATCATCGGTTTGGGCATGTACTAATAAGGTACAAAAAAAGCTGAGTACAAGTAACAGGTTTTTTTTCATAACAATTGCTTGTTTAATTGGGCAGACAAAACGTTTATTTTTTGTTTTGTCAGGGTGAAACATGATAATATCCGGGAAATTTTAATTGATTACCTTTTTAACTTTTGGGGCTGAAAGGTAATGCTTTTTCAGGAAATCATCATCCTCCGTTTAACAAAAAAAGACTTTAATAACCAGATTCAAAAGATAGGAATATTTCCGATCAGTGGTTATCGGCTCCAACATAAAATTTATCCATTTTAGATATTATGTGAAAATTTTTTTCAGTTTATCACAGGGACGGTACTCATCGGGTAAGCAACACTTGCTTCTTAGTTTTCGAATTGGGAAATTACACATTTTTTGTTTGTCATGCTATGAGTAGAACAGCCAAAAGTCCTTTAATACCGTGAATAGCTTAAAATCGGGTGCCAATCATCTGTAACAGGAAATAACTCCTATCAAAAAAACAGGTACAAGTATAATTTTCTTTCAGTAAAAGCGAAACCCTTTGCAAGTACTCTTTATCCTTTGCTAAGTTTATTATTAAGAATATATCTACCTCATCAACCCTCATTTTTTTCGATGATTTGCTTTCTTTTTTTTGCCATTCCAAGCACCAACCCATACCTTTGCACCCGATTAAAAAACAGTTGATCAGTACCATAAGTGGATCATCAACTTCAACTGATCAACTTTTCACGTTTCAATTATAAAGCAATGGTAGAAATAAAACCAGATGAGATTTCGGCAATTCTCCGCCAACAACTCAGCAATTTTAATGCTGGCGCAAGTTTAGAGGAAGTAGGAACGGTATTACAGGTAGGTGATGGTATCGCCCGTGTATATGGTTTAAACAATGTTCGTTCGGGTGAGCTGGTAGAATTTGAAAATGGCGTTAAAGCCATCGCTCTCAATCTGGAAGAAGACAATGTGGGTGTGGTATTGATGGGTGATAGCGGAGATATCAAAGAAGGCGCAAAAGTTAAACGTACCTCACAAATCGCTTCCATTAAAGTGGGCGATGGCTTGAGTGGCCGCGTTATCAATACTTTAGGAGAACCAATTGATGGCAAGGGCCCTATCAAAGGAGAACTTTACGAAATGCCTTTGGAACGTAAAGCTCCCGGGGTAATTTTCCGTGAGCCTGTAAAAGAACCACTACAAACCGGTATCAAAGCTATCGATGCCATGATTCCTATCGGACGTGGCCAGCGTGAGCTTATCATTGGCGACCGTCAAACCGGTAAAACAGCCATCGCGATAGATACCATCATCAATCAAAAAGAATTTTATGCTGCTGGTAAACCAGTATATTGCATATATGTAGCGATCGGACAAAAAGCTTCTACCATCGCCGGTATCATGAAAACCCTGGAGGAATACGGAGCAATGGCTTACACCACCATCGTTGCCGCCTCTGCTTCCGATCCGGCACCATTACAGTTCTATGCACCATTTGCCGGAGCAGCAATCGGAGAGTTTTTCCGCGATACCGGAAGGCCGGCACTCATCATTTATGATGATCTATCCAAGCAAGCAGTAGCCTACCGTGAAGTTTCCCTCCTTCTTCGCCGCCCGCCAGGCCGTGAAGCTTATCCGGGTGACGTATTCTATTTGCATAGCCGTTTACTCGAAAGGGCAGCTAAAGTGGTTTCGAAAGATGAAATCGCCCGTCAGATGAACGATTTACCTGAATCTATCAGGCATCTCGTAAAAGGCGGAGGTTCTTTAACCGCTTTGCCAATCATTGAAACACAGGCAGGTGACGTTTCGGCATATATTCCAACCAATGTGATTTCCATTACCGACGGACAAATCTTCCTGGAAGGCAACCTTTTCAATGCAGGTATCCGTCCGGCGATTAACGTTGGTATTTCGGTAAGCCGTGTGGGTGGTAATGCGCAGATCAAATCGATGAAAAAAGTGGCCGGTACTTTGAAACTCGATCAGGCCCTTTACCGGGAGTTAGAAGCTTTCTCTAAGTTTGGTGGCGATTTGGATGCGGCAACAAAAAATGTAATCGATAAAGGTGCACGTAATGTTGAAATCCTGAAGCAAGCGCAATATTCTCCATTTACGGTGGAAAAGCAGGTAGCCATGATATATTTGGGAACTCAGGGTTTACTGAGAAACGTTGCCGTGAAAAATGTGAAAGCTTTCGAAGAACATTTTCTCCTGGAAATGGAAAATAAATATCCCGAAATTCTGGCTGAATTCAAAAAGGGCGGATTGCCGGAAGAAGGTTTGAAAAAGATGACCGATCTGGCAGCAAGTTTAGCAGGTCAATATAAATAACGTGTTTTTAATTTTTTTATAAAGGGTGGCTTTGCTGCCCTTTTTTTGTGGCTTTCTTGAAAAAAGATGCTCTGAAGATAGGCTGGTAATAATTAAATTGCAACAAAGATTACATTTTCGACACGCAATTTTGTCAGGATTTGGTATGGGAATAGTTTTTGCAATTAACTTACAAAATATTTAAACATGACACTAGGAATTTTTGCCGTCTCCATCATTTTTATGCTGCTTGGAATGGCAGTGCAGTATCGGTTGAAAACTAAGTTCGCCACTTATGCCAAGCAAGGGCTAGCCGTAAACCTGAGCGGAAATGAAATTGCACAAAAAATGCTTCGCGATAACGGCATTTATGATGTACAGGTTACTTGTGTGGAAGGCCAATTGACCGATCATTACAATCCTATTAATAAAACAGTAAATCTTAGCCGCGATGTTTATGAAGGAAGAAGCATATCTGCTGCCGCAGTTTCTGCTCATGAATGCGGACATGCCGTTCAGCATGCAACCGCTTATTCGATGTTGATGTTGCGCAGTAAGATCGTGCCCGCTGTTCAAATCAGTACCAATCTCTCTCAATGGGTGATCATTGCCGGTTTAGGTGTTTTAGGTTTTGGCGGAGGAAACCAAACGCTTTTACTCATTGGGATCATTCTTTTTGCCGTAACCACTTTGTTTTCATTGATTACCTTACCGGTAGAATTTGACGCTTCAGCACGTGCTTTGCGCTGGCTGGATACTGCCAATATCACATCCGCACCCGAAAAAGAAAAAGCAAAAGATGCCCTCAAATGGGCGGCGCTTACTTATGTAGTAGCCGCGCTTGCATCTGTGGCCATGCTGGTTCAATACATTCTTATTTATCAGGGAAGAAGCAGGGATTAATTTCACCAACACCTATTGTTCCCTTAACTTGCCTCTGTTCATTTACATTTAAACAATAACCCCTCATGGATTTTGGAAAAGAATTTCAGAAATATGCTGTTCAACACAAAGGTGTCAGCAGCAATACCCTGCATGGATATATCAACCACAATGTAACCAACCTCACTCCGAATATCATTGAAGAACGCCCGATGAATGTGGCCGTCATGGATGTTTACAGCCGCCTTATGATGGACCGTATCATTTTTTTGGGCTATCCCATCAACGACGAAGTGGCCAATATCGTAACCGCACAATTGTTGTTTTTAGAAAGCACCGATCGCACCCGCGATATTCAAATGTATATCAACAGCCCCGGCGGTAGTGTTTACGCCGGTTTAGGCATGTACGACACCATGCAGTTCATTACCCCGGAAATTGCCACCATCTGTACCGGAATGGCTGCCAGTATGGGAGCTGTATTGATGTGTGCCGGCGCGGAAGGGAAACGCACTGCCTTAAAACATAGCCGGATCATGATGCACCAACCTAGTGCAGGAGCGGGGGGACAAGCCACTGACATCGAAATTACAGTGAATGAAATCCGTAAAGTGAAGAGAGAGTTGTATGAAATCATTGCACATCATACCCACCAGCCGGTTGATAAAGTGGCCATCGATTGCGACCGTGATTATTGGATGACTTCCAACGAAGCAAAAGAATATGGTTTGGTAGATGAAGTGTTGCTGATGAACCCACGCAAGAACAAAAAAGATTAATTAAATTTCAATTCTAAACGCATTGCTTGATATGAATATTAATAATAAGTATGTCCGCCAGGATGATGAAGAAACTCCTGCAAACCTGCCCGAAAACCCAATGGAAAAAATGATGAGCGGATGGATGTTCGACAAAAAATTTATCGAACAGCGCAAAGTGTTTTTATGGGGCGCTGTGGATGATAAATCTGCAAAAGACATTACCGACCGCCTGCTTTATCTGGAAGCCCTCGACCCGGGTAAAGACATTACCTTTTATATCAACAGCCCCGGTGGAATGGTTACTTCCGGCATGGTGATTTACGATACCATGCAAATGATCAGTTCACCTGTGAGTACCGTTTGTATGGGCATGGCTGCCAGTATGGGCAGTATTTTGCTCAGTGGTGGCACCAAGGGTAAGCGCTATATTTTTCCACATGGTGAGGTAATGATTCATCAACCCAGTGGTGGTGGTCGGGGAACCAGTGCCGATCTGGAAATTATGGCGGTACAAATGCTCAAAACAAAGGAAATGGGTGCGAGATTGCTGGCTGAAAACTGCGGACAAACCTTCGAAAAAGTGATGAAAGATTTCGACCGCGATTACTGGATGGATGCTCAAGAGTCGATTGTATATGGTATAGTTGACCATATCTCCAGTAAAATATAAGCATTGAATTTTCTAAAATTTTATAAAGCCTTAACGGGCTTTTTTTATTTTAACTTAAAGCAGTATCAACTGTAGAAATCGTGCCAATGTTGAATCGGTTGTATATCTTTGTAAAACGGTAAGCAAAGATTGATTACCTAAAACCTGAGTTAATGCCCAAACAACAAATTTTACATTGTTCATTTTGTGGAAGAAGTCGCGATGAAGTGAAAATCCTCATTGCAGGTCAGGATGGTCATATCTGTGAGAACTGTGTAGAACATGCACAGGAAATCATTGCAGTGGAATTAACAGGCTTAGCCGATGGCAAAGCTTCAAATACCTCTTCTTTTAAATTGACCGTAAAGAAGCCCATGGAAATCAAGAAGTTCCTTGATGAATATGTTATTGGGCAGGATGATGCCAAAAAAATTCTGGCGGTTGCAGTGTACAATCACTACAAGCGGCTGAACCAAAAAATTGAGAATGATGTTGAAATTGAAAAAAGCAATATCATCATGGTGGGCGAAACAGGAACAGGTAAAACCTTATTGGCTAAATCTATAGCCCGCATGTTGAATGTTCCTTTTGCCATTGTTGATGCAACCGTTTTTACGGAAGCCGGATATGTTGGTGAAGATGTAGAGAGCATGCTCACCCGTTTACTGCAATCCTGTAATTATGATGTAGCTGCTGCCGAAAGGGGCATTGTTTATATTGATGAGATTGACAAGATCGCCCGTAAAAGCGATAACCCATCCATCACCCGCGATGTGAGTGGCGAAGGGGTTCAGCAAGGCCTTTTAAAATTATTGGAAGGCAGTGAAGTACTGGTACCACCACAGGGAGGACGAAAACATCCTGAACAGAAACTGATCAAAGTAAATACACAGAATATCCTTTTTATTTGTGGTGGTGCTTTTGATGGCATCGACCGCATCATCGCCCGAAGGGTAAATACCAATGCTATTGGTTTTAATGTGAACAAGGAATTGCAGGAATACCAACATAACAATTTGTTACAGTTTGTAAATGCTGTCGATCTTAAACATTTCGGACTGATTCCTGAGTTACTTGGCCGTTTACCTGTAGTAACCTACCTTAATCCATTGGATGCAGAAACCTTGCGCAGCATCCTTACCGAGCCTAAAAATGCGCTCATTAAACAATTCACCCGTTTATTTGAGATAGAAGGTATTGCCCTTAGTTTCGAACCAGCGGTATTCGATTTCATGGTTGAAAAAGCATTGGAATACAAACTGGGAGCCCGTGGCCTGCGTAGCATTTGTGAAGGAATACTCACCGATGCCATGTATGAATTGCCCTCACAGAAAGTAAAAAGTTTCGAAGTTACTTTTGAATATGCCAACCGGAAATTCAACAGCACCAAATTGAGTTTACTTAAGGTAGCGTAAGGGTTTGATACATTCTTTTTATGAGGTACTGAAGTGATTTTTTTCCATTAATTTCGCAGTTTACTAATAATGATACTGCTATCATCATGATATACTTTACCATGCTGTATCTCCAATCACATTACTTAATTAACGCTTAAACAATGGTAGATGTTATTCTAGGGTTACAATGGGGCGATGAAGGCAAAGGAAAAATAGTAGATTTTTTTGCGAAAAATTATGATCTTATTGCCCGTTTCCAGGGCGGACCAAATGCAGGGCATACCCTTTATGTGAATAATCAAAAAGTGGTTTTGCACCAAATACCCAGTGGTATTTTTCATGCAGATAAGATTAACCTGATTGGAAATGGTGTTGTGCTTGATGCCATCACCTTAAAAAAAGAATGTGAGGCCGTTGCCGCGCTTGGAGGCGATTATAAAACCAATCTTTACATCAGCGAACGCACCCATCTCATCCTGCCCACACATCGTGCCCTTGATAAAGCCAGCGAACTTTCGAAAGGAATTGAAAAAATCGGCAGTACATTAAAAGGCATTGGTCCGGCTTACATGGATAAAACAGGAAGGAACGGCCTTCGTGTTGGCGATTTACTTGATAAGAATTTTACCACCCAGTATATCAAGCTGAGGATGAAGCACCAGCGTCTGCTTGATAATTTTAATTTTCAGGAAGATATCAGCCAGTGGGAAGAAGATTTTTTTGATGCCCTTGAATTTTTACGCGGATTTAAAATTGTAAATGGCGAATATTTCATCAACGAAAAAATTGCTCAGGGCAATAAGGTGCTTGCCGAAGGAGCTCAGGGCAGTATGCTGGATGTAGATTTTGGCACTTTCCCTTTTGTAACGAGTAGCAGTACTGTTTCTGCGGGTGTTTGTTCGGGCTTAGGGATTGCGCCTCAAAAAATAAAAGAAGTGATCGGCATAACCAAAGCTTATTGCACAAGGGTTGGCAGTGGCCCATTCCCAACAGAGCTCACCGATGCTACCGGCGATTTCCTGCGCAATGCTGGCAATGAATTTGGTAGCACTACCGGAAGGCCCCGCCGCTGCGGATGGATTGATTTAGTAGCACTTCGCTTTGCTTGTATGATCAATGGCGTTTCACAAATCGTGATGACAAAAGCGGATATCCTTGATGGATTGGAAGAACTGAAAGCCTGTACCAGTTATAAAATCAATGGAGAAGCACAACAAACAGTACCTTTCCAAATGCATCGCATGAACATCGATGCCATTTATGAATCCTTTGCAGGATGGAATACCGATATTCCCACTGTAAGCAATTACGAAATGATGCCTGAAAAAATGAAATTGTATATTGGTTTTATCAATACCTATCTGGGTGTGCCGGTAAAATTTATCAGCAACGGGCCGGGCAGAGATCAAATTGTTTCCGTGTAATAATAAATATCAAAAAAAAGAGAAGAAATATTTGGCTAATTGGAAAAGGCGATGAAATTTTACATCACTAATCCTTGATATATGGTGTCAAAATCTGAAAACGAAAAAAAGAGCCCTTCTAAAAAAGCAGCTGCTCCTAAAAAAGCGGTTGTAAAGAAAGCATCTTCTAAAGCAAAGTCTGCTGATGAAGATGAAGAGGAGGATGAATTATTAGATAGTACCGAAGAATCTGCACCAAAGAAACCAGCCAAAGGGAATGCAAGTGCTAAAAAGTCTTCAGATGATGATGAAGATGATGAAGAGGAAGAAGATGTGGCGGATGATTGGGAAAAGCCGGAGGAGGATGATGATTGGGATCCAGATTTTGATGAGTTTGATATTCCTAAATCAAAGCTGAAAAAATCTGCCGGAACTCCAAAAAAACCAGGCAAAGCAGATGATGAATTTGGAGTAGACGATGATTTCAAAGATCTTGGCCTTTTTGATGACATGAATGACGGAGCAGGTTTTGATGATGATGATTTTTAAGTGCTACATTGGAATACAATTCAAATAAATTCTGGCTTTCATCGCCTGACGGCTTTAGGAAAAAAATGTTGAACTGGAGTAAACGGTTCAACATTTTTTGTTTTTTGGAAAACCCGCTGGTAAAACATGACACTACTTTCGATGTGATGCTTGCAGCCGGAGCTGTTGATTCTATAAGATTAACACATCCCATAGATCACACACAACTTCAGGATTTTTTTCAACTGCATAAAGATTGGCTTTTCGGCCACTTGAATTATCCCTCAAGCTCAGATGCAGTTGATTTTCCTGCAGGTTTTTTCTTCCAGCCGGAGATTAGGGTTATGCTGAAGGGAGATCAGGTTACCATTCACATCTTTGCGGGTTCACCGGTGCAGATCTTTACTGAAATCAATGAACACCCGGTAACATTAGATGCAACTTTACCGGCTATCGTTAACGTGCAGTGCAGGCAATCAAGGCAGGATTACATTCAAGCAGTTGAGGCTTTAAAAAAGCACATCAGGCGAGGCGATTGTTATGAAGTCAATTATTGCATGGATTTCTTTTCTGAGCACAGTGAGGTTGATCCATGGTTATTGTATCAGCAATTAAGTGTTGCTTCGCCAAATCCTTTTGCGGCTTTTTACAAAGTGGACAACAGTTTTTGTTTGTGTGCAAGCCCCGAAAGGTTCTTGCGAAAAGAAGATAATATTTTGACATCACAACCTATCAAGGGAACAAGCCGCCGGTTTCCCTTAGATCCTCAAAAAGATGCTGTGTCACTGGCTTATCTTACCAATAGCGAAAAAGAGAAAAGCGAAAATGTGATGGTGGTAGATCTGGTACGTAACGACCTGAGCAGGATTTGCACGGAAGGTTCAGTTAAGGTGACAGAATTGTTTGGAATATACGCATTTCCTCAATTGTACCATCTCATCAGTACTGTACAGGGAGGCATAGACGAAAACATATCGATGGCGAAAGTATTTGAAGCCTGCTTCCCCATGGGCTCAATGACAGGCGCACCCAAGAAAAGGGTAATGGAACTCATAGAGGAGTTTGAAGTTTCACCAAGAGGATTATTTTCAGGTACCATAGGTTATATTTCACCGGATGGCATTGCCGATTTCAATGTAGTGATCAGAAGCATTTTTTACAACACATCTAATGGAATGCTCAGTTTCAAAGCAGGAAGCGGGATCACCTTTTACAGCGAACCGGAGCAGGAATACGACGAATGTATGTTAAAAGCTTCTGCCATCATGAAAATGCTGATGTCGGCTTAGTTTTTTTTGGGTTTAATTGCTTTGGGAGTTGGGGTAGGTGCAGGAGTTTGATTATCGCTTAAAAGGTATTGAACCGAGGCTTCGAGGATCTGATATTTCAACTTACGGAAAGCATTCATTTTTTCATCGGGCAATACCAGGTTGTAATAACCTTCTTCTGAAAGTTTGTTATCGAATGCCGGATTATACCGGTTAAAAAGTTCAATTTCCATGTTAACATAACTGGTAAGAATATGCGAAACATATTTTCCGGAAATTTTTTCAGTGCTTAAATCATGTTGTACTGCAATAGTGGATGAATCTTTATGGCCAATGGATGTGGTTGTTGATACAGATTGATTCTCCATGATATAATGGGTTGCAATGAACTTCTTTACATGATTTTTACTTTCAGTTGGGAGGTGATTTTGCAGTACCCAAAAATTTCGGCTACCCGATTTTCGAATGGCATCATTGACGCGGCCAGGGCCTCCATTGTATGCTGCAATCACCAACAGCCAATCATTAAAATCGCGGTACAATTGTAAAAGATATCGTGCGGCTGCATGGGTGCTTTTAAAATAATCGCGACGTTGGTCGGTTTGCGAATTGATAATCAATCCGAAACTCCTACCTGTTTCGGGCATGAATTGCCAGGGCCCGCTGGCACCAACCATGCTGGTAGCTGTTGTAGATAAGTTACTTTCAATCACGGCTAAATATTTCAACTCATGCGGTACCCCATAGAGGGAAAAGATATTGTCAATTAGATTGAAATAGGGAAGCCCCCAGGTTTTCATCCTGATCAGTGAAGCGCTGTGTTGTTTCAGATAATCCTGCATGTATGCTTCTGCGTTAGGATTAACCTGAGATGCATAAGGAAGTAGGGTATTATAACTGAACTGAGTAAAAAGATCCTTGAATCCATAACGGGTGAGCGCATTTACCGATGCTGCTACCGCAGGTTTAGGAGCCTTGTCAACTGCAATCACTTTCTCGATGAGTTGCTGTGCAGCTTCATCTTCCTTAAGGGTATCTGCAGTAATATATCCCTGTTGATTACTGGAAAAACCAACAACAGAAATGCATAAACTAAATACGAAAAGTGAAGCTCTTTTCATAATGATAAGATCATTTACCTGTTATTTTCGTTGCATGAGTTGTTGGCTCAACTGAAGCAAAGTTAGTTCATCCTTTCGCGCGGCCATCAATTGTAAGCCGAATGGCATACCGTTGCTGTGACGAAATAAGGGTAAAGAAATAGCCGGTATGCCGGTGAGATTGGCTAGTACGGTATAAATATCGGCAAGATACATGGCCATAGGATCCTGATTTTTCTGTCCTATCGGGAAAGCGGTAACAGGCGAAGTAGGCAGGGCAATTGCATCATAGGTTTTAAATATACTACTGATGGCATCCACCAACTTTCCTCTTACTTGTTGTGCTTTCGAAAAATAGGCATCATAATAACCCGAGCTTAGTACAAAAGTGCCCAGCATGATCCTTCTTTTTACTTCTTTGCCAAAGCCTTCCGTTCTATTTTGGGTGTAAAAGCCGGTTAAATCAGCTGTTGTTGCGGCCGAACGATGCCCATACCTGATTCCGTCGTATCTCGATAAATTACTACTCGCTTCTGCAGTGGTGAGTACATAATAGGCCGGAACGATATAATCAATCATATCAAAATCAACCGCATCAACAGTATGTCCTTCTTCACGCAGTTGTAGTAAGTATTGTTTTTGTTGTAGCGCTATTTCCTCATCAAGGGAAGGATGATTCATCGCAGAACTGAAATAAGCAATCCGGAATTTTTTCTCATTTGCATCAACCGATGCTGTCGAAATGGGAACAGCATTCATGGTACTGTCGTTAGGATCATTGCGGCTCATCAATTTCAATATCAAATGAAGGTCTGCTATGTTTTTTCCAAAAATTCCAATCTGGTCGAAAGAAGAGGCGTAAGCAATCAACCCATACCTCGAAATAGTTCCATACCCGGGCTTGAAACCGATAATGCCACAAAAGTCTGCCGGCTGTCGAACAGAACCACCAGTGTCGCTTCCAAGTGCTGCCATGCATAAGCCGGCTTGTACAGCTACTGCACTGCCACCAGATGAACCTCCTGGTACTTTTGAAGTATCATAGGCATTGTGAACAGGCCCGTAAACTGAATGTTCATTGGACGATCCCATAGCAAACTCATCGCAATTGCAATTACCGATGATGATAGCTTCTTCATCGATGAGGAATTGTAAAGCGGTTGCTGTATAGGGGGAGTGGTATCCTTTCAGCATTGTGGAAGCAGCTGTAACAGCATGACCTTCGTAACAGATCACATCTTTGATAGCAATTACTACGCCATGGAGTAATTTAGGTGCTGAACCGGCAGTGCGTTGTGCGTCCAGTTTCGCTGCAAGAGCTAAAGCTTCATCAGCATAAACTTCCACGAAGGCATTCAAATATTTATTTGCTTGTATGCATTCCAGATAGTGGGAGACTGCTATTGTACAGGTTGTGGCACCGCTGCCCAACTGTTCCTGATAAGCAGCAATACTGGTAAAAGAAAACATGATGTTAGAAGATGACATCAGATGAAACTATAATCCGATGAAACGGCTTGATCCGGTTGTCAGTTTAAAAATCTAAGTTATGGGGTAACTTCTTTCTTGCTGTCTTTTTCTTTCATGCCATCTTCAATTTCACTCTTCACATTGTTTTTGGCATCATTGAATTCGCGCATGCCCCTGCCGATTCCACGCATCAGGTCGGGAATTTTTCTACCACCGAAAAAGAGCAAAACCACTAAAACGATCAATATCCACTCACTGCCACCTGGCATAGACAACAAGAGTGAGGTTTTAAGTTGAAGCATAAAGTTAATTTGATACACAAAGATAAGCGAATATTCGGGTTGGCTGATCAATTATATCCCACATATCAAACAATAACAATCTTACTGTGCAGTACTTTTTAATCGCATATACTTTCCACAGCGCCTTTACCATTTGCAGCTTCATAGGTGCTGATGACTTTTGAACAGGAAATGAAAACGATTAATACTGCAATGAGTAGCAAAGCCAATACAACGTTCTTTTTCGTGATAGGAGGTTTTATTGTGTCTAAATAGATATGCAGAAATCTTTGGGAAGATTGTTCAGAAAAAGGATTATACCGATTGGACAAACAATATAGTCCAATATCGGCTATCGGCTCATTGTACTATTTGTTTGATACCATCGGCATATACTCCCGAAAGCATTCGGGATAAGATTTATAAAATATTGGCATATTATATAAATCAAATTGGTATTAATTAGAACGAAGTACAAACCTGGATTGGGGATGGAACCATCCCATCATAAAAAAAGCGAAAAGTTTTGCTTTTTTGCTTGATATCAGTGTATTATATAATTTCAACGGGTAAAAGTCACTTTTTTTTGGAACCCACCGCCATTCTTTTTTCTTTAATACGGGCACTTTTACCACTTCTTTCACGAAGGAAATAAAGTTTAGCACGCCTAACACGGCCTACTTTATTAAGCTGTATGGTTTCGATATTTGGCGAAAAAACAGGAAAAAGGCGTTCAACACCAACTCCATCACTGATCTTACGAACGGTGAACGTAGCGGTTGACCCTGTACCCTGACGTTTGATCACATCTCCTTTAAAACTCTGGATACGTTCTTTGTTTCCTTCTACGATTTTGTAGTTAACGGTAATGTTGTCACCTGCTTTAAAAGCGGGAAGCGTTGGTTTTTTGGTCAACTGCTCATGAACAAATTCAATTGCGTTCATATTCTTTGTTTTTTACGGACGGCAAAGGTAGGGATTAATTATTGAAATTGGATGTTTAACTCGAAAAACTTCCAATTTTTTTGAGCCTTCGTTTCAATAAAACTTTGAATCTATTGCCGGATAAAATAATGATCAGCATTTATTAGCGGGCAATATTAATCGCCCTCTTCTCCCTGATTACGGTTACTTTAATCTGCCCTGGAAAAGTCATTTCTGTTTGGATTTTCTGGGCAATTTCAAAACTGAGCTTATCGCTGTCGCCATCTGTTACTTTATCTGCTTCAACAATTACCCTGAGTTCTCTTCCGGCCTGGATGGCATAAGCTTTTTCTACTCCCTGATAAGATAACGCCAGGTTTTCGAGATCTTTAATCCGCTGAATATATTGTTGCATGATCTCCCTCCTTGCACCGGGCCTGGCTCCGCTGATGGCATCACAAGCCTGAATGATAGGAGAAATCACATACTTCATTTCCATTTCATCGTGGTGTGCCCCGATTGCATTTACAACAGCAGGGTTTTCACCATATTTTTCCGCCAATTTGGCTCCAAGCAGGGCATGACTTAATTCTGTTTCTTCATCAGGTACCTTGCCGATATCATGCAATAAACCGGCACGTTTGGCCAGTTTAGGGTTCATTCCCAATTCTGAAGCCATGATAGCACATAAATTGGCAGTTTCCCTACTGTGCATCAGTAAGTTTTGACCGTATGATGAACGAAAACGCATCCGGCCCACCATGCGTATCAATTCTTTGTGCAAGCCGTGGATACCGAGCTCCATTACAGTACGTTCTCCAATTTCCATCACCTGATCATCAAGTTGGCGCTTTGTTTTTTCCACTACTTCTTCAATTCGCGCCGGGTGAATTCGCCCATCAGAAACCAGTCTTTGTAAAGATAAACGGGCCACTTCTCTTCGTAATGGGTCGAACGAAGATAATACGATTGCTTCCGGGGTATCATCAACAATCAGATCTACTCCTGTAGCCGCTTCAATTGCGCGAATATTCCGGCCTTCTCTTCCGATGATGGAGCCTTTGATCTCGTCGCTTTCGAGGTTAAAAACAGTAATAGAATTTTCTATTGCCTGCTCAGCTGCTGTGCGCTGGATGGTCTGGATTACAATTTTACGTGCTTCTTTATTGGCTTTGAGTTTAGCATCTTCAATGATTTCCTGCTGGATGGAAAGCGCCTTGCTATGTGCTTCCTGGGTAAGGCTTTCTATGAGTTGCGCCTTGGCTTCTTCAGCGGTAAGACCGGCTACTTTTTCGAGGCGGCGTATATGTTCTTCCTGATGCTTTTCAAGTTCGGTGCGCTTCTGGCCAACCACCTCTAATTGACGGTTCAGATTGTCCTTAATCGTTTCATTTTCTTTTAGTTGCTTCTCTAGATTCCCTTCTTTTTGATTCAGACTTTGTTCTTTTTGTTTGATCTTATTTTCAGACTCGCTCAGCTTTTGGGTGCGCTGCATCACATCCCGCTCATGATCTGATTTAAGTTGAACAAATTTTTCTTTGGCTTCTAGAAGTTTCTCTTTTTTTAGATTTTCAGCTTGTAACTGGCCATCTGCAACAATTTTTTGCGCCTGCGCCTCAGCGTCGGCAATTGTTTTTTGGGTATTTTTCGTAAAAATTACCTTGCCCAGAATCGTGCCCACAATAAGAGCTACCAATCCCAGGATGATTGAAATTATATTCAGTTCCATTAAATGTTGATGTTTTTAACTGATTCACAAAATTGTACATGATGATATCTCCCTTTTAATTCAAAAAGGTTATTTGGCGAAGATAAGAATTTTGTGTTAAGTTTTTGGAAAGAATAGGGCGGTTAGAAACAGAACTGCAATCAAATTAAATGGCTTTATCCATTTCAGCTTCCATTTTTGATAAGCTCCCGGTTAGTGATTCCAACAATCCAGATGAGTGCAGGTCGCCAACAGCCTGGGTGGCATACCAGATAATGACCATTGCTATGTAGTCCTGCATATCCTTACCGGCAAACTGCGTTTTGAATTCAATAATTTTGTCGTTGATGATTTTCACCGTCTTACGAACTGTTTCTTCATCAGCAGGGCTGGTACGGATGCGATAAGTACGGTCGCCAAGTAAGATATTGACTGGAATGAGTTTTTCGGGCATGGTTAACTTTTATTCACTTAGAAGGGCAATACATTTGTCTATTTCCCTGATATAGCGGTTGATGGTGAGATCGAAAGCCTTTTTATCAGCTTCATTCATTTTACTCGCTGCAGCTTTAAAAATCTGCTGCTGTTCTTCCAGCAATTTTATTTTCTTTTCCTGAACCGAATTATCGGCTTGCAAAATGGCAAGTTTTTGTTGCAGAGCAGCTTTTTCCTTCAATAAGTTTGCCTGCCTTTTCAGCAGTTCCTGCAATTTTACATGCACCCGGGCTATTTGTCCTTCAATTTCCTGCAATCCTTATTATTTTCTGATTTCGGCTTTCAAATGAGTTTGGTACTGTTGCACCAGTTGATTCATGTATTGATCTATTTCCCCATCGGTGAGGGTTTTATGCTCATCCTGAAACGTGAAACTAACAGCCAGCGATTTTTTTCCGGCACCCAGTTTCTCACTTTCAAACACATCAAAAAGATTAATCGACTTCAACTGGTTGATCTTCCCCGATAAAGCTATTTGCTCTACCTGGAGATAAGAAACATTTTTATCCACCAACAAAGCAAGGTCTCTGTTAACAGATGGGAATTTAATGATTTCCTGGTATTGTACCGAATTGGTTTTGATAGTCATGAGCTTATCCCAATCGAGCAGTGCATAAAAAACGGGTTGTTTTACTTCAAATTGCTTTCGAAGTGCTGCAGAAATCTCACCAATCTTACCCAAAACTACCTCTTGTGCTCGTATCTGAACGGCTTGTAAAAGTTGTTCATCAGTTGCTGGTTGAAAACTGTAATTCGACAATCCGGTAATGGTCAGTAATTTTTCTATCAATCCTTTCAGATAAAAAAAATCTGCTTCCTTTGCTTTATGGGCCCAGTCGGGGTCATTTGCTGTTCCGCTTACATAAATCACCAGGTTGTTTTTTTCTAGAAAATGATGATCTTCCGAACGGGAATAAGTTTTTCCAAATTCAAAAAAGCGCAGTTGATGATTTTTACGGTTAAGGTTATGTGCGATCACCTGAAGGCCTCCGGGTAACAAATCCAGCCGCAACATATCCAGTTCGGCACTTAAGCTATTGATCATCTTCACCGAACGGGATAATTCATCAGCCGAATAAAAGTTGCTATTGCCAATACTGTTGGTGAATATTTCAAAAAAGCCCATTCCAACCAGGTCATTCGACAGTTTTTCGCGAAGTACATATTTGCGTTGGTCTTTAGATGGGGATGGCGAAATACGGATGCTTGCCGGAATAGCAATATGATCGAGCCCATCAACCCTCATGATTTCTTCTACAATATCTGCCGCAATAAGAACATCGGGTTTGAAATAGGGTACTGTAACGGTAAGCGATTCCTCCGTAGAAATTTGGATAGAAAAACCAAGTGAAAGCAGTATTTTTTTAACTGATTCCGCAGCATACGCTTTTCCACTCA
>Ga0164292_10001087_pt1 | contig 21701 bp, 3 predicted proteins | sample GEODES117metaG_FD_111486 | JGI IMG/M metagenome (GOLD analysis project Ga0164292, IMG submission 111486) | Eutrophic lake water microbial communities from Lake Mendota, Wisconsin, USA - GEODES117 metaG | ecosystem: Environmental > Aquatic > Freshwater > Lake | place: USA: Lake Mendota, Wisconsin...
ATGATGGGCTCTCTTGAAGGTGCATTGTGTTTTCAAAAAGGAATGGGTGCTGTTCATGCTTGTGCGCATCCACTTGGAGCTTTGGGTTACCACCACGGAACCTTGAACGCGATTCTGCTACCTCATGTTTTGCGTTTGAATCTTGACCATCTGGGAGCGAAAGCGCAAAAGATTTCTGAATTCTGTGGTGCCTCATCGGTATTGAAGTTGCCTGAGAAAATGTCTAACTTGGTCGAAGAGCTCGGCATACCCTTGCGCTTGCGTGATTTGGGACTAGACCGCGTTAAACTCAGTGGTATTGCTCAGGCCGCGATGTTGGATAACGCAAACAAAACAAATCCACGTCTAATGACTGTGGATTTATATGAGGCGCTACTTGCTCAGGCATATTGAGTAATGGAGCTCTCAAGCACCGTATTGACCATCAGGAGTTCAAGGGTGATGCGCAACTCCTGAATGAGAGGTATTGAGAGGATTTCACTCGAAGCACCGTGGACAATCAGATTTTTCGGCATTGATAGAGCTTTTTTTGCTTGCCAGATTTAAAGTATCACGCATTCGGAGTCATTCTTGAAGATCGTCCCCAGTTTTGCACTTGGTCCCAATGAGGACGTCAGTATAGAGAACGTTTACAAGTTCTGTATCGCACAGAAGGGACCTGTCATGCTGACTGGTTTGTTTAATGCGCTTCCAGAATTGCAACGCTGGACGCCTGATCTTTTGCGAGAGTTGCTCGCGGATCGTGTGGTGATGGTAAACGTTTCCAAGACGGGGCTATTCAATCGTAGCGCGATGCAGGCGATGCCGTTTCAGGAGTATGCGGACTATCTAGAACTGCCACCTGAACAAAGAACTGAAACGCGTTATATGCAGCAGCAGTCTATCAGCGGGGGGTTAGCCTCAGGTTGTTTTTCTGAGCTCAGTTCGTTGGTAGCGATTGATCGTTATTTTCCCGAGCATGCGATTTGGGAGCAAAATCTTTGGTATGGGCCTGCAGGTACCAATACGGGTTTGCACTTCGATATCCCCAGAAATTTTTTTATGCAGATTCAGGGAAGAAAGAAGTTCTACATTGTGCCATCGAACTCACGTAACAAACTATATGCGCATCCCGCGATGTCGCCACGGCCAAATTTCAGTCGTGTCGATTTGACGAGCGATTACCTCAAGGAGTTTCCCCTCGCGGCTGAAGTTGACTTGTACGAGGTCACCTTACCGCCAGGGTCGATGCTTTATTTGCCCGAGTGCTGGTGGCATCAGGTGTTGAGTCTGGATAATTCGCTATCGGTCAATATCTGGTCGAATTCACGTTGGTTAGGATTGTTGCAAGAGCAAATCGCCAGTATCCCTGTGATGGGACGAGGTGTCATCGGTTCTGTGATCAATCTTTTCGGACCCAAGAGGCCACCGTCCGCACCCGGGGCGCAACTCAAGAAATAATCAGCCAAAGCAAAACTTCTTGAAACGTTTCCAGTACCAGCTCAAAAGCTTGGTGACAAAATAACTGTCTTTGAGTCCGCCTAGAACGTTACCCATGACTTGGTCGTTTGGGTCGGAACTGTGAGATTTCTGCTGTTCTTGTTTCATCTTTGATTTTCTCCCAAGTGTTTGTGGATGATTTCGGCGAGTCGAGTGGCATACTGGCGTGACACCATGGTCAGGTGATCGCCCTCGACAAATACGAGAGATGCTTGGTCCTGTGCATATTGACCCCAACCCCAGACCTCATCATTTTTAAGATGTTCGGGCATGCCATCGAGAAAACCATCAAGGACGTCTTTTGCACGAAACATACTGATGGGCAAACGCGGCTCGAATGGTGGGTCATAGATAATTTGCGCTTGTGTTTTAAAAACTTCGATAATGCCACGTACTAATTCAACATTATTCTGTGAGTCAATGATTTTCTGCGAGACAAGCTGATCGGCGAGTGCGCTGATCTGATCATTCCAGTCAAGATTGGCGATACTTTCCATCGGGAGATAAAGCGGCTTCTCATACATATGACTGATGGTCTCAGCGACAGTCATAAGCCATTTGCTGTTGTCCCAGCCACTCATGGCCGAGAGATCCCGTCCACTGGGTGTACCGGCATCCAAAACGATCAGACGGGCGACTTGATCTCCTGCCAGAACAAGTTGGCGTGCCATTTCGAGTGCGACCCAGCAGCCAAAGGAGTGTCCGCACAAGTAATAGGGTCCCTGTGGCTGAACGGTTTTAATCGTGGAGATATTTAAAGCTGCAATGTCTTCGATCTTATCTAACGGGGTTGCATTGCCATCCAGCCCCTTTGCTTGTAATCCATAAAAAGGTCGACCGACTTTGCCAAAGCCTCTGGCTAGATCGGTAAGATACAAGACACTTCCTCCCGTACCAGGAACGCAGAATAAAGGAGAATGATCTCCCGCAGTCTGCATGGAGACTAGAGGTGTGAATTTAAACGCTGACAGATCTTGATCAATGGATTGGGCCATGCTCTGAATGGTGGGTCGTTCCAGAAAGATCGTGAGTGGCAATTGGTGTCCTAAACGCTGACTCACCGCACCGATCATGCGAATACCCAGCATGGAGTCTCCGCCTAATTCAAAAAAGTCGTCTGAGCGCCCGATTTCTGAATAGCCTAACAGGCTGCACCAGATTTCAGCAAGTGCTGTTTCCGTGGCGCTGGCCGGGGCGCTGAATGTGGTGGATAAGTTCGGACGCTCGTGTTGTACCAGAGGCATGTCAGAGGCTCTGGACGAAGAGGGTGAGGACCATTTGAGATAACGCGCTTGCAAATCTGCCGAAGCAACGGCAATCCGACCACTTGGCATGTTGAGCAAGATTCGGTGAAACGCTTCAGTCGCCTCGGCCGCTTTCATCCAAAAAGCCGCTTCTTGAGGAGGAATCGTCCCAGAATTTTCGTATTCCCACGCATCCCAGTTAATCGATAGCCAATGCGTGTCGCTCAAGCGGTTGGCGTATTCGGCGAAGGCATCTAAATAGGCATTTGACGCAGTATATGAGGTGAAAGCAAGTCCACCCAGCAAGGCTGCTGAGGAAGACATGAGGATACAGAAATCAGCTTTGCGTCCTGCTAAAAGTTCGAACAGGATGTTGGTGCCTGAAATTTTCGACTCAACATTCACCGAAAGTGGGTCGGCGGCCATATCGGCAATGGTTTGGATCGCTGAGGGCGCTCCGGCAGCGTGAATCACGCCATGGATGTTGCCAAAACGTTGCTCACTGATCTCGAAAGCGCGTTTCATCGATGGGGTGTGGCTCACGTCAGCCGGGATCACCAAGACTTCGGCACCCAGATTCTCAATCCGCAAAATGGTGCGGATCGTATGAGCGGTCTGTGTTTGATTTTTCGTATCGCCCGCAAGACTTTGCCATTGGTCGCGGGCAGGGAGAGGCGATCGTGATATCAAAATCAATCGCGCTTGAACCTGTTTGGCTAAATATTCAGCCAACACCAAACCCATGCGACCCAGGCCGCCTGTGATCAGATAGACGCCTTGAGGTCGGAGTACAGCAGGAGATCCTTCAAACACTTTGAGCATATCGATGTGTTTAAAGCCCAACACATAGCGTCTGTCTTGACGCAGTGCGACGCTGGCACTGAATTGATCAGTATGCAGTTCGCGCCAGCAGAGATCCATCACACGCTGTTGCATGGGTCGATTGGAGACGGGTAACTCGATGTCAATGCAATGCATGGAGATGTGAGGCATCTCTTGCGGGATGACTAATAAAGGTCCGGTCAATGTGGCGAGAAGTGGATCAATGGTCTCAGTGCCATTGACATAATGAAACGGCGGAGTCATCACCACAATGTGGGTGTGTGGTTGACGCAGTGAATCGAGACCAAGCGCGATGTTAATCAGGCTCTGGTCAATATTGAGAGGATGAGCGGGCGCTTGGGGCATGCCCCAGAGTAGTAAGATCGTATCGAAAGTCAACGCATGCTCAGTCGCTAACAGTTCGACGTAATCACGGGCCTCACCGGGTCTGATTAACCATTCCTGATCACTGATTTTTTTAAAGATGTCACCAGGACGAATGATGGTGATGATGAGGTTGTGATGTGCGAAGCGCTCAAGAAGTTCCTTGGATAGCACGCTGTCATTTGCAAATACCAACCATGATCTTGTGTTTGCGCAGGCGTCTGAAGCAGGAGGTAGTGTCTGTTGCCAGTCAGGCAGGTAGAACCATTCCTCAAAAGGGAGTTTGACATCTGGTTGTGCGAGACGAGCGCGAATAGCTGTAGAGCTCGACTCGATCCAGTGCCTGGCTCGTTCGAAGGGATATTGGGGCAGAGCAATTCGGTATGGCTTTGATGCATCCATCAGCGTATGCCAGTCAGGCGTGATGCCGCTGCACCAGATTTTGCCAAGATTTTCAAGCCAGGAGGGGTATTCGCTTGCCTGATGCGAGAAGCTTGATATGACAGAGCAGCTGACAGGTTTGCCGCGGTGTCTGCGCGCGAGACTACTGAGAGTGTGTCCTGGACCCGCTTCAATGACTTGGGTCGGTGATTGCTCAAATAAGGTCGCCAGACCGGCGTCAAAGTTGACGGCTTGTCGCATGTGTGCAGCCCAATACTCTGGGCTGGTCGCCTGTTCGTCGGTGATCCATGCACCGGTCACGTTTGAGATAAAGGGAATCTGTGGGACTTGCAGGGAGCAGGCGGCAACCTCTTGTCTGAATTGCGGCAGGATACCGTCGAGCATTGAGGAGTGAAATGCGTGCGAGGTCTGAAGTCGTTTCGAAAGAACGTTTTGTTGGACGAGAATCTTTTCAAAGGCGTCAATCGCCTCAAAACTTCCTGCCACGACGCAAGCTTCCGGACCATTGACGGCCGCGAGCGAGAGCTCTGACGGGAGTAGTACTGTCAATTGTGACTCGGTCATGGAAACGGCCAACATTGCGCCGCGTGTTTCTTGCCAGATCAAGCGACCGCGAACGGTCACGAGGCGAAGTGCTGTTTCAAGATCAAAAACGCCTGCTAGGCAAGCAGCAACGTATTCACCCAAACTGTGGCCAATCAGTGCGTTCGGTTTGACACCGCTGGCAAGCCAAACTTGTGCCAGGGCATACTCTACGGCGAAAAGGGCGGGCTGCGTCAACCATGTTTCATTGAGTGTGGTGGCCGAGTCACCAGAGTTATCAAATAAGGCGGTCCTGAGGTCTAACTTGAGATGCGGTAATAATAAATCAGCGCACATATCAAACTGTGCACGAAAAATGGGATGATGGATGTAAAGTGCGTGCCCCATGCCTGCATACTGGCTTCCTTGACCTGGGAACATCATCGCAACCAATGATTGATCGCTTTGACGAGACGAGAGTACGCCTGCGATGGGTGACTTTGGTGCCTGGAGTTGCTCGATGGCGCTGTCTAGGTCGTCGCATACCAGCGCACATCGATGATCAAACTCCTTGCGACCGACGGCGAGTGTCCATGCAGCATCTGCGAGACGCGTTTGAGGATGGTTTTTAAAGTGTGAAGCTAAATCTTGACGTAATTGATTAAGCGCGCTTTCCGATCGTGCAGAAAGGACGAGTAAAAGAGGCTGCTTCGTCTCATTTGTCCGATCGATGGAGGGCGCTTGCTCGAGCACCGCATGCGCATTGGTGCCACCAATGCCAAAGGAACTCACCCCCGCGCGTCTTGGTTGCTGAGCCTCAGGCCAAGAAAGTGTCTGGTTGCTGACGTAAAACGGACTAGAAGCGAAATCGATTTTTGGATTGGGCTGGGTAAAGTGCAAGGTCGCAGGTATTTGACCGTGTTTGAGCGCAAGCGTTGTTTTAATCAGTCCGGCAATGCCTGCAGCTGAGTTCAAGTGGCCAATATTGGTTTTGACTGAACCCAAAACACAAAAATTTTTAGCGCTTGTATCGGCTTTAAATACTTGATTGAGTGCTGCAAACTCAATGAGATCACCTAAAGCGGTCGCTGTACCGTGCGTTTCGATATAGCCGATACTTTCGGGACTGACGCCCGCGCGTGCTTGGGCGCTTGAAATGACCTGTGCCTGACCGTCCACACTCGGAGCGGTAAAGCCGACTTTCATCGCGCCATCATTATTAATCGCCGAGCCTTTAATGACAGCGTGAATCGTATCGCGGTCTTTAAGTGCCTGAGCAAGGGGTTTGAGCAGGACTGCGCCTACGCCACTCCCCCAGACAGTACCCTCGGCTTGAGCATCGAAGGCTCTGCAATGGCCGTCAGAAGAAACAATCATGCCTGGCTGAAAAACGTGTCCGCTGTGTTGTGGGACACGGAGTGCCACGCCGCCAGCAATAGCCATTTCGCACTCACCATCGAGTAGGCTGCGGCAGGCCATGTGTATCGCCACGAGCGAAGTCGAACATGCTGTTTGCACGTCAAGGCTCGGTCCAGTCAAATTGAGCGCGTAAGAAACGCGGGTCGCAAGAAAGTCTTTATCATTTCCTAGGATGGCCTCATAAGCCGAGGTGTCAGTACAATGTTCCAGATAGGGTAATACTTGGTTGACCAGATAATCATTTTGGCCGCAACCAGCAAAAACGCCTACGCTCGTGTGCTCGGGAATTTTTCCATAGCCGCCATGCTCCAAGGCATGCCAAGACGTTTCTAAAAATAGACGCTGTTGAGGATCTATCACGCGCGCTTGAGCAGGGGTGTAATCAAAAAATGTGGCATCAAAGTTTTCGATATGTTCCAGTGCACCATGCGCAGGTACATAGGTCGGGGCGTTATATTCCGCGGGATCCACACCCGCAGCAATGATTTCATCGCGTGAGAAAAAGCGAATAGATTCCTCTCCTGCTAAGAGGTTTGACCAAAACGTCTCGACGTCATTTGCCCCGGGTAGTCTCGCGCTCATACCGATAATCGCAATGCTCTGATCATCTATAGGCCTGAGACGACTTTGAAATTTTTTGTGATGAGCATTCTGAGTTTTTTGACCAAGATGAGCGGCGAGCGTCGCAATCGTTGGATATTGAAAGAGACTCACTAATTCAAGTGTGTGTGTGTCAAGTGTCTCTTTGAACGTAGTTACGATTTGTTCAAACACACGTGTGAGTAAGATCGAGTGACCGCCCAGATCAAAGAAATTATCATGTAAACCGATATTTTCTTTTTGTAATACATCTTGCCAAATCTCGAGAAGACCTCGCTCCAGTGCATTAGTTGGCAAGCTAGGTTTGCTCTGTGTTGCGCTTAGAACAGGTTCGGGCTTGGGGAGCGCTTTGCGATTGATCTTGCCATTCGGTGTGACAGGTATTGTTTCAAGTACCACAACATGCGCAGGGACCATGTACTCAGGCAGAGTAGCGCGAATGGCTTTGCGCAAGGTCTCAGGGACGAGGTGGCTGTTTGCCTTGGGTACGACATAGGCGACCAAACGTTTGTCGCCCGGGGTGTCTTCGCGCAAAATCACGACAGCTTCTCTGATGCCCGTCTGCTCTCTGAAACATTGTTCAATATCGCCGAGTTCGATTCGATAACCGCGTAGCTTGACCTGATTGTCAATCCGACCTAAAAATTCGAAGGTACCATCTTTTTTCTCGCGGGCGAGATCTCCGGTGCGATAGAGTCGTGCACCGTGTTGATCGGAGTAGGGGTTGGGTTGGTAGGCAAGTGCTGTCAGGTCGGGGCGCCCGACATAACCACGCGCGAGACCATCGCCGGCGATGCACAACTCTCCTGCGATACCTGGTGGTAAGGCTTGTCCGTAGGCATCAAGTATATAAATTTGAGTGTTCCGGATCGCGGGACCGACAGCCTCGTTTGGGCTGAGAGCCGGATCGGCCGCCTGCTGTATTTGATGCGCGGCAGACCAAATAGTGGTTTCTGTTGGACCGTAGAGGTTCCAGAGTTTGACACCTGTAGCGAGTAATTTGGCCGAGAGGTCGCTGGGTAAAGCTTCTCCGCCGCACAATACGGTAAATCCGGGAGCAGGACGCCATTGTGTGTCGAGTAATAGCCTCCACGTCGTGGGAGTGGCCTGCATGTGCGTGACATGGTGCTTTTCGATCAGATTTTGCAGTTGCTGCGCATTGATGGCCGCTTCGCGTGGCGCCACGACTAAATGAGCACCTTGAGCGAGTGGCAAGTAAAGTTCAAGTGCGGCAATATCGAATGAGATCGTTGTGACTGCAAGCAAGGTATCCTGATCGTTGAGCCCAGGGGTACTTGCCATGGAAAGCAAAAAGTTAAGCAAGGCTTGGTGATGGACCAGTACGCCTTTAGGGCGTCCGGAAGATCCTGAGGTAAAGATGACATACGCAGCGTTTTCAGGATCTATATCCGGAAAAGTAATCTCAGATATGCCGGCTTCATGATTACTTTCGACGTTAATCTCGTCGAGACAGAGCGACGGTGTCGAAGAATTAGGTATGCGTAAGACCAAATTTCGTTGTGTGAGCGTCAATACGGGTTGAGCATCTTCAAAGACCCATTTCAAGCGTTCAGTCGGAAACGATGGATCAAGTGGAATGTAAGCGGCGCCGGCTCTCATCACTGCCAGCAAGGCAACAACCATGTCGATGGAGCGGTCCATAAAGACCGCGACAAGATTTTCTTTTTTGATACCTTGTGAGATTAATTTTCGCGCTAAGGCATTGACGCGCTGAAGGAGTTCTTCATAGGACAACGAGCTATCGTCAACGCTGAGCGCCGTGCGTGTTGGATGTAGGTGTGCTTGCTCTTGAAATAAATCCAACCAGGTTTGAGCCTCTGGATAATCTTGATATTCTTGGGCACTACGCTGTTGCTGAACTGCTTGATAAACCGAGTAATCAAAGAGGGGCAGACTATCCGCAGGCACATAAGGTTTATGCACCAGATTTTCAAGTAAAAGTGCATAGTGGCTATGCATGTGCTCAATTGTTGATTGAGCAAAGAGGTCAGTATTCCAGGTCCATGCTGCGGCGAGGATATTGTTTCTTTGTTCGATCGAGAGGCTGAGATCGAATTTTGAGGCAATCGCTTCTTGCTCGATCGGTTTGAGTGTCACCCCAGACATTTTTAGATCGCCGGTGGGTGCATTTTGTAGATCGAAGCTTACCTGAAAGACCGGAGAGTAATTGAGGTGACGGGGTGGATTGAGAGCCTCGACGATTTGTTCAAAAGGAATATCTTGATGTTCGTATGCAGACAAGCATGTCTTTTTGATCTGTTCGACAAGCTTGGCTGCTGAGGGATGTCCGGTCAAGTCGAGACGCAGCGCGAGTGTATTTGTAAAGAGCCCCATCAGTGGTTCAAGTGCTTGATGAGTACGATTGGCGACAGCCGTCCCTAAGACGATATCCGCTTGGCCACTGTAACGTTGCATGAGCAACGCAAAGCCAGTGAGCATGGTCATGTATAGCGTACAGCCATGCAGTTGCGAAAAATCCGAAAGCTTTTTGACCAGCGTAGACTCAAGACCTCGGGTCAGGCTTTGACCTTTGTACGAGACTAGCGCAGGGCGTGGAAAATCTGTCGGCAGGTTCAGTATGTCAGGCGCATCGGCAAGTTGTTCTTTCCAGTAGTCAAGCCGATTTATCAAGTGAACGCCAGAGAGTTGTTGTCTTTGCCAATAGGCGAAATCGGAATATTGAATATCAATAGGAGCAAGAGACGAGTTTCTTTTTTCGCGGTACGCTTTGTAAAGCGAGGTGAATTCTCTGGTAAAAATACCTAAAGACCATCCATCTGAAACGATATGATGCATGGTTACGCAGAACAAAAGAGTCTGATCAGCAAGCGGAGTCACACTCGCTCTGATTAAGGCATCTTTGGCCAAGTCGAAACGGTAGCTGGATTCTGTTGTGATCTGTCGCTTAATCTGGTCCTCGATGTTTTTACCGAAAGGCGCATCATTGATACGCAGCGTACAAGTCGTTTCAGGACTGATCCATACAGCGAGTTCCTGATTCTCTATTTTGAAGTGACTACGCAGCACTTCGTGTCTCGAAACAATTTGGTCAAGGGCATATTGAATTGCGTCGAGTTTGACTTCACCATCTAACTGTATGACTAACGACATGTTGTAAGTCGAGGAGGGACCTTCAAGCCGGTCTAAAAACCACAGCCTTTGCTGACCAAATGATGGCGTACGTAACGAATCGTCATGCGAGAAGCGAGGTGCGATAGGTATCGATACTGTCTCGGCTACATTGCTTTGTTCGGCCTGCTGGAGAAATGCGATGAGTTCGCTTTTGTTTGACTTGAGTTCTTGGGCCAAAGCGGGTGTGATGACGCCTTTAGACGCGCGCAATCCAAGCTGATCTCCATCGAGCCAGAGTGTGATCTCGAGGCTACGCAGTCGCTTGATGAGTTCGTCGATGCGGTTCACAGTCTAAATTCCTCTTGGTCATCACTGAGTACTTCGCTGCGCGGATTCATTTGTTTGGCAGCCCATAACAAACTATCGATGTGTTCAGATAAGGCTCTGACCGAAGATTTTTCAAAAATAGTCGAAAGAGGGATTTGTACGGAAAGCTTGTTGGAAATGGCTGTGACGAAACGTCCTGCCAGCAAGGAATGACCGCCAAGGTCAAAAAAGTCATCGGTCGCGCTGATGCGACTGATTTGAAGGGTATGTGACATTAGTTCCGCAATAAGAACTTCGGTATGTGTAGTGGGTTTAACAAATGCATCATGATGATCTCTGCCAGGTTCAGGCAAGGCTTGTCGGTCAATCTTTCCGTTGGGTGTGAGCGGAAAGTTATCGAGAATGACCCACTCAGTTGGAATCATGTATGCAGGAAGTTGTGTGCGTAACCACTCTTTGATCAAGTCAGTAGATGACGCGTCCTCATGTGTAATGACGTAGGCGACAAGTCTTTTATCATCAGGGCGAGGTGACCAGATCGAAACAAGTGCCTGTTTAACCACAGAATGTTGCTGAATAATGGCTTCAATTTCGCCAGGTTCGACACGGAAACCTCTAATTTTGATTTGGTGATCAATACGTCCTAAACAAACAAGCGAACCATCCGCGCGCTGGTAGGCGAAATCACCGGTCCGATAGAGCTGTACGCTCGCGTCAGATCCAAAGGGATCGGGGATGAATTTTTCCGCGGTGAGATCGGGTCGATGCCAATATCCTGGAGATAAGCCTGCCCCGCCAATCACTAGTTCTCCAGGGGCACCACGAGGCATCAGATTCATATCGCGGTCGACGATATAGATTTGCGTATTATCGATGGGACGTCCAATGTCTTCGTAGGGCGCAGTAATGGAGTGAGCCTCGATATGCTTGACGCAAGACCAGATTGTTGTTTCCGTGGGGCCATACAAGTTCCAGACCTCGATGCCGCGGGCAATCATGCTTTGAGTAAGCTCTTGAGGAACGCCTTCACCGCCACAGAATCCTTTTTTGAGTGATGCGATGGTGTGCTCTGTTTCAAGCAACATGCGCCACGTCGTCGGGGTAGCCTGCATAACTGTGACGCCATGATCCTGAATGAGCGTAGAAAGTTTAGCTCCATCGACGGCATCCTCTTTGGAGGCAAGGATAATCCTTGCTCCAGTGATCAGAGGCAAATACAGCTCAAGGCCCGCGATATCAAAGGAAATCGTTGTAACAGCCAGCAAAACATCATGGTCAGTCAGTCCTGGCGTATGTTGCATCGATAACAGGAAATTCGTCAGATTTGCATGTGTGATGGGTACGCCTTTGGGGCGACCTGTCGAACCTGAGGTGTAGATCATGTAGGCCAAGTCCTGCATCTTGGCGTGAACACTGTCTGTGTGTCTGGCTGAAATCTCCGTACTATCTTGACTATCCGTATCCACGAGTAGCGTTTGGACTGATAGGTTCGTTGAAGTGGTTTCAGGTAATGTCTGTATTAGCGCATCCTCAGAAACGATCAAAAGAGCTTGGCAATCATCGAGCATGTATTGAATGCGTTCAGATGGATAGCCAGGATCGAGCGGTACATAGGCTGCACCTGTGCTTTGGATTGCCAGCAGTGTAGCAACCATATTGATGGTTCGGTGTTGATAGATGCCGATTCGTGTTTCAGGTTTCGCGCCATGCTTGCGCAATGAGGTAGCGATCTTTTGACTGCGCGCATAAAGTTCGGCATACGAAATTTTTTCGTCTACGCAGATCACTGCGATAGAAGATGCGTGCATTTGAACTTTTCGTTCAAACAGTTCAAAGAACGTGCGCTGGTGATCGGGGCTCTCTTGCACGGTGAGATTAAACTGCTGGCTCAGTTGTTCGACTTCTTCGGCCCCCATCATCGACGCACTCCATTGCGCGACTGTGCTTGGAAGATCTGTGGTCAAGCGCGTCAATAGATTGGTCAAATGTTCGAGCAGTCTAATGGCTTGCTCTGTTTCAAAGCGGGAGGTTTCCCAAGAGAGTTTGAGCGGAATGCATTCTCCTGGAGCGGCCGTCAGTGTGAGCGGAAATCCTGTTTGCTCGTGTACCTCAACCTCATCAATGCGTAGGGCTTGCGCTTGCGCATCCAGCGAGCTGTCAACTGGATAGTTTTCAAAAATGACGATACTTTCAAATAGTGCATGCCGTTTAGGAATGTCGGTGCATGCGTGGATATCCACTAAAGGTGTGAATGCATATTCATCTCGCGAGAGTTGATCATCACGCATACGGGAGAAAAACGCAGAAAGTGACTCAAGTGTGTCAATACGCGCGCGAACAGGCAAAGTATTGATAAACAGACCAATCATTTGTTCAACACCCACAATCTCTGCTGGACGTCCAGAGACCGTCGCGCCGAACACGACGTCATGAGATCCGCTGTAGCGGCTCAGCAGAACACTCCAAGCTGACTGAATCAGGACACTCAAGGTCAGACCCTGCATCCTGGCAAGTTGAGTCAGGCTTTGTGTTGTCTGGACGTCGAGAGCGATGGTGTGCGATCCGTAGCGCTGTTCATTGCCACTTGTTTCGTTCGAAGCATGCGCGAGCAAACGCTTCTGATCGACTCCTAGGGAGGTCGGTGTATCAAAATCCTGCAAGTAATCCCGCCAAAACCTCTTGGCTTGATCGAGATCTTTGGACTGAAGCCAATCAATATACTCGCGATAGAGGGGAGGTAAGGGCGCATCGTATGGGCGACCAGCAGCAAAGGACTCATAACATTCAAGTACTTCGCGCATCAAGATGGGCAAACACCAGCCATCGGTGAGCAGGTGGTGATGGCTCCACAGAAAACGCCATGTGGTGTCCTCTGTTTGGACGAGTGTGCAACGCATCAGTGGACACGTTTCAGTTTCAAATCCTTTTTTCCGATCTGTATCGAGCAGGGTGCGCCATTGATCGCTTTGTGCTTCAGGGCTCAAATCACGCCAGTCGACATCAAACCAAGGAAGCTTGGCCTTGGACACAATCCCTTGGAGGGGATCAAGTCCGGGAGGGGTGACAATCACTGCTCGTAAACTCGGATGTCGATTCAGCACCTCCTGCCAGGCTTTCATGAACAGTGAAGGTGAAAAATCTCCCTTCATCCTGCTTGAAAGTTGAATGGTATAGGCGCCAGGCTCTTGTCCCAACTGGCTGTGGAACAACATCCCTTGTTGCATGGGCGACAAGGGATAAAGATCTTGTAGATTGTCAGGACCCACATCACACAAGGCAACGATCTCAGTCAGTACATTCATGAAATGCTCTGCGAGCAAGTCAATAGTCTGCATGTGATGAAGGTTGATACTAAATGTCCAATTGACCTCGAGTTGATCGCGCCGGTGCAGAGCGTTGATCTCGATCAATGGTTTGCGCAAGCCCATTGGGCTGTGTTCTTGATCGGTTGGCTCGAGTGCTTCACCCAGAATCCAAGTGCTAGCCTGCGACTCTTTGAATTGTCCAAGATAGTTAAAGCTTAACTGTGCCTCATGACCACTATGCAAAGACTGTCGAATGGTTTGGTCTGGATGGAGGTAACTCAATATCCCGAAACCAATGCCCTTGTTGGGAATTGACTGCAACAAGGTTTTTGTGTGCAGGATATTGTCGATATGGCTATTACTGGGTGCTGTTGTCAGAACCACAGGAAAGCCGCTCGTAAACCATCCGACTGTTCGAGAAATATCGATATCCTCGAAAAGCTCTTCTCGCCCGTGCCCTTCGAGCGTAATGCGAGCGCTATGCTTGTCTGTCCAGCGGTTGAGCGCCATCATCAAAGCGGCAAGTAAGACGTCATTAATTTGTGTTTTGAACGTACTCGGCGCCTTGAGTAAAAGCGCTTCGGAAAGCTTGGCGGGTAAAACTTTAGTCAATGTCTGCGCACTGGATTTGGTATTCAGTCCTGGATTAACGATCGAGCCTGTATCTACAGGCAAGAAAGGGACCTCAGTAGAAACGATTTTTTTCCAATAATTCAACTCAGCTTCACATCCGTTTGAAGCGCTATAGTTTTTCAAGCGCTGAGTCCATGCGGGAAAGGAGTCTGTTTTTGGATGAAAGCGGATCTCTCGCTGCCCTTGGCATTGTTTGAGTGCCTGTTCTAGATCCTCAAGTAGGATTCGCCAGGAAATGCCATCAACGCAAAGATGATGAATAATCCAAAGAAGTTTGTCAGGGCCCTGATCGCTGAGGCGGTAACGTATCGTTGTTGAAAGCGGACCCGTAGTGAGATCTAACGATGCCTGTGCCTTGCGTGCATGTTCGATCATGGCCGCGTTGCGTTGCTCGACAGACAAGTCTCTGAGGTCGATGCAATGGACACTTGCAGCACAATCTTCGATAGGTTCTATATGCCCTTGCCAGCCATTTGTGTTGCAAATGAAACGCGCACGAAGCATGTCATGGTGAGACGCGATCGCTGAAAATGCTTTAAATAAAGTGTCTTGCGTCAGGCCGGTTTGGAGGTTCAGGAGCAACGATTGGTTAAAGTGATGCGGCTCAGGAGGATGCTGATCAAGAAACCAGTGTTGCACCGGTCCTAATAGGAAAGGACCCCTTAAAGGACCTTGTTCGATTAAGCGATTCTGTCCTTGACCGATCAGACCAGATAGTTTGGCGATGGTTTGATGTTGAAAAAGTTGTTTAACGGATAAGCCCAAGCCGAGTTGATTGGCACGACTCACAATCTGAATGCTCAAAATTGAATCGCCACCGAGCATAAAGAAGTTGTCGTGAATGCCAACCTGTTGGATTCCAAGTACATCGCCCCAGATTTTGCAAAGTTTCTCTTCTATCTCGTTGCTAGCTGCGGTAAATGTTGAAGCCTGTGTTGTCGTATCGGGCGCCGGAAGAGCTTTTTGATCAAGCTTTCCGTTTGCAGTCAGAGGCAAGGCTTGCATCAATACAAAGGCAGAGGGCACCATGTATTCTGGCAAAGAAGACTGGGCAAATTGAGTGAGTGAATCAAGTAGGTTATTTTGATCGTCACCTTGTGCGATCGTTTGGGGAACAAGGTAGGCGATCAGTCTCTTGCTTGAGCCTTGTTCAAGGGCAACCACGACAAGTTCGGCGACGTCAGGGTGCACGCGCAGGGTCGCTTCGATCTCGCCAAGTTCGACTCTGAATCCACGGATTTTGACCTGATTGTCTTGTCGACCCAGAAATTCGATATTGCTTTGAACATTGATCTTTCCTAGATCTCCGGAGCGGTACATGCGCGCTCCGGGTTGCTCGGAAAAAGGGTCTGGCAAGAAATGCTCGGCTGTGAGGGCTGGTTGTCCAAGATAACCCAAACTGACCTGAGGCCCACCGATGCAAATTTCACCTGGCAGTCCTGATGGAACAGGATGGAGAGCGTGGTCAAGTAAATACATTTTACTTGGAGACATCGGACGGCCAATTGGAATAGGCTGGTCCGAATCGTGTGTTGTGCACGCATAAGCGCAACACATAATGGTTGTTTCGGTCGGACCGTATTCGTTAAAAAGGCCCGCCTGAGGCACGATCTCTTTGTGTTTTTGGACCAAGGGTAAGGGCATTTGCTCGCCGCCTACGACGATGGTTCTCAATGCAACGAGTTGTTCGGGAGTCGCCATGTCGAGTAAGGGCGCATAAAGCAAGGGTAGCAATACTAAATGTGAGGATTGAGTCTGCACAAGACAATCGAGTAGACGTTGCGGATCTTGCGCGACGGAACGGGGCTCCAAAAAGAGGGTTGCACCGGCGCAAAGTGTCCAAAAAATATTTCCTGTTGCCACATCAAAAGAAAAGGGCTGAAGCAAGATCAGGCCACTAAATTCACTTTTGTAATAGTTAAGCCTTGAAAGGGTCGCTTGTGCTAGATTTTCACGGGTCACCATGACACCTTTGGGCTGTCCCGTTGAGCCTGACGTATAAATAATGTAGGCAATCCCTTTTTCGTCCAAACCCCAATCTTTGGTATCTTTGTCCTCGATTTGAGAGAGTTGCTTGAGCGTGAGCACAGGTGTTTCACATCCAGGAACTTTAGGCAAACTATCTGTCGCATCGATCACAAGTTTGGCTGAGCATTCGTTTAGCATCAAGCTGAGACGTTCTGCAGGTGTGCCGGGTAAAAGGGGTAGGTAAGCTGCGCCGGTCTTTAAAATTGCCAGCAAGGAGATGATCATCTCCGGAGTCGGCTCGGCGTGCACGCCTACAACGTCATGTGCGCACACACCATAATTTCTAATATGGCCCGCAATTTTTTCCGCGCGTGCATTGAGTTCACCATAGCTCAGTGTCGCTTGACCCGCACTGAGCGCAATCGCCTCTGGTTGCTCCAGTACGTGTTTATTAAACTGTTCCAGAACGGAAGGAATTTGCTTTTCAATCTTCGCCTGAGTATGTGTTTCAGTCGTCGTTGAGGCGTGTAGAGAGTCACTCAACTGTTTCGCTTGGTACGAAGACATCAAACTGATGCTATCGATGATTGCTGCGGGACGCTGAGTCATCGAAGCAAGCACATATTCGTATTGTTCAATCATGCGAGTGATTGATGATGCATCAAATAAATCGGTATTGAATTCAATCACACCATTCAATCCTGCTTGGTTCTCCTCGATGGACAAGGTCAGATCGAATTTTGCTGCGCGTAATTCTTGTTCAAGTAATTCAAGCGCCAAGCCGCCGAATGACAGATCAGCGCTTGGGGCATTTTGCATGACAAACATAGTCTGAAAGATCGGCGCATGGCTTAGATTTCGCTCGGGTTTGATTTCCTCGACGATATACTCAAAGGGCACATCTTGATGTTTAAACGCATCGAGGACTTTTTGCCTATTTTGTTCCAGTAATTCAATGGTGGATAGGGTCCCATCGACACGCATTCTGAGTGGAACGGTATTAACAAAAAATCCGATTAAGGATTCGAGCTCGGAACGACTTCTGTTCGTCACGGGTGAACCAATCACGAGGTCGCTAGAACGAGCATGTCGGCTGAGTAAAATCGACCAACCTGAAAGTAAGGTCATAAAGAGCGTTGCACCGCAAGACTGACCGAGCGTACGCAGCCGACTCGTGAGCGAGGGTTCGATGCGAAATGATAAGGTTTTTCCTATGTATCGCTGTACCAGAGGTCTAGGCCGGTCTGTCGGTAATTCTAGAAGCGTGGGTGCATCATGAAGTTCGCTCACCCAATAATGCAGGTGTTCAGCGAGTCGCTCACGCGTCATCCATTGGCGTTGCCATGCTGCGTAATCAGCAAATTGCAAGGGCAAGGGTGCAAGTGGCGAGGCCTGAGCTTGGCTAAATGCTGAGTAAAGTTTTGCGACTTCAATTTGTAGAAGAGCAAGCGACCATTCGTCTGAAATAATATGATGCAACGTTAGCATCATGACGTGTTCATGATGATCGGTTTGGATCAATGTGACACGTAAGAGCAAGTCTCGCGCCAAATCGAAGGTTTCAGTCGATTCGTTTTCAAGAAATTGTGCGACCGATACGGCTCTTTGTTCTTTTGTTTCGTTTAATACAGAAAAGCGTTGAATTTTAAAAGGTCGATGCGGCGCAAGCTTTGCAACAGGTGCGCCATTTATATTGACAAAATGGGTACGCAGAGTTTCGTGACGTGAAACAATCTCATCGAAGCAGCGCTCCAGTGTTTCAACGACGAGTGCACCTTTGATTTTGACGGCACCTGAGATGTGATAGGTGACGCTCGCACCTTCGAGTTCATTGAGAAACCAAAGACGTTGCTGAGAAAAAGAGAGGGGGGCATGCATTCGCTCCTGCTCGCTCAATAGAGGAATGACCGGCGCATGCAAAGTACCGCTAGGTTGGTTTGCGCTGAGAAGTTCAGCAAGTTGACCTACAGTCGGGGCATCAAATAAAGATTGGAGCGGCAACTCAACAGAGAAGTAATCGCGAATTTTTGAGATCGCTTGCACCGCCAGTAGAGAATGGCCGCCGAGATTGAAAAAGTTATCTCTAACGCCGATGCGCTCAATACCCAGAATATCTTCCCATATTCGCACCAAGTGCATTTCAGCTTCGTTGCGAGGAGCTAAAAAGGCGGCTTGTTGCTCCACGGCGTCTGGAGCCGGAAGAGACAAACGATCGATCTTTCCATTAGGAGTGAGTGGGAGTTTATCGAGACATACGATCGATGCCGGTACCATGTATGCGGGTAGGGCTTCTTGAAGTGTTTGTCTCAGACTTGAGATTAAAATTTGTTTACTCAGATTTCGATCTGGATAGTTGGTCCAGGCAGCGAAATTGGGTGTATCAAAAGCGGCTTCCGGATACACCATTTCTATGGGGATCCCTTGCATGGAGCTATTAGATTCTTTTTTGACAAAGACGACATCCATGGTGCGATGAGGCTGCTTTGCACTCCATGCCGAGCCTATCTCCATCCCGTGCGTAGTGGCGAGTTCGGTCATCGACTCGATGCTGAGACCCTTGATCGGGGTCTGTTTCAAATGCTGGCGAAATGCAGCGACATCTTGGAGAAATTGAGTGCTATTGAGCCATTCGTATGTGTTCGCGTCGTGTTGCAAACGCTGATTGTCAACGTTGCGAAGACATAATCCTAGCGGATGGTCATGTAGGCTTTGCGTCAACCCTTCAAGAGTGAGCGGGTGTTGCGTGGCATCAATCTCGTAAAGTTCGGCTTGAAGTTTTGCGAGTGTGACACTGCGAACGGGTTGACGACCTATCTCAATGATGACGTCATAGCGAAAACACGTCATTTCATTGTGCGCACGTCCGGGCTTTAAGTTTAGTGAAATCGACTGGATGCGAGGTTCAAGGCTGCGTAAGGCAGAAAAGAACCTAGGATGAATCAAGAGTTCTTCTTCGCGTTCGATAGCGGCTTGAATCCGCCGATTCAATTCTTCTTTATCGCACTGGTCTTCTGCTTGAAAAAACTGAACTGAGGTGTGCTGCAAATCTAACATTTGCAAACCACGCAAGTCACCAATAAAGAGTCTTCCACCATCCGCCACTTTTGAGCAAGCGCCTACGAGAGCTTGTATCAGATAGTCTACGTTTGGAAAATATTGAGCGACTGAATTGATCACGAAGGTATCGACTGACTCTTGATCAATGTCATGTAAGTCATTCGCGTCGCGGCATAGTAACGAAACATGTTCAAAAGAATGTGTTTCGAGCCTTGTCTGCAATTGCTCAATCACTGCACGAGAGAAATCTACTCCCATGTATTGAGCGACATGAGGAGCCAGCCGCGATAGTAAAAGTCCAGTGCCGCAACCAATCTCAATGATGCGTTGAGGTTTGAGCGCCAAAATGCTGGATACGGTTTGCGTCACCCACTCTCTCATTTCCTCATTTGGAATAGGTTGTCGAGTGTGACTGCTTAGCCAGCCGCTTAGATCATCCCAGTTCGTTTCCGCGCCGGCAGTGCCACGATATGTTTCATTCCAGACTGCCTGCCATTTTTCGTTCAAGGTATTGGTTCGACCTTGACCTGACTCTTTCCAATCGGGCTTTGTTTCTACATAGGCCACGAGTTGAGCCTGACCGTGATGGTCTGGACGTGCGATTGCAACGGCATGATTGACCGCTGGGTGTTCGGCGAGTGTCGCTTCGATTTCCCCCAGTTCAATACGAAAGCCGCGAATTTTGACTTGATGATCAATGCGACCAACGTAGTGAGTCACGCCGTCCTCACGCGCTCGAACTAAATCGCCGGTTCGGTAGATTCTGGCGCCAGGCACTTCGCTGTATGGATCTGGAAGGAATCGTTCCGCCGTCAGTCCGGGTTGACCAAGATAGCCGCGACTGACGCCGAGACCACCGATATAGAGTTCGCCAGAAAGTCCTTGTGAAGTCGGGTCCAATGACGCGTCGAGTATATAGGTCTGTGTGTTGCCGATCGGGACTCCGATAGCCGCACCTGATCCAAGCTGAGCATTCTTTTCGGCTTCTGACCGTTTAACTTCGTTGGCCATCGACCAGATCGTCGTTTCCGTTGGACCGTAAAGGTTCCAGATTTGTGCGCCGGTATGAACAAGCTGATTCGCGAGTGCACTATCGAGGGCCTCGCCGCCACAGAGGATTTTCCGCATCGGAAATTTTTTTGTTCCCGTTGCAAGCAGCATTCGCCACGTGGATGGTGTGGCTTGCATCACGGTAGGAAGATGAGTTTCAATTTCCCTGAGGAGTTCAAAGCCATCAGAGGCCGTTTCGCGAGAAACAAGAACGATCCTGGCGCCCGTAATGAGAGGTAAATACAGCTCAAGACCTGCGATATCAAAGGAAATCGTGGTGACGGCTAAAAGCACATCCTCAGCCTGTAAGCCAGGTTGATCTTGCATGGTTAGCAAGAAATTAAGCAAGGCCTGATGAGAAATCTGTACGCCTTTGGGCTTGCCGGTAGAGCCAGAGGTATAAATAACGTACGCGAGTGATTCGGGTGCAATGGTAGGGCGGTATGTTCTGAGCGGAGTATTTAAAATCTCGCTCCAGTCACGATCCAACAATATACGAACAGCAGCTTTACTGTTTGTGTGAGCGGTAGGGCTCGTGTGTATAGCATCAGGAAGGCATGACTCAGTCGCGGTCTGCGCAACGATGATTCCGAGTTGAGAGCTCTCGATCATGGCCGACAGTCGCTCTTTCGGATAATCAGGATCAAGGGGGATATACGCCGCCCCGGTTTTAAGTATGCCGAGCAAGCCCACCATCATATTGAGCGAACGGTCTAGACAAAGACCAACGAGTGTCTCGACGCCAACGCCTTTGTTGCAGAGGTAGCTTGCGAATTTTTCAGCGGCGAGATTGAGTTCTGCGTAGGTCATGGATTGTTTATCCATAGACACAGCAACGTTATTGGGTGACTGGCGCGCTTGTTCTTCGAACAGACTCACGATGGATTGTTCAGACGGCAGGATTTGGTGAGTTTGATTCGTGTCGAATAAAACGGCTCTAGTTTGGAAATCTGACATCAACGGTATGCGCGCGACGATTTGATCGCGCGAACGGGTCAGACCTTTGAGCATATTGGTGTAATAGCTTACAAACCTCTCAATCCAGCTCAGGTCGAACAAGGCCGTGTTGTATTCGAACTCACCAAGCAGTTCGCCGCCTTGTTCTTCGAGTTTTAAAGTCAGGTCAAACATCGAGGTCGCGGCATCCATCGGGATGCTGGTCATGGAAAGATCGCCGATCTTTAGACCTGTTCTTTCCTGATTTTGCGTCTGCAAAATAAACATGACTTGGAACAAGGGAGTAAAGCTTGGATTGCGTTCGGGTTTGAGGTGCTCCACAAGCCGTTCAAAGGGAACGTCTTGATTTTGAAATGCTTCGAGACAATTGTTTCTGACTTGTGCAAGCAGTTCGTGCCCCGTCGTCTCGGGCCCAAGTGATGTGCGCATGACTAGTGTG
>Ga0164292_10001090_pt1 | contig 21676 bp, 14 predicted proteins | sample GEODES117metaG_FD_111486 | JGI IMG/M metagenome (GOLD analysis project Ga0164292, IMG submission 111486) | Eutrophic lake water microbial communities from Lake Mendota, Wisconsin, USA - GEODES117 metaG | ecosystem: Environmental > Aquatic > Freshwater > Lake | place: USA: Lake Mendota...
TATAATGAGTCAGTAAGTGCCCCTCAAAATCCTTACATTTACTCTAGCTCTTTGAACAAATAACCTCCTCCACGGGGTAGGATATTGGAGGAAACGCATTATTATCCGTTTGGATTGGTGATGGCTGGTATTTCATCTAAAGCAGCCGGCTCACTCACAAATAATTATAAATACAACGGCAAAGAACAACAAACAAAAGAGTTCACCGATGGTTCAGGATTGGAATGGTATGATTATGGGGCGAGGATGTATGATGCGCAGATTGGTAGGTGGAATCATATCGACCCACTTGCAGATTTGATGCGAAGGTTTTCTCCATATAATTATGCATTTGATAATCCGATAAGATATATAGACCCTGATGGGATGGGGCCTCAGGATCATGTATATTATGATTACGGGGGTAGGGAGGTACATAGAATTAAAGACGGAAGTAAAACCGTAACGCCCGTGATAATTCCTGAAAAAAATTATGACGCATTTAGAAAAGCTAGAGCCCCAGGTAATGCAACAATTGAAAGCCTAAAAGGGCTGGGAATAACATATGATACAAAATCAATTTCAAAATCTTATACTGAAAATAAAAATAAATTTACGGCCAATTATATAGGAGAAACCCCAATACCTCAAAATGCAAGTATTTCTGTTAATGGTAAATCTGTTGAAAGAAACGATTTAAAGGCAGAAGCTACTGTAAACACAGTATTAAATGGCGGAGTTGTTTCTATTGGCATTAACCCTGCCGTAACAACTAATAATATGACAAGTTCGGCAACGGATGCTGGTGATGAACCTAATAGAGTAGGATCTGCTCATTTACATCAAACTGATAAAACTACTGTTGTTGATATTACAACAACAAGTGTTGGTTCTATGGAAGGTTCAGTTACAACTATTAAGGGCGGTAAGCCATCTGGTGGTCCTGGAGAAAAAGAAGGGGATTATGAACAACATACCAGAGCTTTTCAACAAGGCGATGCGAGGAACGGAGTTCGATCAATAGTTGTTGACGAAAGTTCAATTTATTTATATAACTCTAGCCCTAATCAAACAATTAAAATTCCAAGACCATGAGGTATTTGCTTTTAATGATTGCCTTGTCGGTTCTGTTTAGTTGTAACTTGAATCAACAAAAGGCAAATAAGCATGAAGGTGAAATTAAAAATAATAAATGTTTTGTATATCCTTCTGTGATTGACAGTTTAGGGATAAAAAATTTATATGATAGTGCAAGGTGGTTTGTTTATACATTGCATTGTGATGAAAAATATTTGCCTAAAAGCGATACAACTAAATTTATGACTTTTGGAGAATTGCCTTTAAGTTTTAAGTATGCAAATATTAAACACGATACTTTAGAAATAATTTTCGAATTCATGGATAATAAAAAAGCTATATTATCTAGCATGACTAGGAATTATAAGGAGACTTCGACAGGTGTCGGTTTTGATATAAAAAAAAAGAAAAATTTATATGATTTTTAATGGAGGTACAATATCTTATAAAGGGAAAAATAATCGTTATGCAAATCCTTTACAACCAGAAGTTATGAATTATATTAAAAGTGACTGGGCTAAGTTGGATAATTGTTTTAGGGAACTTGCAGAACGTAACGGAATAAGATAAAATATAAAAGTCCTCAATTGAGGGCTTTTGTATTTTATGAAACTTGTGCTTGTTTTCTTTATGATTTGAGAGCGCTATATAAATAAAATAATAAGGTTTGTTTTTTTGTTCTACACTTAACGAGCAAGGTAAACTTTCACTTGGGCAGGCTGCTGAAGTTGCAGGATTATCAAAAAGTACTTTTGCTGAATTGTTAGGCAGCTATGGCATTTCAATATTTAATTTTCCAACTAAGGCCCTGTCAAGTGATGTATCAAATGCATAAAACAATAATTTCAGATACAAGCTGTTTTATAGTAAAGAAAATGCCTGATTTCATGAAACTGCTAAAGTAGTCATGATTCAGCTCTTCATTCCTGCCTCAAAATTTCCTGCATTAACCCTGATAATGAAATGGCTGTAATACCTTCTCCCAGAGTAAATTTATCCGTGCCAGAATAGACCACATAGCGCCTTTTCGGTTTTATATCAGCACAAGCCGTATGAAAGCCTTTAGATAGGGAAGGAGAAGAACTGCGCTTTATGTCAATCGCCCATTTTTCTTTCGCTGAAAATTCAAGGATCAGATCAATTTCTGCACCACCGGGAGTGCCGTAATAAAAAGGCTGAACACGTGAGGGTACAACAGACAGGATATTCTCAATCACAAACCCTTCCCAACTACCACCAACAACTGGATGACCTAATAGATCGTTATAAGATTCTATATTGAGCAGTGCATGAGTAATACCGCTATCCCGTACATAAATTTTGGGAGAGCGAACAAGTCGTTTACCGATATTAAATGTCCAGGGCTTTAGCCGCCTTACTAAAAGTAGGTCGCACATCAAATCAAGATAGCGTGCTATGGTTACACCCGATACATCTAGGTTTCTTGCCAGCTTTGCTGCACTTAAAACAGTTCCCTGATTATGTGCAAGCATTGTCCAGAAGCGTTCAAGTGTTTCCGCAGGAATACGTGGTCCTAATTGAGGAACGTCGCGCTCAAGATATGTTTTAATAAAATCAAGCCGCCACTCCATGCTGTTTTTATCTGATTTTGCCAACAGGCTTTCAGGCAAACCACCCCGTAACCAAAGCGTATGAAGGCTCTCCTGTTTGTTCCCTGTATATTCCAAAGCATCTACCGGAAAAAGTTCGATATAGGCAATGCGACCGGCAAGGGATTCACTGGATTGTTGTAACAAATCAATGGATGCTGATCCTAAGAAAAGAAACTGTCCTGTTTTATGACCCTTGCGGCGTTCCTTATCAATGATGCCACGCAAAGGAGCAAAAATTTCCGGCAGTCGTTGAACTTCATCAAGAATAATCAGCTTGTCGCTATTGTCAGCATGAAAAGCTGCAATATCGCGCACCTTTTCAAGATCAAGGCGACTTTCTAAATCCAGATATAAGGAAGGAATTGATTCGGAAATATTTAGTGCAATGGTTGTTTTACCAACCTGACGTGGCCCTATCAAAGCCACTGAGGGGCTTCGTTGAAGGGCTTCTTTTACAGCTATTTCGATTCGGCGCTTGATCATCTATGCAAATGTAACATTAAATGTAAGAATTGCATAGTTCATTGTGCCGATTTTTTGAACCCAATTAAAGGCATTTAACTACGAAATTTCAATTGATCCATTAAATCCAAGCCCCGGTTCGTGCCCATGAACCGGAACAGCGGAAACGCTAACCCAAAGTGGCACTAAAATAAGGGGAGCCTAAAGATTAATGTTAGCAGCAAGCCAGCTACAGATAATAGCTATCAGTTACTTCCATGATTTTTGCTATGAATTTATTAAATATAATTTACAAACTTGCAGTAAATTACATGATTATGAAAAAGACCACTTCTATTTTATTTGCATTGCTCTTATTATTAATAGTTTCTTGCAAAAAAGAGGACAATAGTACTCCTCCAATTTCGACAACAACTGTAGCAAACACTCTTCTTTCAGGAACTTGGAAAATTACTTACTATTGGGATACTGATCACGAGGAGACAACAAACTATAATGGCTATGCTTTTACATTTGGAAGTGGAAATGTTTTGACAGCCTCTAAAGCTGGCTCAACCATTACTGGCACTTGGACAACTTTGTTAGACGATTCTAAAACCAAACTGATTTTGTTCTTTTCTGCACCCGCAAGTTTTGATGAATTTAGTGACGATTGGCATGTCATTGAAAGAACAGACACCAGAATTAAGTTACAGGATGTAAGTGGTGGAAATGGCGGTACAGATTATTTGACATTTGAAAAAATTTAGTACTCACAAAGGCCTGCTGCTAATAACTAAGCTTTCGTTTTGCGCAAGCGGGGGAGACGAGCAAACTTCAGCATTTAATCGCTTTTAGGCTTCAGTTAATCAGCTTTACAAGTTCTTTAGCCTCCCCTGGCGGACAAGCGCTCCTATTGCCGGGGCTAGCATTGCGGTTAATTAAATATTCGTTTCTTTACAGCAGGACGGCCAGGCAGACGTAATTCTATTTCCCCGCCTGACGCAAAGCCGTTTCGGTATTTGTCCACAAAATTGTTCCATCAAAGCCAAGCTACTGTCTGACAAGCTACAACGGTAAACCAAAAACCTCAAACCATAATCAAAAACTCTCCTACCTTTACCGCCTAAACAAGAAACTTACCATCCTACGCTTAAGGCATTTAACCTTTCATTAACCCGGCGACCGCTATTTTTGCGCCAAGTATTCAATATGAGAAAATTATTCATCTTATGGGTTGCCCTCCTTGCAGCATCTCCATCATTTTCACAAGATAAAAATAAGAAGCAATCAATAGTTAACCGGCCGGCAGATCATTTTCTGCTGCAACTGAGCAACGACTGGTGGCAGGGTGCTCCCGATAGTATCAAAAACAAAAGAAAAGGATTATCAAGAGGTGCAAATGTTTATCTGATGCTTAATAAGCCTTTTAGAGGTAACCCTCGTATGAGCGTAGCTATCGGAGTTGGGGTGGGTACCAGCAGCATTTATTTCGATAAGCTGGATGTGGATGTTGCAGGCACTTCCAGGAAACTCGCCTTTACCAACCTCGATACCCTGGAACACTTTAAAAAATATAAAGTAGTTACTTCTTACCTTGAAATTCCTCTTGAACTCCGCTATACCTCTCACCCCGAAAACCCGAACAAGTCGTTTAAAGCAGCTATCGGAATCAAAGGCGGCACACTGCTCAAAAGCCAAACCAAGGGTAAAAAGCTGCAAAATGCAAATGGCAACGAAATCAATGATTTTACCCAGAAAAATAGCAGCAAACGCTATTTTAACACTACCCGTTTGGCTGCTACTTTAAGGGTTGGATATGGGCTTTTCAGTGTTTTTGGCTCTTACAACCTCACCTCCCTTTTTAAAGACGGTGTAGCAGCAGATATGAAGCCGGTTCAGGTAGGGATAACCATCAGTGGCTTGTAAATAATCTCCGGATCTTTATTTTTTTGATCCCGGGCTTTGTTCCGCAATTTTTGGTTACCCTCTGGTAATAAAGTAATTTTGAGGCTCAACACCGGTATCCCACCATGAGCGATCCTATCAAACACGAATGTGGCCTGGCTTTCATTCGTCTTCGCAAATCTTTTAGCTTCTATCAGCAAAAATATCACTCTGCTCTTTATGGTTTAAATAAGTTGTATCTGTTGATGGAAAAACAACACAACCGTGGCCAGGATGGGGCAGGTATCGCAGCACTGAAACTGAATACAGAACCCGGTTATCCTTTTTTACACCGCATAAGGAGCAATGCCAATCAACCCATCGCCGATCTTTTTGATAAGATATCCAAAGAAATAGCAGAGGTTGAAAAGCACCAGCCGGATATCCGCATGCATCCCGGCCTCATGAAAGGCCATTTGCCTATTATGGGCGAAGTGTTACTGGGCCATCTCCGCTATGGTACTCAGGGGAAGAATGATGTGGAATTTTGCCATCCATTCATTAAAAAAAATACCATCACCGCCCGAAACCTTGCGCTTGCTGGGAATTTCAATCTGGTAAATACCGACGAACTTTTTGAACGGGTAGGTATAAAACCCGGGCCTTTTCAACAGCAAAGCGACCTTGCCGCCATGATGGAAGTGGTTTATCATTTTTTACTCGGCGCTGATGAAAAAAATCCCGGCAACCCAAACCTCAATGATGTATTACAAAAGGCAGTGCCTTTATTCGACGGCGGTTTTCATATTGCTGGCATGACGGGAAATGGCGATTCCTTTGTTTTGCGTGATGCTTACGGAATCCGGCCTTCCTATTATTTCATCAATGATGAATTCATTGTTGCTGCAAGCGAAAGGGCAGCGATAAGAACCGCTTTCAATCTGGAAGAAAATGAAGTGATGGAATTGATGCCGGGCCAGGCGCTGATTGTTCATGCTGATGGCAGTTATGTGTTGGAACAGATTGTGCCAGCCAGAGAAAGAAAAGCCTGTAGCTTTGAACGGATCTATTTCAGCAGGGGCAGTGATGAAAAAATTTACCGCGAAAGGATTGCACTCGGCAGGCACCTTAGCGATGTGGTGCTGAAAGCCATCAATCACGACTTGCGCAATACAATCTTCTCTTTTATTCCCAATACGGCTGAAACGGCCTTCTACGGACTCATCAAAGGGGCAGAAGAGTACCTCAACAAAATTAAGATTGAGAGAATTCTCAGCTGGGGGAACGATTTTGATGAGGAGAAACTAACGGAAATGGTGAACCGAAGAATAAGGATTGAGAAGATCGCCATTAAAGATGTAAAACTCCGCACTTTTATCACAGAAGACAGCAGCAGGAATGAAATGGTACAGCATGTTTACGATATCACTTATGGCACAGTTCGGAAAGAGTTGGATACGTTGGTAGTGATTGATGACAGTATCGTAAGAGGCACAACCCTCAAAGAGAGTATCATCAGGATGCTGAACCGGCTTCATCCTAAAAAAATCATCATCGTTTCTTCTGCTCCGCAGATCAGGTATCCCGACTGTTACGGTATCGATATGAGCAAGATGGGCGATTTCATCGCATTCCGGGCAGCAGTAGCATTGCTAAAAGAGAATGGTAAAGAATCTTTGCTTACCGAAATGCTGGATGAATGTAAAGCATTAGAAAAAAACAACCTCCTTCACAGCAAAAACGTGGTGCAAAAATTATACAAGTCATTCACACCGGAACAGCTATCCGCGCAGATTGCAAAGCTCATAACCCCGGAAGATGTGCGCATACCCGTTGACGTAATCTATCAGACTATTGAAGCCCTTCATGAATCATGCCCCAATAATAAGGGAGACTGGTATTTTACGGGCGATTATCCAACACCGGGAGGAAACCAGGTTTGTAACAGGGCCTTCATGAATTTCATTGAAGGGAAAAATGTTAGGGGCTATTAATTTCAAGAAGATGGCCTCACAAAAAAAATTATACCTGGTTCGTCATGCAAAAAGTTCCTGGAACAATCCTGCACTTCCCGATTTTGAACGCACTTTAAATGACAGGGGAAATCGTGATGCTCCTGAAATGGCACATAGGCTTATGGTAAGAGGTGCTCAACCCGATACATTTGTAAGCAGCCCTGCCACCCGCGCAAAACAAACGGCTGAATTTTTTTGTCTTTCCTATGGTAAACAAAAAAGCGACTTGATTTTGTTAGATGAACTTTATCATGCCTCTCCGGCAGTTTTTACAACCGTAATTGAAAGCCTCAACAATTCCATTCAAGAAGCCATTATCTTCTCACACAACAATGGCATTACTGATTTTGTAAACAGCCTTTGTGCTAATGTGCATATTGATAATATGCCTACCTGCGGCATTTTTGCCATAGCCTTAAATACTTCCTCATGGCATACATTTGCTCAAACGCAACATGAATTCTTATTTTTCGATTATCCAAAAAATAGTTAATCAAGTATAAAAAAATCCCCTGCCATAAGCAGGGGATTGATGTATAGCAACGGCTATGAATTTTTCAGGATTATAAAACGATGAGTTTCTCAACAACTTTATTTTGCCCTTGAGTTACTTCGATAAAATAGGTACCAGACTTCAACTGTGAACCAAAGCTTGTTGTTTTGTAAGCAGGAACAATCGTTCTGATTACTGTTCTACCGTAAACGTCAATAACTCGTACATTGATGGTTCCTTCAGCCTTGGTTTCTACTTTCAGGTTAGCGCCTGATATAGCCGGATTTGGAAAAAGCAATACGGATATAGATGCTGCATCATTCTTCACGGCTGTTGTGTTTCCTTCAGTTGTAGTGATCCTTGTAAATGGCAATGCCGGTGGACATGCCGGAAGTTTCACCGGTGTTTGACGGGCTACACTAGTACCGCAATTAGATATCGCAGTAGCCGTTACGATACCTTCCACAACTGTTGCCGGATAGATAACCGTAATACTTGTAGTTCCTTGTCCGGAAACCAAAGTAGCAGGAGCCGGTACCGTCCATTGAATGGATGTTGCATTTGCAGGTAAACCGGCAATGGTATAGGTAAATTGCCTGGCCGGGCAACTTCCTGTTTGCAACACGTCTATGACACCTGGTGTTGCAGGGTTCAGTTTAGCTATATTCAGGTTCCGAACTCCGCTGGTTCCGCAACTATTTGTTGCACTTACAGTAATTGCTCCACCGGTAAAGCCAGCAGGATAAAGTACTGTGATAATCACATCATTCACACCACTTCCATTAGGATGTGTTACTACAGAACCCGGAGGTGTTACCCAATTGTAAGAGGTTGCGCCAGCAACAGGATTGATGCTGTATGTTGCCGCAACTGTTGCACCCGGTAAAATAAATGCACATACATTGGTTGGGCCACTGATCAAACCTGGTGTTGATGGATTAGCCCTAACTAGCTGTAGGCTCCTAGCAGCACTGGTACCACAATCATTGGCCGAACGAACGGTAATAGAACTGGTAGTAAATCCTGCAGGGAAACTGATATTTACGGTATTTCCATTTACACCATTTCCATTAGGGAAGGTAATAGTGGTTCCCGGCTGAGCCGTCCAGATATAAGATGATGCACCAGCAACTGCTGCTACACTGTAGGTTGCAGAACCTGCTCCGAGGAATGCACATACACTAACGGGACCGCTTATACTACCGGGTGTACTTGGTAACTGAGCAAGCAAGTAGTACAATGTTTCTGAACTGTTGCCACATGATGACAATGAACGAACTTTAATCACTTTGTTGGCATTGGCAATAAAGCCGCTTCCAATAGTAATGTTGATGCTATTAGTACCCTGTCCTGATACTAAAGTGACCGTTGGAGGTACTGTCCACTGGTACGAAGTAGCAGCCGGATCAGCAACAACACTGTATGTCAACTGTTGAGCAGTACCAATAAACGGACACACATTGGTAGGACCAGATACCACCAATGCAGCAATCGGAGTAGTAACTGTAACTTTTGCAGAAGCTGAGCCTGAACATGAAGCAGAAGTAACGGTGTAAGTATATACTCCCGCACCAGCCAAAGCAGGACTCCATGTGCCGCCAGTGGCAGGCGTACCACCAAGGGCAGCAAATAACTGAGATTCTGTTACCGGTGTAGCATCGCAAGTCACCAAAGTGCCGTTGGTACCAGGATTTGGAGGCAATACATTATCTGTACGAGCTGGTACTCTCTGGATCCTGCAATCTTGTGCCAAAGCGGTTTCAGCGATGCCATATGGAGTTGTGCTGAATTGATTTTTCATATACTCAGCAAAAGCATCCTGTTCAGAACCTGCATTTGCAAACGATGCAAGGGCAGGCCCTTGTGCTGGCACTGTGTTTAAATCAACTCTGTTCGTTCCTAATGTATTGAATGGATAACCGTCTCCACCACCTGCAAGGAAGTTTAACGTAACCACTCTGAATGTACGTGACAAATTACCATAGGTTGTACCATTAAGAACTAAAGTATCTACAATATTTCCTGCGGCATTTGTAACAACAGCATTCAAAATCCTTGAACCCGCAGGAAGTGAGAAATTATAGCTATATCTCACACCAGCTACCTGTGCAAACTGTCCGGGTGTAGCAGTGGCGGTTGTACCAGCTACTGCATTTTCAAGTATTGACCTCATTCCGCTTGCTGTGAGCGTCACCAATGAAAGCTGGTTGTTGAATCGCAATGAGTTTTCAATATCTAATTGAGAAATATCGCCTGATTGTTTACCCGCAGATGGATTTGCAATTGGCGGCACTAAGGTTACATTGTTGCCAACTGCAATAACATTCCCGATGGCAGAACGGATACCACCACCATTTTTGATAGAGATAACAGTAGCAGGATCATAGAATTTAGCCATCCATAAATTTGCTTCGGCGCTTACATTTCCAAGATTGGTTTCTTCTGTGCGTACAAAGTTCCTGCGTCCTTCCAGGAAAACAGATGTTTTACCAAAGAGGTTGCCATCTTTTACTGTAATCACATTACCGATGGCAGTACACAATAATTGTACCTGATAACCACGGGTTCCTACTGCAAAGGCATTTCCAACATTGGCACCCCATGCATCATTTACACCCTGAGCATCTGCTGCATAAACTCCTGAAATCACCGGGTCAATAGAAGTTGGGATCAGTGTACCAGCCGCATCAAAATCTACTACTAATCTTCCTACGTATTTATAATTTCCATCAGTATTTATTAACGCTATTGCTTTTCCATCCAGGCCTGTGGTAAGGAATGGATAAGTTTCTGCGGCAACATCACCGGCACGTAAACGGTCGTTACCATCCGCCATCAAGGTATTTGAACCACCCGCCATGATGATATCCACACCACTTATTTTTCCGGCAAGTTCTTTCTCAAGCGAAATTTGCTGTAAGTGTGAAAGGAGGATAATCTTATTACATCCGTCAGCAATCAAATCATTAATAACCGGTTGAAGAATTCCTGCTAATATGGTCATATCATTGGCACCACCCCCAACTACTGTAGTAGCACCGGGTGATGAAATACTTGCCAACACTTGTGTTGTAGCTCCAACAATACCAATCTTCTGACCTCCTTTGTTAATGATGGTTGATGGTGCAAGTTTCAATTTATTCGTGATAGTACTAACTGATTCAGACGGGTTAGACCTGAAGGCCGTATTTGGCAATAAACGATTGGTTGTTGCAATGGCCGACAAGTTGCCATCACCACTAAAATTGAGGTTGGCACTCAGGTAAGGGAATTGTGCACCAAACCATGTTCTAACGGTACCGGCTGTGTTATTTGCTCCTCGAATGATATTTCTTACTTCGTTTGTTCCCAAATCAAACTCATGATTACCAAGAGCAGAGGCTTCAATACCAATAAAATTCATGATAGAGATATCTGCCCTTCCTATGCTTGGAAGCAGGTTTACTGAACTAGCATTAAAAGTTGTGTTATAATAACTTTCATAAGCAGTTTTGTACGCAGCAGCAAGACTTGGGTCTTCACCTGAACTTAAGAAAGGACCGGGTATATAGTTATCACCCGAAGAGAGTTTAATTGTATTTGTATATGTTCCTTCCAGTGTATCTACTATCGCAGCAAAACGAGGAGCGTCCGCAACAGCTTCAACTGCAGCTTCAAAATCAGAAGCATGTAGTACTTGTAATGTAAATACAAAGTCGGAGATGGTAATATTCTGTGTAGTTGTTCCACCTAAAACTATACCCGAAGAAGGGCTACTGATGGTTAATACAGCTGTTTCAACTGGCTCTACCACATTGTCGTTTACAACGGTGAAAGTTACTGAACCTGTTGTTTGTCCATCAAGTATTGTAATAGTTGTATTGCTTAAAGTATAATCCCCTGCAGTGATGCCTGTTCCGGAAACACCCAAAGAAACAGTTTGATTTCCACATACAGGTGCCGAAGCAGTGGCTGTAACTGTAACTGCTGTAGCTGCTGTTTCAGAAGCTGAATTAGAACTTACCGAAAGATTTACAGTAGCTGCCGGTATTGTTGTAACTGTAATTACAGCAGAAGTATCAACACATCCTGTTGAATTAAAAGTAACCAATCTGTATGAACCGTTGGTTGTAGCATTGTAAACGGAATCTGTTGCTCCCGATATTACTGCTCCATCTTTTAACCATTGACGGGTGTATGCAGGGTTATTATCAATATTATATAGTTTTACAAAACTACCAGGACAAATTGATGTACTTCCAATATTTGCAATAGAAGCAATACCAGGTGCAGTGCATGGAGCAATTTCAAAAACAGAAAGTGTACTGCTGATTTCATTTGAAAGTAACACGAGGTTCTTTCCATTAGGGCTTTGTGATGCCGGCACAAAAATTATACCTTCTGCACCACGATCTCCGCCTGAAATAGAACGGCTATTTGCATAAGTTACATAGGCAGGTGAAGCTGGATTGGTGATATCATAAATCATCACACCGCCAATTCTTTCCAAACTAACAAATGCATAGGTTCTGTCACCAATTTTTCCTACAGTAACGCCTTCAGGCTCTGGTCCTTTGTCGTCACTTCTGTTTTTAATAGGTGTATTAGCAACCGTATTCGACATGTTGAAAAACTGACTATAAGTAGGATTAGTTGAAGTAATTCTTTCCAAATCATCTTTGCTATCGTAAACCAATGGGGTAACAGCAGCAGGATTCCAAATAGAGAATGAACGACCGCCTAAACAATAAATCTGGTCAATATCACCGTCATTATCAATATCACCCAATTTATTTGTAACTGTCAATCTTCCTAAAACTGCGTTGTTTTTAATTTCTGCAGAGTTGGGATAAACTGTTGGGTCAAGAGTCAGAGCATTCACTCTTGTTTCTTCACTGAAACCAGCATATGCTCTTGAATCGCCTTCGTTCGCTGTAAGCAAATACAAAGTACCACCTGAAGTATACTGTGAGATGGCATCTGGCTCATACATGCCTTTTACATTGAAATTAGAAAGATTGATCCCAAAGGTTTGGTCAGACACATCAAAAGGGTTGTTCACATTGCTGTGATCCTTATAACCCAGCGGTATTAATTTAACAATAGTATTGCTTGATAAATCAAGTTCAACTAAAGCATTGTTCTCTTGTAATGTAACCCAAGCCTTGCTATCGTCATCCGAAATTGTGATGTACTCAGGTTCAAAATCTTGCGCTGCTGTTGAAGGAACTGATCCTGGTTGCGTAACACCATAAATTCTGATGCCTTGAGAACGCAATGCTGTTTCTTGTCCGTTATATGCTGTAAACCCAATGGTAGTTGCACTTGGAGAAGCAACGCCTCCACTTATATCAACAACAGTAATTGAACCAACTGGGTCATTTGTGTATGCTGCGTTGGGTTCGCCTTCGTTAGCAGTGTACACTTTAGTTCCTGCATGGTTAAAGGTTATCATGTCGGGCATGGCACCTGCTGCTACTTCACTTATATATGTGCCATTGATATCGGTGAAAACCACTTTACCGTTGGCTTGCTTATCCGTTAACCCTTCAAGAGCTAATGCCACAGTTCCGTTAAATACATCAACACTGTTGATGGCACCGTTGAATGGAGCAACACCCAGGTTGATGGAACTGATTAATACTGGTGCTGATGGATTTGCAAAGTTGATAATATCCAGTTTGTTAGCAACGCTGTTGGCAACGAAAATACGCTTGCTCGCAGAATCAAATGTACTGATCTCTAACGAGTTTGTACCAGAAGCACCATTACTGAAACTGGAAACAAAACTCAGGCTAAGCTGGTTAGAGGCTACAGGTGCTGGTTTGTCGTTGTCCCTTATATATAAAGTTGATTGGGTGTTGGTACCGCCTACCGATGCGTTAACAGCATTAGTTGTTTTACAGATCACATATTCATCTGCTTCTGCTGCTGCATCGTCGTTGATAGTGAAATCAAAACTAAGTAACTGCCCAACAGTTGTATTGGCAGGGATATTCAACGTAACAGGTACTGAATAATCTGTTCCACTGCCAGTTGCAGTACTGTATGTTGAAACAGATAAATCAACACTGCCAGCAACATTACCTGCTGTGGTCACCCTCATAAACACTTTTGCCGTTCCTGCACTTTCTAATGCTGTAGTGTCTGAACGCACAAACGTTAGTACGGTGGCAATATCGTTATCGGTTATTGTAATGTTTTGTGTATTAGTTGTGCCTAACGCTATTCCTGAGGAAGGAGAGCTGATGGTAAGCGTTACTGTTTCTGTTCCTTCAATTATGGCATCATCAACTATGGTTAACGTTACCGTTCCTGTGGTTGAACCATCAGGAATGGTGATGGTTGTATTTGAAAGATTATAATCGCCGGCAGTAATTCCGGTTCCACTTACTGCAAGGCTTACGGTTTGGTTTCCCGAAACAGCACTTGAAGCAGTAGCCGTAACCGTTACTACAGTTGCCGCCGATTCTGATGCTGTATTGGTGCTTACTGATAAGCTTACAGTTGGGGTTGTAGGAAAGTCGTTATCTGTTATTGTAATATTTTGTGTTGTGGTTGTACCTAACGCTATTCCTGAAGAAGGACTGCTGATGGTAAGCGTTGCCGTTTCTGTTCCTTCAACATCTGCATCATCAACTATTGTGAAAGTTACCGTTCCTGTAGTTGAACCATTGGGTATGGTAATGGTTGTATTTGAAAGATTGTAATCGCCGGCAGTAATTCCGGTTCCTGAAACTCCGAGGCTTACTGTTTGGTTTCCGGTGACAGCAGCTGAGGCAGTAGCCGTTACCGTTACTACTGTTGCTGCTGATTCGGATGCAGCGTTTATATCTACAGATAAGTTTACGATTGGATTAGCAGAAATTACAGTACCACTCACTGTAACATTGTCAAATCGCCAGGTACCAGCGGTTGCAACATTTGCAGGAGTATTAGATTGTCTGAATTGACCTGTTGACTGATAATGTGCAGCAACTGCTCTAAATCCAAAATTTGGGTTATTATCAACAGCAGTAATAGCAGATAAATTAACAATAACTCTTCTATAAACATCTCCTGCATTATTTTCAAAACGCCCATTGTTTATACTACCTGCGCACAAAGTAGTATTTGATGGTGTCATGGTGAAATTATTCCATGAACTTCCGCCATCAGTTGTATATTGTAACCTAACGGTATTAGCAGAAGTATTGGAAAAACGTTGATCCCATTGTACTATAATGCCTGAACGTCCAACTGTAGACACAACGAATTGTGCACCGCTGGATTCGTTGGTTGTTCCCGGGTTTGCTGAACTAATAGCCCAGGCTGATGTTCCGCTTGTTTGAGCGCCACACCCTGTTCCGGACATACCGGTTGCAGTACCTCCAAATCCAACCATACTGCCCACCAAATTTGCCGTTCCTGAACCTGTGTTTGGTGTTGGATTGGCGTTGGTACCTTGAAGCGGTTCAAATGTCCACTGTGAAATGGTGGTTTGGCTGATGGCAAAGCCCGGAGCCAGCATCAGCAACATTACCCACAAAGCTACATTTGATACCAGTGTATTTATGGATAATTTTTTGATTTTATTTATTCCTGAATTTTGTTCAGCGCATAAATAATGTACGTTTTTTTTCATGGTTTTATTTTTATTGTATTTGCTTTTCTAATTGATTGTACAAACAAACTATAAAACACCAAATTCATGTTGGTGTAATAGAGTCAATTAATTAATGTTGCTACAGTTTATTACATTGTGATATTTCAACCCCCTTAAACCATTCAAACGGTTAGGGAGTCATTCAGAGGCCGTGCCGGTTTTAAGAAATGCCCTTAGAGCATTAGAAGTATATTGGAACGGCAAAGAAAAGTTTAAATCATCCTAAAGCAATCAATGCAGTATTATGTAATGATGAAAAAATTGTTACTTGTTTGCACACGTTAATATTTATCGCATTAAAACATGTGTTTTGAAATGAATCGTTAACAATTAGTTCATGCAGGTGTTTCAACAAAAATAATTGAACCCCAATTTTCACTGTAAATGTTTAATAACATTCAATTTCGCATCGTAGATTTATTTACCAAAAACACACCGGCCAAAATACATACCGCAGCAATCATTTTATAAAGTGCCAGTTGTTCCCCATAAAATAGTACTGCAATAAGTGTAGCAAAGAAAGGTTGAACATATATGTATGAACCTGCTGTAGATGCGCCAAGATTTTTAATGCCATATACATTAAATAAATAGGTAAGGAATGTTCCTCCAAAAACTACCAAGGAAAGAATACCGAAATCTTTTGAAGTGAATGATGACCAGTTGGTTTGCTGAAAATCCTGCCAGCAAAAAGGTAATACCATAAAAAAGCCGATTGTAAACAGCATCCGTATCACCATTACCGGTTGATAGCTCTTCATCAGCGGCCTCACTAAGATGAAATAAAAAGTATAAGATATCGCGTTGATGATGACCAGGATATCTCCCCAGATGATATTATCCGCCTTAATAACTGAAGAACCGGATTTAAGAAGGATAACTGCGCCTGTGATGCCTAATGCCAGTCCGGCTATTTTGAATCCATTGATACTTTCCTTTAACAGCCATGCCGCGATGAAGGTGATCAATATGGGTGTAGTGAGCATCAGCAAGGAAGCATGTATTGGTAAAGTGAGGGAAAGGCCTTTGATAAAAAGCAACTGATTGATAGCTATTCCCGTAAGTGCAGCCAAAAAGAACCTCCTGTAATCTTTACGGTCGATTGCTATTCGCTGTCTTTTAAAGAAAAACATGCCCCAAAGCAGTGCAGCGGTTACACTGATCCTGATCAGGTTTAAACCAAATGGCTTCACTAAACCGGCATTGATCAGATATTTCACTGCGGTGAAATTGATGGCGAAAAAAAAATTGGTGCCGATTAGTGCCAGATGAGCAAGTGTGCGTTTTTGCAAGGGTTTTGTTTGCGATGGTTTGAATTGCAAATATCGGTTTATACCATAAAAAAACCGTCCCTAGAAAAAGACGGTGTAATACTTATATAACTAACCCAAAAAAATTATGCTGCTATAAGTTTATCGCGAATTGAATTTATAGCCACAAAGACGCTAAGTTTCATACTAAAGAAAACAAAGTATCAAGCCAAGAGTATAAAGCTTCAAGCAATGCCTATCTTAATATACTGCCAGGATTCAAATGATCAAAATTCAACATTCCTTGTTCTTAGCTCCTAGCCCTTGCTCGACATTCGCATTTTTTTATTCCTCAATCAACATACATTCTCCATTATCAATTCTCCATTGTCAATTATCAATTGCCTACGCTGCCTGCATCTCCTTAATCTTCTCCCTGATCTTAGCTTCGATTTCATTAGCGAGTTCAGGATTATCTATAAAGAGTTGCTTTACGGCTTCCCGGCCCTGACCTAATTTATCGTTATTGTAACTGAACCAGCTGCCGCTTTTTTGCACAATACCCAGTTCAACCCCCATATCAATAATTTCGCCTACTTTGGAAATGCCTTCTCCATAAATAATATCAAATTCGGCCTGGCGGAAAGGAGGTGCTACTTTATTCTTCACCACTTTCACTTTGATATGGTTACCCACCACTTCATCGCCGTCTTTTATTTGAGCTAAACGACGGATATCGAGCCTAACTGAAGCATAAAATTTAAGTGCATTTCCGCCGGTAGTGGTTTCAGGGTTGCCAAACATCACCCCGATTTTTTCGCGCAACTGGTTGATGAATATGCAACAACTGTTGGTTTTTGAAATCGTAGCCGTAAGCTTTCGCAAGGCCTGGCTCATCAAACGTGCATGTAAACCCATCTTGCTATCTCCCATTTCTCCTTCCAGTTCTCCTTTTGGTACCAGTGCGGCAACGGAATCAATCACCACCACATCTAATGCGCCTGATAAAATAAGCCGGTCTGCAATTTCAAGGGCCTGTTCCCCATAATCCGGCTGTGAAATCAACAGATTATCAATATCTACACCCAGTTTACGTGCATAGTTACTGTCGAACGCATGTTCAGCATCGATAAAAGCGCAAATACCGCCCTTTTTCTGTGCTTCCGCGATTACATGTATTGCCAGGGTGGTTTTTCCGGAAGACTCAGGCCCATATATTTCAATAACACGCCCTTTGGGTAATCCGCCAATTCCCAATGCCACATCTAACCCAATTGAACCGGTAGAGATCACGCCTTGTTCAATATGTGTTTTCTCATTCATCATCATCACCGAGCCCTTGCCAAAATCTTTGTCAATCTTGTCGATGGTAAGTTTAAGTGCCTTTAATTTTTCTACGTTGCTCATGTTTTTCTGTTTTATTGATGTATCTGTTTTTGCCTTGTAAATGTATGAGTGGAAACAAAGCTACGTTATTTATTTTATCAACACTAATTATTTTAGTATTTTTTTGCTAAAATTATTATGATTATCTCCCGGCCTTATCTGTAAAGGGTTTGCAGCAAAGTTATCCGGGCAATTTTTTACCCGCTAAGTAAAAAAACGCAAAAGATCAAAGAAAATCCTGTTGTATTTTGGTGTAAATCCGCTTGAAAATTAGGAATTTTTGCCAGAGCGCAGATTACTTTAATTTTACCCCATGATTATCACCTTACGCCAAATGCAGTATATCGTGGCAGTTGCTGAAACCGGCAGTTTTTCGAAAGCTGCGGAATTGTGTAATGCAGACCAAAGTACCGTAAGTCAGCAAGTTAAACTCTTTGAGGAAAAGCTTGGCGTTTCTATTTTCGATCGTGAAACGCTTCCTGTTTCAATCACCACAGAAGGTGCTGCCATAGTTACCCGATGTAAACAAATCATTACAGATGTTGAATCGCTTATCATGCCATTCAAATCTGATCCCAACCGTTTCCGTTAGTAAGTGCAGTTAGGGAAAATAACCCTACCTTTTTTTTACCCCTTCACTTTACTGCAATTTTACATTAAATTTTATGATAGAAAACTTAACTATGAATGATAGCAAAGCTCTAATGCTTTCAGCTGATCAGCCTGCTACTATAACTGTTGCGAAGGGAGACGGAATCGGCCCTGAAATCATGAACGCTACTTTGCGCATCTTAAAAGCTGCAGGTGCCCATCTTTTATATGACATGATTGAAGTAGGCGAAAAACAATACCTCAGCGGAAACAGTTCCGGCATTCCCGAATCAGCATGGGATTCAATCCGTAAAAACAAAGTATTCCTTAAAGCGCCCATCACTACCCCACAAGGCGGAGGTTATAAAAGTTTGAATGTAACCATGCGAAAAAAACTGGGCCTCTACGCCAATATCAGGCCCTGCGTATCCTATCATCCTTATGTTTCAACCAAACACCCGGTGATGGACCTGGTGATCATCCGCGAAAATGAAGAAGACCTTTATGCCGGAATCGAACACCAGCAAACTGATGAAGTGATTCAATGTCTCAAGTTGATTTCACGTCCCGGTTGTGAGCGCATCATCCGGTATGCTTTTGAATATGCCCTGCAATATGGAAGAAAGAAAGTTACCTGCTTCAGTAAAGACAATATCATGAAGCAGACCGACGGGCTTTTTCACCGCATTTTTGATGAAATCGGAGCTGAATATCCCAACATTGAAAAAGACCACTGGATCATAGATATCGGTGCTGCTAAATTGGCGGATAGTCCCGAAATTTTTGATGTGATTGTAACCCTGAATCTTTACGGGGATGTGATTTCGGATATTGCCGCACAGATAGCCGGTTCTGTTGGTCTGGCCGGTTCAGCAAATATCGGAACCCATTGTGCCATGTTTGAAGCCATCCATGGTTCGGCCCCAAAAATTGCCGGAGAAAATATCGCCAACCCATCAGGTTTGATACAAGCTGCTATCTTAATGCTCGTTCATCTGAAACAAAATGCCATCGCTGAAAAAATCCAGCATGCCTGGCTCAAAACGCTTGAAGACGGCATTCACACCCCTGATATTTATAAAGAAGGAATGAGTAAAGTAAAGGCCTGTACTGCCGAATTCGCCGATGCCGTTATCGAAAGGCTCGGATGTATTCCGGAACACTTCAAAACGGTTTCTTATACCAGCTCCACTTTTGAAAGCAGATTAAAACCATATGTCAGGAGAGCCCCGATGAAAAAAGAGCTGGTAGGCGTAGACGTTATGGTACACTGGAACGGATCGGATGCCGGAGAATTAGCCAATAAAGTACTATCCGGTTTAACAACCAACTTCACCCTTAAGATGATCTCCAATCGCGGTACTGCAGTATGGCCCAATTCCTTACCTGAAACTTTTTGTACCGATCATTGGAGGCTTCGTTTTATAGGTACTGATGCTAATACGCCTATCCCGAAAAATCAGCTGTTATCACTGCTTGAAATGCTCGACCGTTCAGGTATTGACTATGTGAAGACAGAACATCTTTATACGTTTGATGGGAAGCCGGGTTATTCAATGGGGCAGGGACAGTAATTATGTGCTAACCACTTGATGAAAAAAAGGATTCAGGATTTTCTATAATCTTTGAAAGAATAGCAGTTTGTGAAGATGGAAAAAATAGTAAATTTTCTGTAGTGCCTTGTTTTCAGCATTGCAACACCCTAAGTGTTTTTCTGAATGATCTTGTATAATTCAGCTTGCTGATCATCCATTTTCAGCAGTTTGGTTTTGGTATATTTTGATTCTGGGAGTGTGTATGTTATTTGATACATTGTATTAGTCAATTCTGCGGCTTTCTTAAGCGACAGTGTTGATTGTTCTTTATAGAGTATTCTTTCTAATTCTTTATAAATGCAATAGGCAGTGAAAGACAAACATATATGAGCTTCTATTCTATGCCTCAGCCTGTGATAGATGGGCCTTATCCTTAAATCTGTTTTAGACATCCTGAAGGCCTTTTCTATATACCAGAGATTTTTATAGTTTTCTATAACCTGCTTGTCTTTTAATTTGGTATTGGTTACATATCCTTTGAGCCCGTCCCAATTTTTATCCAGTTTAAATTTATCATAATCAATTTCAATACTAATCTGGCCCTGCATTTTTAAATATTTATTATACCCTTTATTATTGATGTTGGCCTTTGTAAGTTTGCCTGCTTTTATTTGTTTCTCCAGTCGTTGCAATCCTCTGTTTCGGTTGTGTTCATCTTTGGCCGCCCTGATAGCCGCATACGACACAATTAGCCTGGTATTGTTTGATTTTTGAATCGTCAACGTTTCGCCATCCGGCAGGCTTTTTAAAAGGATTTTTTGCCTTATTTTCTCGGGTTCATTCTTTAGCCTTGCCCCTATGATGTATTCATAGTTTTGGGCTTCCAGTGATTTAATATTGTCTTTAGACAAGAGGCCTGCATCGGCAACCACAATGGGTTTATCAAGGTTAAATTTTGAGGCTATTTTTTCTAAAAACGGAATTAGTGTGTGCCCTTCGTAAATGTTACCTTCAAAAATATCGTAGCCAATGGCATAACCTCCTAAACCAACCAGTAGGCCTAAATATATTTGTGGATTGCTGTGTTTTCCATCTTTGCTTAATCCTGTTTTGCGCAAGTCGTCTTCATCGCTTGCTTCAAAATAAAGTGTCGTCATGTCGTAAAACACCACACTAATATTATTGCCTAAAATTTTCTTTGTATGGGTAAATGCAATTTGTTCTACCTGCTGCTTAAGTTTGTTATTAAGCCGGTCTAAAAAGCGGTAAATAGCATCTATATCAAGCAGTACACCCTGATAACGGTACAGGTACTCAATAGTTTTCAATTTACTTAAAGGGAAAGCTAAACGGGCTAAAACTAAATGGCGAAATAAATCTTCCTTAACAGCATTAAATCCAATATAATCATAAATGCTACCGAAAATTATCTCAGGCCCAACGGTTTGTATGCTTGTATTCTGCAAAGAATCAAAAACCTGTTCTACCAACGCATCATTTTCGGAAACAAAAAGGTGGGATTGTAGAGTTAATCTTTCCAACTCTTGTTTACCTAAAAAATAAAGTTTCAGCACTTCCTGTTCGTTACTACCAGAACCAATCGTACTTACAACTTTGTATTTACCACCAACCTTAGAAATTATTTGAACAGAAATACTACCAGAACGATTCTTTAATTTTCGCAAAAACATACCTAAAAGTAAGCTTGCAACACCCATTTTCAAAAATCAACTCAGTAAAATCAACGGTTCTAGAAGATTATTTTTAAAAGTGCGGAAAACAGGA
>Ga0164292_10001092_pt1 | contig 21656 bp, 20 predicted proteins | sample GEODES117metaG_FD_111486 | JGI IMG/M metagenome (GOLD analysis project Ga0164292, IMG submission 111486) | Eutrophic lake water microbial communities from Lake Mendota, Wisconsin, USA - GEODES117 metaG | ecosystem: Environmental > Aquatic > Freshwater > Lake | place: USA: Lake Mendota...
TGGTTGTTGCATTTGTTTTTGTACTACATTTTCAGAAGCACTGAGTGTAATATTTCCTCCACCAACTGGGTCAGTAGGTAAATCTAAAATACTTGTTGAATCGCTCATAAGTATTATAAAGAATGATTGATTATAATAATTACGCAAATTTATTCGAAATCTACTGTTTTGGCATTAGCGTTACATTTTGTAGCAACGGGTGTATATTTGTAACATTTATCGCCATTTTTGTATATTTTATCCTGAAATTTATCTAAAGGCGGCGCGTGAAAAATAAGACAATCTTTATCTTTGCAAACAGTTCTAAAGAGAGAAGCCAACCCAAACCCTAACAATATAGACATTATTATTTTTCCTGTTTCTGTATGAACAAACCTTCCAAGATATAATCCCATTTATATATTTATATGATTTAAATATTTGCTAAAATATAATGTTAATTTTGTATAGGTATAGAAGAAATGAGAGATTCATCCTTTGGACATTTCACCTCTTCTTGTTCAAAATAAAAACAATTATCCGCTTTATCCTTAAATAGCACCTTGTCGACATTCTCAGGGCTGGGATAAATATATATTGTTTTCATTTCAGGGCCCAAAATATAAATAAAAAATATACCAACAGCAAAACTAACAAGAAATATAGGTAATGAAATGTAATTAAATATCATTATATATTTTATAAATATTTTTTTATAGTTTTACAAAATGTAGTAAAGAAAATAATTATAAAATGTGAAAAAATAATTAGAAGTTTCCTCTATTGAATTTCAACTCCTTTTTGAGAATGTCAGCTAAAGTATTTTCCAACATACTGTAATTTTTGACACCATCTTCTGGATTCGTTGAAAATAGCGTCAATAATGTGTTCTTGTATGATTCGTCAAATTTATTAAATATATTGTTGTAAACCGGGTTACCGAAATCATACATTCCGTCTTCTACTAATTGTGGAGGAATGATTAAATTGCTTGGGTTAGTAAACTCACACGATTTGCTTTGCAGTCTTGCTCTGACGCAATTATCCATAAACTCCTGTAACCATTCTACATCAGATAATAATGCGGTTTTTAATTCATTATTCATCTTATTCCATAAAGTTTGGTAATTTCTGTTAGACCAAGTAACCGTGCCATCTGCTTCGTCAATTGTTGGTTTTCCTATAATATCTGATACATCCGATGATGCTGTATCCGATGATGATGATGAATCAATGATCAAACGACGCTTTTTAAGGGCTGACGGCGGTGCGCCTTGAATACTTGTATCAAAGACAATTGTTTCATATTTATCATTATTCATTTCCAAATCCTTTATAGAGTAGGCTTTTTGAATTAAATGATATGTATTGTTACTTTCCTCGAAAACAACCATATTTTCCTTATATTTTAATTTTAATATTTGATTTAATGTAGGTCTTAATTCGTTACTATAAACTTCAACTGCACCTCGAACAAACTCCATACTATTTGTTTCATTAAAATTCTTAATAGATGCCTGTATTTGCTGAATCAACAAATACGATTTTTCCACTTCCTCGTTTAATTTAGCCTTTGTTTCGGGATCATCCGTGATTTTTATATAAATTTGGAGATATGTTTCAAGTAAACCTGTAAAATCCTTTATGGTGGCCTTTTCTGAATCGAAATTTTCCAGAGCCTTTTCGGTTGTAATTAAACCAAATAACAATTTATTTTTATCGCTTATTATTTCATTTTTAGCATTATAAATTTCGCCATCAATCATCTTCAAGATGTCATTAATGTTTTCAAAATTACCTACAGCTATATTTATATTTAATCCACAAGGTTCAGCCGCGTTACAAAAAGCACGGAGTTCTCTAAATTTTGCACCCATACTATCCTTACTGACAACGGAAGCAAATGTCGTACCACCTGGTCGCCCACAATTCACACATTTTGGCTTTAATTGTTTAAACTCGGCTTTTTTCTCCTTCATATCAAGCATTTTGTTATTTAGTATCTTTTTCTTATTTTTTTCATTGTCATTATCATATTTACTTTTTAATCTGTAATATTCATTGATATTATTTTCAACAGATTGGTTATCAAAAGATTCTTCAGACATTATTATATATATTTATTCTATTTTTATTCTATTTTTATTTAATAAATTATTTTTTAAATTTTCCGGTTTAAAGGTTAATAAATTTTTCGATTAATAAATTTTCCCTTTATTAATATTATCATAGTCATTTTCCCAATTTGGCAGTCCTGTTATTAATTCTTGATGGGCTCGGCGTTTAGCCTCTTGTAAATTTTTCACTTTTGACAAAATATATTGCTGTTTTTCCTTGTTTTTCTTCTCCTTTTCCACATCTGTGAGTCTGCCTTTATATTTGTATAAAAGGATTAGTCCTAAAACTAATAAAAACCCTATTAATAATCCTATATTAATTACAGTATTATGGAATTTATTTTTAACAATATGACATTGTTTAAGGGTTTCATTCAAAAAATATTTAACACCTGGCTCTGTAAGTGATGGTTTAGGTGAAGGCCATCCTTGATTATTAAAGTTATCCAAATCCATAATAATTATAGTTAAAATTATAAATTAATTTATACATATTATCTATATGGATAATTCTTATTTAAACATTTTTACATTTTTATTGACAACATTATTCTATTATATGTTTTTGAAACCTACATTGGACTATAAAACAGTGTCTAATGGTGATTTATACAAAGAATATACAACCAGAAATTATGTATGTTTAGCCGTATATTTATTATTAGTTATGGTGGTACAATTTATAGTAAATGCTTCTATAATTGCCCAAAATTGCGGTGGCAGTATTACTGAAAATATGGGTTCTGCTGGAACATTGACATTTATTCCTTGGACCTTAATTTTTGGCGTTATAATAGTTATATTGGTTGTATATCCTGGATTTAAAAGTGCTTTTTCGGATGTAATTGGGTATTATTGGATTTCAAATCAAGCAAATAATTTGCTGGTAGAATTGTTAGTACAGCAAAATGTCGAAGATGCTTTTACGAAGGATAATTCTTCTGCTCCTGCTTCTCTTTCTACTGATGATGATGATTATATCACTCCTACTGCTCCTCCTTCTTCAGCTTTTAAAAAAGGCGGAAAAAACCCTACACAAAAAGGTGGTGATGATAAGCAAGCTATTAGAGAAGTAGCGGATTTAATTCTTAAAATTTGCGGAAATACATCTGTATTAATTAATCAAATGACTCCCAGAAATTTTATACAATATTGGTCACTATTAAACCCTTTAAAGAAACCAGAACTTCAAATGAATACTAATGGCACAGAAAAATCGGACCGAGCAACACAGATAAAAACCTCTTTATTTGCATTAGTTGATAAAAAGGATAGCATAGGAGAAATTCTATGGTATGTTTATACTGGTTTATTATTAACAAGTATAGTACAACTTAAAATTACTACAAGGGGGTGTGTTATGAATCCTAAGACAATGGAGGAAAATTACGCCAAATTTCAAGAGCAAGAAGCCGCTATACTAAAACAAAATGCCGCAACAACGAACACTACATACACAATAACAAATTAATCATCATGACAAAATATTTATTACATATTTAATAATAAATATTTTTATAAGTTAAAGAAAATGTTTATTCAGTCACATTTTTAAAATAGTCTTGGATAAGCAACATAATACATTACAAACAAATAGCTCAATATTCCTAAAATCAGTGATAGCAACCATATTGGAAGAATTGTCTTGTTTTTGTATCCGACACCAAACTCGCGAATGCTTCCGTCTTTGTTATATAAACACGCCGGTTTCATCATTTGGATTGACACAAACATAAATAAAAATAATATAATGGCGAATAATGTTGCATTTTCTCTTATATAGGCTCGGTTCATACTTATATATATCAATCTTTAAAAAAATGGCGTTAAATCTAAATTATTTTCTTGATTTTCTCGATTTTCTTGATTTCTTTGTTTTTCTCGATTTCGTCCTTATACTTTTCCTTTTTCTTTTTCTTTTTCTTAAGCTTCCACCTTCATTAGCAGTACTTGTCCTATAATTTTCAAGTGAAATAATAAGGGATTGTGCTTCTCGTTCATCTGCTTGATTTGGATTAGTTATAGTTCGCAATCTGAAAAGAATATTACTCAATTCAATTCTAATTAGTGGTACTCTATCTGCTGGGTTATTCCAATTAAGACCAATGTTCGGAGTTAATAAATTTGTAGCCACTGTTGTAGCGGCAGAATCTGTATTCATTCTTTGTACTCTTAAAAGTAAACGTCTTGCCAGAACCATAATATGAAAAATTCTTCCATATTCTTCGCTATTACTCATTTCAGTAATAAACTCATCTATGGAATTATCATCATTATCCTCATCATCTGTATCCATTATAAAATATAATTATATAATAATATTTTGTTAACTTTATTTTGATAACTTTTTTTAAAAGTTAGTTATTTAGTTAATCATCTCCCCAATCAAATTCTTCTCCAGTTGGTCCTACCTCATAATAATCATTGCCGTCTTGATAATTTGGCCCCATATTTCCCATATCATATTCTTCTCTCTCAATTTCATCTCCTACCTCTTGTTGTTCAATATAATCATCTACTAATTGGTCTAAATCATCGTCACCAATATTCCTATTTTTCTTGCGCAAGTTTTTCTCTATTTTATCCATTTCATCTCTGAAATCACGTTCATCATCATACGTTTCCTTTACATATGTTGTAAGACCCTTTTGTAAACCCTTACTCCAAACCCCGAGCTTATTGATTTTCAAAATCGTATCTGCGTCTCTTTCTTCATCCGTAAGGTTTTTGAGCCTATCTGTTATCATATCTTTCTCACCTTCTCTCAATTTAAACACACGATCCAATATTTCTTCATATGAAATATCAACCACGTCTTTTTGATTATCAAAAATCTCGAAAAACGCGATAATTAAATGTGATACTTGTTGTTTTAATCCCTTTTTATTTCCACTCAATACTTGTGTATCTTTTTTCGCTTGTGTGGTAATATCAAAATCTACTCTGGTTTCTCTATCTTCCAAATATGACACTGCAAACAAATCATTAACATCTACTTCACGAGACCTTTCAACAACAATCATTTCTTCATCATCTGTTAAATCTATATAATTAATTATTACTCTTAACAAATAGTACTCAAATAAAAACCTACTGGTTCTCTCGTCAAAAATAGGTTTCAAAACTTTCTCACCATATTTAATACTGGTAAAGCAAGGAGTTTCATTTGACAGATTCATTAGATTTCTCGATGACCGCTGTATTTTTGTCAAAATATTATAAATACTTGGCACACCATAAAATGTCTTTAGTTTCTTATAATAATCGCTAATATGTTTTTTAATTTTATTCGAATGCGGCTTAGAGAGACCCAAATATGCCGGCATTGTGACATTCTCATAGTCGACCTTGTTCAAAATAATATTAGGAAAAACAGTAACAAAATTCGCAATAAATGATTTGTAAAAATTAACAGTAGAATACAAACAATCATCCGATATTTTTGTGTTTTCATTCCTTTTTGAACCTTCACAACTCCATCTTGACATATTGTCAATAGTTTTTGTAAACTTGCTAACAGCGCTTCGAGTGATATCAGGTCCTTTATGTTTGTCTATAAAATCCTTGATATCTTCTATCATTTCCTCATTGTTTCTTATTAAATAATCATTAAGGTTTTTGATTTCACGTGATGTTTCTTCGGTTGCTATATCAAAAGTATCCAGCGCATCAGTAATTAGTTTTCGCAGCGAGCCTTCTACTACTTCATCATTTTCCTCGTGTATCATTTCAACTGTAGCTATCAATTTTGTTATAGATGACACTTGCGGTTTGTCAAAATCTAACGGTATTATATTTTTGCGACCGATCAATTGCAATAATCGCAAAAATGCTTCGTCATCAAATTTGCGACCATTTTCCTTCAAATTTTGGATTATTTTATCTAAATTTAAATTACCACTCATTAAACTTAAATCCGGTTTATCAGTACATAAAGGCAGCAAATCTTCTGGAATTGGTATTAATGATTTGAATTTACAGAAATAAATAAAAGACAAGTAAATTGTTTTCTCATCAAAATTCTGACTAATTGGCGGATATTTATTTTTTGTATTTATTGTGCTAAAAAGCATTCCACTTTTTGAGTAATTTGTGACATCTTGAATAATATTTGATAGTCTTTGGACAATCTCATTATATTCCATTATGACAGGGTCTTGGCTGGCAAAATAATCAATCGTACTTTGACCTTCTTTACTCTCGCAACACGAATTTTCAAGATATGGTTCATTGTTTGCATTTTTTAATAACATACTCTTCTTCTTAACTAAATCTTGTATCTTTTCTTGAATAGCAAGAGAGAACTGAATTATCTTTGAATCTACAACTAATAATTTCTCTCTTTGATTCTCTGAACCAGATTTCAAATCACTCATTAATCCTCGTTTGAATTCATCTGAAATATTCACCAATCGCCGGATTTTGAATGGCACTAATGGCGGCAAAAATTGTGTCCAATTCGTAATATCATGTTCTTCCGGTATTTGTTCCTCTTTACCTGCCAATATATAATCCATTTTTTCGTCGAATTTTCTCTCTACTTCCGGTACCATTGGTATTAAAACAGTATCAATCACACTTTTAATTTTGGCTACTATAAAGTCTGTCTTTTTACCTTTTAAAACATTCCAGGGTTTTCCTGATTCGCGAATATCATAAGCAACACACGCTAAATATTCAAGACTGCTTAAATTATTATTCCATTCAAAAGGATAACCATTAAATGAGCGAACACATCCAGGGTGTGTTTTTCTTGTTTTTACAGACGGTATCGATGCTTGGACTGCGATTAAAAACATACCAAGTGTGTAATATAGAATACCAGTGTTATAGAAATCCTCATAGGATGGTATCTTCTTGCCTTTTTCTGCCATTTCTTTTATTTTTTTCTTATAATCTTCTTCTGATTCCATTGTACTGCTTAACGCACTTAAAACTGAATTAATTATGAATTCTTTTTGGTATTCAATATTGATACCCATTGCAATAGATATAGCATTCACTATGTTGGATATTGTCTTATTCTCATATGTAACATATACTATATTTTTTGTAGTGGCCGAAAAAACCTTATTGCCTGCGTCATCTTCTAATACGCCACGCGATGATACCTTAAAACCTTCTTCATAACCCTCGTCTACATCGTCGTCAATTTTCACAATTTGCCAACCACTATTTTTATCAACCCAATAATCGCCATCGTCACTCAATTTACCAATACGACTAATGGTTTCGTCAAGAAAATCGCGATATTCATCCGGTTTCATAATGAAATACCCAGCCAAATCATATTTGAACATCGGGAGTAATGGTACATTCGACTTTTTACAATAAACCCAATTCTCGTTTTCACGTTCATTTAAAGGACCAAAACTATCTGTTTTCGCATCTCTGGCGTAGGCGTTTACAAAACGAATAATATCAAATTGTTTTTTACCGAAATCACTTTGAGCGAGAATAAGATTTAATAAAGTAGAATATGGTGATATAGGCCTAATCGGCGCATCATCGTCAAATCCAGCACCCAATTTATATTTCTGATTATTGTACTTTAATAAATTGTTATACTCCATACTGGTTAAAATACCAATAATAGACATATAATATTGGAATTGATTTTGTATAATTCCTTCAAATTCATCTTTCGACACTCTATATTTTTCGTCGAATTCATTTAAAACATCCTTCAATAATTTATTTTGAATACCGAGCTCGTCTGCTTCCATAGTCATACATTTGTCTTCTTCATCATTATTCTTACTTGTCACGCTAATACACTTTTCTTGTAAATCGCACAAAATATTAGAATCGGCTGTGTTTGTATTTAGATTTTCAGAAATGTCATTATCCAACTCCCATTTGTTCGCACGACGAATGTAATAGTCCGGTATTACATCTTTCTTTTGTAGCATTGCATATTGACCATTTACAACTGTTTTGTGACCATCCAATAAAGTATCTGATAAATAATCAGCATCATTTCTACTTAAATTTAATTTTTTCTGTAAATCGTACATTATATGTAGTTTCAATTCTTCTGGTTCCAGTTTAACTATTTCCTTTTCATAGCTGTCTAATAGTGTATAGTTAGTTTTGTCGTATTTCTTATCAAAATAGATTTGCTTATTATTATCTTGTTCGAGCTCTTCAAGCGAAACATATTGTTTTGCAATTATTATTGGACCGCAACTATCATTCTTCTGCTCAGCTTCGTATTTTTTATTAATCTTGTCCTTCTCTGTTTCAAATAGTGCCGCATACTCACTCGGAAACATTAATGGTATACTTTCTAATGATATTGCCGACGAATATACTCTACTTTGATCCCTTAGTGTTATTTTTCTCAATAATTCGGAATTGGTGTAATCTGAATAGTTGTATCTCAATTCATTACCGTCAACTGTTATGTCATATGCGTCAAAAACATCACTTCGTAAATTTTGATTGGTTTCTATTATCGATATCACTGAAAAAGCATTTGTGAAAATTATATTGCTCTTTGTGAATTTTCTTAAGGTTTGAAATAAACGAGATCGTTCTATATATTTTTTATTGAATTCCGATATTTTATCATCAATAAAACGCGTGATTTCTTTATACTGCATATAGGTCAAATCATCTGTATATACTAAAAACGGTTCCAAATATGACACAACATCAACAATGGATAATTTACCAGTTATATATTTTTTCATCAAATCAAAAAGCACTTTGGTTTTGGGAATAATTGTACTGACAAATTGTGAATAAATTTGCTCGCTGTTAAAACCTCGTTTATCTTCTGTTGAGAGATTTAACACGTAATTTTTAATTGTATTCACAAAATTGTTTTCGTTAAATTCAATCTCACCATCTAAATTTTCAATAATTACATTACTCATTGTAGTCTTCTTTTTCAAGAGCTGCCAATATTCCACATATATTTGATTCAAATTCGCCCTGTCTAACATGTTTGTACCTGGTAGATTTACTTTAGAAAATCTTATTACTGACTCCGGCAATGTTACAAAAGATTTGATAGACATTGTATCCGGATTTGTCATTTTAACACGGGTTGTGATTAGGCGACTACTTGTAGCATCCAATGTGTCGAGTTTTGTCAAACCCATATTGTATTTTTGTATCACAAATCGTCTTGATCTAACATTGTTATTTGTAAAAACCGACGAGTACATATCTTCCAGATTATCTATAATAACGTTCAAATCCGCCTCCACATTACGTTCGGTTAATAAATCAACTGTTGATTCTTCATTAATCAAATTAAACGGAGTAAAATAAGGGTTTAAATCACTATATAAGAGAGAATATTTGTTTTGGTCAATTGGCAAATCATTTGCTCTATAATTGTCCATTAACTCTTTTATTCTGGCAATATCTTCATTAATATCCAAATAAATTATATCATTGTTTTCATCTTCACCACTGACGTCATTCGAGTATATCTTTTTAATATTTTTAACAACCGGTAAAATCCATAGCAAATTCTGTTTAAAGTTTTTGAAATACTGTGTTAATGGCTTATATGTCGACTCATTAACTACTGCAGATTCAACAACTCCATATTGGTCAAATGTGGAGAATTTCTCTCTTAATTGTTTAAATCTTTCAATTGTTATATGAATATTGTTTAAAACACGCGGTGTTCTTTGTGCGTTTGGAACCGTTGACAATAGCTCGTCGAGCAAATCGCTCAATTGCACTTCAATACTGTATCTTTGAGCATTTGTCGCTACATCTACAAACTGGACAATTGGTCCCAATTCTTCGTCGCCAAATGAAATCTGGTCTGCGCGTAAAATAAACTCGCGCAATTGATTTTTTACATCTTTAACCGGTACTGTGAGTTGTATGTTTTCAGTTGGCATCATTCGATAGTCCCTTTCTAAATCCGCAATAGGGGCTATATTTTCTTGTTCCTCTTCTACATTTATGTCCTCTTCACCTTCTACTTGCATTCGTTCCGGCTTTTTAGGTGTCTGCGGTTTATCTCTTATCTCAATTATTTTAATTGGTAAATCCTCAGGGATACCCTTATAATCAAAATTAATATACAATGTGTCACCGTCCACCGTTGTAATCTCAATCATATCTTCCTCTAAATTGGTAATCTCGCCTGTTATAATAACTGGAAAATCTCCTGCAAAATGAATGTCTATCCATTTACCAGGTATTAAATCGTTCTGTCTCGCATAACTTGGTGTATCACTTCTGCTCAAAATGGCGATTTGTGTAATTCCTCCGTCGCCAATAATACCATCTTCCGATATCTTTAACCTTGTCTTATCGAGTGTATCAACATTTATTAAATACATTTTGGACCTGTCAATATAATCAATAATAAATGTCTGTTCATTAAGTTTTTCATTTTTAGGATTTTGTATATTAATCACATCTCCTAATTGTAGCTCTATTACAGATAATTTTTCCTTCTCTTTTTGTTGCTCCTTTTCTTTAAGTATAGTTTCACTTATATTTGCATTTTCCGATGAAGACATTTGTTTCTATATTTATTATAGAAATTTTTATGCTTAAGTAAAAATCAATTAAAAATATAGTTTAAAGACAAATCATTAATTATATTTAATAAATAATGAGCATCCCTATTATTAAACCCTTTAACTTATCTGAAATTCCCGATTTTAATAATTTGGTAAATGGTACAATTACCGAAAGCAAAATTCTAAAACTACAACAAATCGAGTGTAGAAGTTCCGATAAACAAAAATACTCGGTTATTCGATATTTGAAAGAATTCTTGTGTTTAGATATGATTCCTACATATGGCTTATGTAGGTCTGTAGTTCTTAATAGTGCAAACGTTGTTGTTGGTTTTGCGCCTCCTAAATCAATCCCCTCTGATACTTTTATTAAGATGTATCCCGATAAAACTGCGCATTTGGTTGCTCAAGAGTTCGTGGAAGGCACGATGATTAACGCTTTTTGGGACCCCAGTGTCGGATTGGCTGGAGGATGGGAAATTTCCACCAGAAATACCGTCGGAGCTACATCAAGTTTTTTCAAGGGTGCTAACAGAAAAACATTCAGAACTATGTTTTTAGAAGCCGCAAAAGAGATCAATTTATCTTTAGACCAGCTAAATAAGGATTTATGCTACAGTTTTGTTTTACAGCATCCCGAAAACCGAATTGTTGTTCCATTTAATAATCCTGATTTGTATTTGGTCGCGTTATACAATATTAAAATTATAGATGGTATTACAAATGTTCTTTCGTATCCTATAATTGATTTTAAAAATTTTGATTGGGGTCCGGCAGCAATTAAATTCCCAGAGATTTATGAGTGGAACACTTACTCTGAGTTGATTGAAAAATATGCGTCGATGAATTCTTCATATAGCACTTTAGGTGTTGTCGTATACAATAATCTTACTGGTGAGCGAATGAAGATTCGTAACCCCGTTTATGAGCAAGTGCGTAATTTGAGAGGTAACCAGCCAAAGCTACAATACCAATATTTGTGTTTGAGAAAGGAGGGTAAGGTTGCCGACTTTTTGAAATTTTATCCTGAAAACAAGAAGGAATTCTCATCTTTTAGAGACCAAGTACACTTGTTTACCAGCACGCTATTCACGAATTATGCGTCGTGCTATATCAAAAAGGAGAAGCCGTTGAAGGAGTATTCTGACCAATATAGAACACATATGTTTAAAATTCATAAGATTTATATGGATGAGATGCGGGAGAAGAAATTGTTTATTACAAATACCACAGTGATCCACTATGTAAATAATTTACACCCATCACTTTTGATGTATTGTTTGAATTTTCAAATGAGAAAGCGCAATGTTGATACTATCGCTGCTGACAATAATATTTAAAGTATTGTGGTGTATTTTGAATGTAATAATTAAATGATAAATGATAAAATATAAAAATAATATTTATATATTTTATAAATGGCATATAGTCGCAGAAAAATTCGCACTAAAAGAAGTCGCAAAAGTCGCCGAAATAAGCGAACGCGTAGTTATAAAAAAGGCGGTTATGAGTTTAACAAACCTACAAAAGATGTAAGGTCTTCAGATGCTTATGAAGAAAAAGAGAAACCGAATTACAGTCCTCGAGTAAAAGGTGATGGAGAATTTAACTTTGTCGCAAGACAAGATCCTTTTATAACGGTCGGTGACGGGTGGGGCTTGAGTAATAATCACGTTACAATGAATACCAGATAATTTTTTATAAAAAAAAATTTTATAAAAGATATTAACCTTATAGAATATTTATTTTTTAACCATCCTCGCGAAATCTCTTCTTACTTTTGTGAAAACCTGTGTTGCGTCATCAATGCACTCCTTCAAATTGCCCTTGATTGTCGATATGTCAATCGGTTCTCTGTAAGCCACTCTTATAATACTTTGCGAGTCGTGTGGATGCATCTTCTTAAAACCACAAAACGTCAGGATTTTGGTTTCATAAAATTTCGTATACATAAAATATTCCAATACTTTTCCAATTGTATAATCTTCATTCTCTAAAATAATATCATACGAATTAGCCATTGTGTTTTGGGATTTTTCAATGACGAGTTCATCCTTTTCAATCAGCGAGTCTTGGTATTGAAATTTATCAATTAATATTTCACATGCCTTTTGTACCAATTCTATATTGTCGAAAATACCTACCGTCTGAATGATAAAATCAAAACTGTCTTGCTTAGTAATACGCATTCCATCCAACAATTTCCAGTTTTTCGCTTCAAAATTTACCTCATCAGCGTTTTTACCTTCATCCTTCCATTTTTGTTTCAGCTTCTCCAATGTCGCTTCTTGTACAACGGTGTCAACTGTATAACCATAAGAACATGTTGACACCGAATTAAACATACCGTCTTCTTTAGCTGTTCCAATTGAGAGCTCGCAAGTCAAATGAATTTTCTCACCCGGCAACTCTTCAGAAATTTTAGGTCTTAATCTTACAAAATCGATAAAATATCCAGTATAATCATCAGCAGGGAAGATCTCACGGTTTTTAGCTTGGTCAATTGGCTTTCCAGTAATCAAATCATTTATTACGAAATTTTCCGTGGTAACAAACATCACAGTGTCAGTTATATTTTCTACATTTACTTCTAACTGGTAATTTTTTAGGGGAAATCCATCAATATCTTTAATATGAATTGGAATACAACTTAAGCGTTGTTTTAGAATCTCATTATTTAGACGACTTGTATTAGCAATAATATTTGCCTTATTTTGTTCATGAGGAGTAGTTCTAAATACGACTAATGGTATGTCAGATAGAATTGTTCTTCTGATAGCATTAGCCAAACTCACATTTACCCCACTTAAGGTAAATAAAAGCATTTCATCATTGTGTCTAGAATTTAGTTCAACTTGGGGATTCATAGTATCTAATAATACTTTATATTTAAATTGTATAATTTAAATCAATTTTTTTTAAATTAAATGTGAAAAAATGAGTTAAATATTTAATTCGATTAACTAATTATAGAATAAATGAGTTCCATTTTATATTACAGTAAATTTTGTGAACATTCGAACAAACTTCTTCAATCATTGTCAAAAACAACACAGAAAGATATACATTATATATGTATTGACAAAAGAGTTAAGGACTCTAATAATAAAATGTTTATTGTTTTAGAAAACGGGCAAAAAATTATTATGCCTGAAAATGTCAATCGTGTACCTGCGTTACTCTTATTGAATCAAAATTATCAAGTCCTATATGGTGAGGCTATATTGAACCATTTGAAACCTAAACAAGAAGTCGCCATAAGACAAGCAACTCAAAATAATATGGAGCCGATGGCCTTTTCATTTGGAAGCGGTGGTTTTGGTGACATTGTTTCGGATGCTTATAGTTTTTTGGACCAAGGTTCAGAAGAATTACAAGCGAAAGGTAACGGAGGTATGCGACAAATGCATAACTACGTTGATTTAAATTATTCGGACAAAATATCTACTCCGAATGACGAGCAAGAATATAAAGGATCAAATAAAATATCAGGTGAATTAACTATTGAGCAATTACAACAACAGAGAGATTCTGAATTACAAAAAATCACCGGAAATAAACCACCGATGAAGTTTTAGAGTGAATTTAATTATATTTAAAAAAATATATTTAAAAATAAAAATATTAATTATTTACACAATGAACAACATACTTACCGCATTTAACGACCACTTTATCGAATTTGTTTCGGATATTCAAAATGTTTTTCCGAATGATCCTGATATTTTAGCAACTAAAAATATTCTTGTTGCTGTTAGAAAGGCTAACCCAAAAATGATTGTCAAGATCTGGAATTCATTTGTGGTTGGAAAATACAGACCCGAGATTGAGGCTGGTAATATTGATTTCTTTATTAATAAGGATTATTCGAGTGATGTATCTGTAGCGGCAAATTCGGATAAAATTATGGAGTCGATTAATAGATTAAGGGAACCGATTAGACAGATGACACCTGAAAGTCAGGCGAAAACTATGAAGTATATTCAGAATTTGACGAAGTTGGCTGCTTTGTGTGAGTAATATAATTTATTATTTATTAATTTAATAACAGTTTATTAAATTAATTTCAAGGATTGTATTTATCAATAGTCACATTTTTGGCTATGTTTTTAATGATTTTGTCTTCCTTTTCCACATCATTATCTCCCTTGCCTCCCATTGCTTCAATAATGAGTTTATCATATTTATCTGAGTATTTGGATTCACTTTTTTCACAGCCTGGATGCTTTGTTTTAAACTCCTTTAATAATTTTGAATTCTTATGAGTGACGTGTTTAATAACCTTTCTCATTTTTTGTTTATTTTCATTTTCCTTTTCCCATTTATCCTCGTCTTTCACATACATTACTTCTCTCTTTGAGTCTGTACAATGAACAGGACGCTTTGTTTCATCAAGTGAGTTTAAATTCTGGACTATTATTTTTGATATTCCATCAACATAACCTAACTTTCCAACATTTTCCAAATCGCATAATTGTAGCTTTATTGAATCAACAAAATCCATAATATTCATTGCATCTTTGCAAGTTTCGTTTAAAAAGAACTGCAAATTGAAGGTTTTATTATGTGAATTTGTATGAGTAGTATTAGTATTATTTGTAATTGAACTATTCTTGGATAGCTCGATAATAGTTTTATTTTGCTCTATCATTGCTTTACTCTGTTCCACCAATAAGTGTTTAAATTCGTCATTTTGTTTTATCAATTGGACAATTATATTTGAATCCGTTATATCTATATTATTGAGTTCATTTTCATTGGTATCACAAATTTTTTTATGTTTCCATAAACCTACTCGTGATTTGTATTCCTTATTACAATTTTTACATATGAAATCACAACAAATATTATTTGGGGATATTTGTGTTAACGGAGAGTTAACATTTGTTAACAATTTGTTAACTGATGTATTATTTTGATGTTTAGCTGTCGCCAAATGTCGCTCATAATCTTTTTTGTTACCTGTTTTGGTCTTACAATTTTCGCAATAATATTTGGGGATTTTTTGGGAAATGTCTGTTAACATTTTTATATATATAGTTAACATAAAAATCCCCTAAATACTTTTAAAATTATATGATATTTTTAAAAATTTTCAACAAAAAAAATTATCGTCACAAATTCAAAATTTTTTTTTCTATGATGAGACCTTAATTTTTTTTATGGTCACAGCTTTTTCTCTAATTTTTACATATTTTTTTTTCCCAAAAGTATTTTCATTTTTCAAAAATGGACAAAAATAAATGTCCAAAATCGACTTTTACAAAATAATGTTGGATTTTCGAAAAATATTGCATTTTATATAATAAATTCCCAAAACAACTTAAAGAAACTTTTAGCTTTGTTAAAATTATTTTTATCAAAAAATCCAGAAAATCCAGAAAATAATATATTTTTAAAAAGACAGATTTAAATATAAGTATTTAATAATAATATATGTCAACCGAAATAGAAGTTCCCGAAGAGTTTGCCAAGGTAATTAAGGATTTTGTTGGTGATTTAAAAACCACTTTCCCTGAATACGAATCTTTGATAAGTAAATGGTGGAAGGATAAATCCGTTTTTGCTTACATTGAAAATGAAGAAGAGAGAAACAAAGCAATTGAAGCATCCGAAATCACAAGCACCAAATTAGTTTTTTCTTTTTGCCAAAAAAAATTACCACCCAGATTCTTTGATATTTTATATAAGAACGAAGATATTTTTAAGCCAGATTATGAAGGCGATACCGAATTCTTGCCACATATTCATTTTAAAAACTTGTGGCAATTTGATTTGTCACAAACTACTCGTGATACCATTTGGAAATACTTACAGCTGATTATGTTTGCCATTGTCGGTTCTTTAAATAATAAGGAGGCTTTTGGAGATTCTGCCAAATTATTTGAAGCAATTAACCAAGACGAGTTTAAGAATAAGCTGGAGGAAACTTTGACCCAGATGCAAGGATTCTTTGATCTAAATGGAAATACTAAGGAAACCGGAGAAACTGGTAAAACCGAAGGAGAAGGTCCTAATTTCAATATGGGAAACGCAAATGATATCCAAGACCACATTACCGGTATGTTAGATGGAAAATTGGGTAAATTGGCGAAGGAGATTGCGGAAGAAACCGCCGAAGGTTTGAATATGGATATGGAAAATGTAACCGACGTCAAAGATGTTTTTCAAAGATTGATTAAAAATCCTACAAAGCTTATGGGACTTGTTAAATCAGTAGGCGACAAATTGGATACCAGAATAAAATCCGGTGAAATTAAAGAGAGCGAGCTGATTGCCGAAGCATCAGAATTAATGAATAAGATGAAGGATATGCCTGGTATGGGTAATATTCAATCCATGTTGAATAAAATGGGAATGGGTAATTTAGGTGGTATGGGTGGTAAAGTCAATACTGGCGCAATGGAGGCACAATTGAATAAGAGGATGAAGCTGGCGCAAATGAAGGAGCGAATGAAAGCAAAGTCAGAAGCCAAAGCTGCTGCTTCTTCTGCCACTTCTTCTGCTTCTACTTATACTCCTCAACCCACTATTTCCGAGGAGGAAATTTTGAAAATATTTAGTACCGGTGAGAAGGTAGATAGAACCCCACGAGGCGCCAAACCGAGTCAAGTTACCGGCGACAAAAAGAAAAAGAAGGGAAAGAAATAAGCTATCATAATTTTTCATTAATTTTTATTATTCCTACAATAAAAATTAAGTAATAGTTTTTTAAAAAAAGATTTATATATATATAATGACAATTCAATTTTGGACAAATGACCCAACAGTATTATTTAATAAAGAATACATTATTGAACTATGGCCTACGACAGATATGTGTTACGAACAAAAATTAAACGCCATTACCAGATTAATTATTTTAATCACAATTTTAGGATATATTTTAACAATGTCTCAAAGAATTTTAGTAATTGGATTTTTAACATTGGCTGTTATTTTTATCCTCTTTAAAATGAGAAAGCAAAAGTTGACAAGCGAGATGGTAAAGGAGGGTTTCTTTGTTGAAGGACCTTCATCTGGCATATTTAAGCAAAAAACCAGACCTATTACTAATCCAGTAACACTTGACACAGTTTTAAATGATGAATTCTTGGAGGGCACCAAGAAGAACCCATTTAGCAATGTTTTGTTGACGCAAATTAATGATGACCCTGAACGAAAATCCGCACCACCAGCGTTTAATGTTGATGTCGATGAAGATATAACTAAAAATGTGAAAAGGTCTGTTCAAATGATGAATCCTGGTATCAAAGGCACCAATAAACAGCTTTACGGTGACTTGTGGCAGAATTTTGAACTTGACCAATCAAACCGAATATTTTATAGTACTGCAAATACCCGCATAGAACCCGGTGACCAAGGTGCTCTAGGACAGTTTTTATATAATAATCTTAAATATTCTGGCAAGGAGTCAACTGCCGAAGGTGCTATTGCTCGTGTACAAGACAATTATCGTTACACTCTTTATTAAGAGCATTAGTCGAGTATTTTATTTATTTATATTATATTTTAAAAATTTTATTAAATAAATAAAAAATTTTAATATTAAAATATAATATAAATAATGGACAAATTTATAGTTTTAGGTAATAGAGTCCCATATGAATATTTTTTAACAAAAGGAAAAGGCGAGTCTTCCGCCGGTTCTGAAGGTCTTCCTTATGAGACAGGGTCATACGACGCTGCGTTAAATGATGCTGGAATAGAAAATACAAATGTAATTGAATACACCAGTGTCATTCCTGTTGGCGCAAAAGAAATCCCAAAAGAACAAGGATTAAAGCGATTAAATTGGGGCGAAGTTTTAGAGGTGATTAAAGCACAATCAAACGGTAAAAGAGGTGAACATATTAGCGCCGCAGTTATGACAACAACAATAATAGACCCTAATGGCAAATACCTTGGTGGTTTTGCTTGTGAATATTCAGGTTCAGGAACAAGAAAAGAAGCCGAAGATAGTTTAATAATTTCGATTGCCGGAATGATAAAAAGACGTGGATATGGAAATATTAAGGGTGAAACAAAAATGTATAAGGATAATATTACTGATACGGGATACAAAATTCATCCGGGGAAAATTTTTATTTACGATGATATAAAAGTTAATCAAGAACACGGTTCCGTTTTTTGTGCAATATGCTTTGTTAGTCATAGATATCCACATTTAACAGATGCTCCGGACGTCTACGCCGATTTACATATAGATAAATCAATTGCTTTTGTAAAAAATAATACAACAAAGAAAAATAGAAAGGGTAAAAAACATAGGAGAAAATAGACATTTAGAAATCAAAAACAATTAATATTTTGTTTAGTAAAAAAATAATATGTATTATAATTATATAATGGCAAACGTTTCTAGTTATACTTTTCAAAATATGAGTCGCATTGGTTTAGATGACTGTAATAAGTCTCAAACTGATATTCAAAATATAGCATCTTGTAATTATTTAACACAAAATTATTTTGCTTCTGATTGTTCGATGAAGAGTCCTATCGCTTTAGCGACTACTCAACCTGGTATAATGTACAATGGTGGCTACAATTCTGGTGCCGGTGGTTGCAATATTGACGAGTCGTCGAAACTCCAAATAGGCACTATCCAAACCCATCCCAGATGCCGAATTGACTTGTTCCAAAGACCCTTTGCTACTGTTCCGTTTTTGGGACGTGGTGCTGTTAACCCTGTTATGGAGTCGCAAATACAGCAAGGAGAGCAACTTGTGAACAAACGCAGTGTCAATAATTTGAGTGAGAAGAGCTATATCAAGTATCACCAGACACCGCTTTTACCCGCGGTTAAGAATAGAATTGATAATTCTACCAAGATTGAGAGTGATGCGTCTGAAGGCTGGATCCGCGGTGGTGTCCCATCTCGCGAACTAACGCGTGATAATGATTATTTTAACAAGCACACCACGAATCAATATGTTTAATACTTTTTTCACGAAGTTATGAAAAGTATTACAAAATTTTATATTTAAAAATAAATCCTTTTAATTTTACGATTTATTTTTAATAGATACATATTTTTTATTTGTTGTTATTTTGTAAAATAGTAGTACAATCTATATTTTTATCATTATTCTCCAAGCATTTATTATATAATTCGTATATTTTATCATTTGATAATTTAGGTTCAGTAATAGTCTCATTTTTTTTGGGGCTTTCCTCTTTATTATTAGTTCTAAACAAATTATTGGCAATTGCGCTACCTACGCCAAATGAAAAACCTTGTTTCATAGTATCAACCATTGAAGGAGGCGAAGGCGAATGTGAAGGTGTATTTATAATTGTAGGAGCAGGTGAATAAGAAGGAGCAGGTGAAGGCGCACGGCGTTGAGACGAGTTTGAATTTGTTCGGTTTGATGCTGATCTAGGCATTTCTTTATATTACACTTATTATTATTATATTTTTAAATCAATTTTTTAGAGAATTAAAGAAGTATATAAAAATTATTTAAACATTATTCCAGTAATTTTTTATGTATAATACCAAAGTAGAATGTACTTATAATACACCAGAAGTCTTTTTGGAAACCGATAATATTACCGAAGACGAAAAAACATTTATTCGCAACATCATTTATCGTCAAGAATTATTGAATGTTTTGGATATCGATTTTGAAAACGATGATGAGGAAAATGATGAAAAAATAAGTGAGGCAATAAATGGGTTGTATAATCGTCTCAAATATTGCGAAAAAATAACAAAATGTATGGCTAAGGTTGTTGAAAAACATCTGAACGTGGGAAAATATATGACATGTGGTGAAGAATTAGGATTGATGTTATTGTATTCTTACGACTATATGTATTTAACCCATATTTGTATTTGCGATTTTATTTCAACTGGTGAAATATCTGACGAGAATATTGGAAAATTGGAGAAAGCATTAAATTAATTATATATTTCACTCTTTTATATAAATTAAGATTTTTGCTATATATTTTGTAATACTTTTTCTAAAAGTATTTTTTTAAAAAAGTATATATATAAATGGCGTCTACCCGCAACAGAAATACTCCCGGCAATTACAATTTAGAACAAACAGAATACAAGCAATCTGAGAACTATACCTTATATGCTAACTCGCAATATGGAGCGGCTTATAATACCAGACTTCCTGGTAATGGTTTGCTACCTGCACAAATCCCTTGGAACAAAATGTCATATAACGCAGCTGATATAGAGTCATTTTTATTAGGAATTAATTCTACGAATTTGGTCAACCCGGCTCCTTGTTTTGTACCAGAATTAAAGAAACTTGAATCGACCAACATTTACGAAAAAGGTCCTACATTAATGCCTGAACCTTTAGTAGTAGAAAAGAGTCAGCGACCTTTCCCTGTCCCCAATTAAACCATTTATAATATTTTATATTAATTTTTAGCTTTTAATTAATTTAAAATATATTTGCTTTTTATATACATGAGTGGTACTATAAATGCATTAAATATTACCAGTGAAAATATTACAGTAACAAATTTGATTGTAACTAATATAAACGGTAGACCATATACGGGTTCTGGTGGTTGTGGTAGTTATTATACTCCTTGCCCGAGTTGTGGTAGCCAACCTGGTGAGGACCCTTGTATAGATTGTGGTTCAACTGTAGATATTGACCCTTGTGATTGTCTTGTTACTTGTGGTGGTGGTGGTAATGGAGCACAAGGGTTTCAAGGTGCTACAGGTCCAAGTGGAGGAGGAGGAGGAGGAGGAGGAGTAACAGGTGCTACTGGAGCACGAGGAGCAACAGGAGCAACAGGATCAATAGGTTCTCAAGGGTTTCAAGGGTTTCAAGGTGCTACCGGTACTACGGGATCTCAAGGAGCAACAGGTTCAACAGGATCTCAAGGTTCTCAAGGGTTTCAAGGTGATACTGGTGCTAGAGGATCTCAAGGAGCTACAGGTGCTACAGGAGCTACAGGTTCTCAAGGAGCAACAGGTTCAACAGGAGCACAAGGATTTCAAGGTGCTACCGGTGCTACAGGATCTCAAGGAGCAACAGGTTCAACAGGAGCACAAGGATTTCAAGGTGCTACAGGAGCTACA
>Ga0164292_10001094_pt1 | contig 21649 bp, 17 predicted proteins | sample GEODES117metaG_FD_111486 | JGI IMG/M metagenome (GOLD analysis project Ga0164292, IMG submission 111486) | Eutrophic lake water microbial communities from Lake Mendota, Wisconsin, USA - GEODES117 metaG | ecosystem: Environmental > Aquatic > Freshwater > Lake | place: USA: Lake Mendota...
CAATATCGGCTATCGCCTATCGCCTCATTGTACTATTTGTTTGATACCATCGGCATTGACTCCCGAAAGCATTCGGGATAAGATTTATAAAATATTGGCATATTATATAAATCACATTGGTATTACATTGTAAAGGTTTTAACCTTGAGGCAACGACAAACGATTTGTTTAATTGCTATTTTTGAAAATGCTTGTTTTTTTCAGATCTACATTTGTAACATTATTTATGCTGAAGTCTGTTTTGTTAACAGCGCAACAGCCTGCCCCGTTTATCCGTTTGGTTAATCCATTAAAGGAATTAAACGAAGTAAGCGCTGCGCGGAATTTTATCATTGGTAGCACTTGCAAAACATGCAGGGTGATGATAAACAATATTCCGGTAAAAGTTTATCCAACGGGTGCATTTGTGCAGGAACTGAATTTAAAAGAAGGGGATTCGCTTTTCCTTATTCAAAGCAATACTCCGGAGGGAAAGATGGTAAGCAAAAAATTGCAATACCTCTATCGTAAGACAGCCGAGGCCAAAGCAGTAACTGAATTTGCAATGGCTTCGATCAGAACTTTTCCTGAAGGCAATCTGGTACTCAAACCTGGCGATATTATCAACTTCAGGGTAAAAGCCTTAACGGGCTGCACAGTGGAATGGCCTGGTAAGATGCGGCTTTATGAATTACCGGCTTTACAAACGGAGGGTATTGCTGGAATCTATCAGGGCAGTTATGCGATAAAGGAAACCGATAGTTTTTCCCGTTTCCAGGTTCCACTAACGTTGATAGATAGTAGTGGAAAAAAAATCCAAAAGAGTACTGATGCTTACTTTTCCGTGATTTCAGCACTGGCATCCGATATCGGTATCACCAAAGGAAGGCTGGCCCATTTGGAATATGGTTTGGGCGACGACAGACTGGGTGGTGCTAAGATGGGGTATATCGACAGTTTGATCCGGCTGAAGATCACCGGCAAATTCGGAAACAAATACAGGGTTCAACTGGCACCTTCCCGGATTGCCTATATTCCTGAAGAACATGTCGAACTGATGCCGAAAGGAACATTTGCGCCTTCATCACTTTCCGGTAAATGGAGGATAGCTGGCTATTCGGCTTTTGATAAACTGGAAGTACAATTTTTTCAGCGTCTCCCTTATCAGGTTAAGTTGCTTACTAATCCATCCCGTATAGAAGTGGATATTTTTGGTGCAACCAATAATACCAACTGGATTGATCAGACCAACACGGCAAAGGAGATCACCCGGGCAACATACGAACAAGTGGCAGATGATATTTTCCGCATTACGATTTTCCTGAAACATCAGCAGCATTGGGGACAGGAAGTTTATTACGACAAAAACCAGTTGGTGGTTAAGGTTAGACATCAACCAGAAGAGCTTAGCTTAAAGCGTTTAACCATTGCCGTTGATGCAGGCCACGGCGGAAGTAACACAGGGGCAGTGGGCCCAACAGGTATCACCGAAAAGGAGCTGACCCTTTCCGTTGCATTGAAATTGCAGAAGCTATTAGCATCCAAGGGCGCAAAAGTGATCATGACCAGAAATAAGGAAACCTTTTTCGATAATAAGGAACGCATTCTTTTTTACCGGGATAGTTTGCCCGATCTGTTGGTTAGCATACATCTCAATTCTTCCACCGACCCTATCCGGGCCAAAGGCACGGCTACCTTTTACCGTTATGATGCCTTTCGACCCTTAAGCAAATCTATTTACGAAGAAATGATTCAGCTGGGCATGCCTGAATATGGCAATAACGGTTCTTTCAATTTCATGCTGAATAGTCCGGTTGAATACCCGAATGCATTGATTGAAGCACTCTTTTTAAGCAATCCTGAGGAAGAAATGTTGATTTTGGATGAAAGCTTCCAGCAACGGTTAGCCGAAAAAATAGTGAAAGGGATCGAAGTATTCCTTGAAAACTGTAAGCAGGATAAATAATACCGATTGGACAAACAATATAGTCCAATATCGGCTATCGCCTCATTGTACCATTTGTTTGATACCATCGGCATTTACCACTGTAAGATTTATAAAATATTGGCATATTATATAAATCACATTGGTATAAAATGGTTGGTCTGATATTTTTGCACTTCTGATAGAATTTTTTACATGAGTTTCATGATCATGGGTTGTACTAGCCAGCAAAACAAGCTGATGAGGATGATGCATATGATGTTGAGTACAAAGCCGCTTTTGATCATGTCTTTGATCTGGATATGACCGCTGGCAAAAACTATCGCGTTGGGTGGAGTGCCCATCGGTAACATGCTGGCACAACTGGCACCAAGCGTCATCGGTATGCCCAGCAACAGGGGATCCATATGTAAGGCAACCGCAACGGAAGTAATCACAGGTGCCATCACGATAACCTGAGCAACATTACTCATCACTTCACTGAGGAAAACGGAAATGCCGGTGACAATCAAAATCATCATGAAGACATTGCCGGTTGCATAGGATGCAATAAAGGAACCCAACTGATCCATCAGCTTTACATCTTCCAATGCTTTTGCTAAAGCGATTCCTCCACCAAACAAGATCAGTATGCCCCAGGCCATTTTTGTAGTGTCTTCCCATTCCAGCAAACGTTCTCTCTTGTTGGTTTTATTTCCTGCAGGAATCATGAAAAGTGACAATGCTCCTGCCATTGCGATTATCGTATCATCAAGTTCAACCCAATGTTGTAACCGGTTGAGAAGATCCTTGAAAATCCAGCAACAAACAGTAAGCAGAAAAACAACCATCACCCTTTTTTCAGGTAGGGAGATTTTACCAAGACTTCTTATTTCAGACTGAATAAATGCTTTCCCTTCCTTTGATTGTTTGATACCGTTAGGATACAACCATTTAACCATGATCCAATACAGCATGAAAAGCAAGATGATGGTGAGCGGCATGAATACAATCATCCAGTCGGTAAACCCGATACTGAAGTTGAATTTTTCCTGCACATAACTGGCATAAGCCACATTAGGTGGAGTGCCAATGATGGTACCTAGTGCAAAATTTGAAGCATAGGCGATGGATAACATGAGCACCAATGAAAAATTCTTCATATTGGCACCGGCGTTTTCCTGTTTACCGATGACATGAATTACCGACATGGCTATTGGAAACATCATCATCGTGGTGGCGGTATTGCTCAGCCAAAGACTCAGAAATCCGGTTGAAAGGATAAAACCCAGGATGATCTTGTTGCCATTGGTTCCGGTAAAATTGATGATGCCAAGTGCGATGCGTTTATGGAGTTTCCATTTTTCGATGGCGATACCGATAAAAAAGCCACCCATGAAAAGGAACACCACCGAATCGGCATAGGATTTGGTGACTTCTTTAAGCGGGGTGATGCCTAATAGCGGGAACAATACCACGGGAACCAGCGCCACAACTGGCAGTGGCATAGCATCCAGCACCCACCAGCTTACCATCATCACAGCAATGGCCAGTACAAGCTTTGCTTTAAATTCTAAATGCAATGGATTGATGAAAAAAAAGATTAACAGGAGTAGAATACCAGTTACCAATGCCAGCTCTTTCTTATATGTTCCAAAAAAGGTTTTCATAAATTCAGTTAAAAATAGGGTAATTGCTTTTAATAGCCTTTAGCCTCTGAAAAGTTTTTCTTTATTCATAGCCAATAATTTTTGACAGGAGATTGTAATTAATGAGGTATTTCCGATGTTTATGGAAAAGAAGAGATTGTAATATCAAAAGGCCATCATGCTCAACTAAACGGTGTAATTTCATAACTAAAAAATCACTTATGATACAAGATCAGGTAAAAGAATTCAACGACTACCGTTCACGTATGAACGAACTTATTTTAAGTAAAGACAATCTGGTGATCAAGCGGCTTTGGAACCTCGATACCAATACTTATGCTGAAGGAGCCCTCGATATAAAAACAAAGGAGTTGTTAGGCCTTGTAGCCAGTATGGTGCTGCGCTGCGATGATTGCATCAAATACCATTTGGGCAAGGCGCACGAACTGAAGGTTACAACGGAGGAAATGTATGAGCTTTTTGCTGTGGCAAACATTGTTGGCGGAACCATTATAGTACCGCACACCCGGCGAGCAGCCGAATATTGGGAAGCGCTGAATAAAGTTTAGTGTTATATCTGGACATTCATATTGGTGTTTTTTATATTTGCCACAAAGGCATAAAGACACAAATTTTTTTCAATGGATAGAGATATTGTTGCGCATAGGGAATGGCTCGGAAAAGAAGTAGTTGATATCGCATTTCAGATACACTATAAAATCGGACCAGGCTTACTCGAGAAAGTATATGAGACTTGTTTTATTTATGAACTGAACAAAAGAAATATTCCCTATATATCTCAAAAGTATGTTCCAATCATTTATGACGATCAAAAATTCGAAGAAGCACTTAGGTTGGATTTGCTTATCGATAATCTGATAATCATCGAAATGAAAGCGCAGGAAAATTATCATCCTGTATGGGAAGCTCAGTTATTGAGCTATTTACGATTAACCAGATTGTCGCTTGGTTTTATCATTAATTTCTCTGTGCCTTTAATAAAGGATGGTATTAAAAGGATGGTTATCTGATCTTTCAGTCTTGGTGACTTGGTGGCTAATTGTATTTTTCATTTTTTTCTCTGGAATTCAATAACTTTATACAGCTAAACTTTTCATATGCCCGATACCATTACAGCCCCATTGACCGCAAAGGATTTCGCAACCGACCAGGAAGTACGCTGGTGCCCCGGATGTGGTGATTATTCCATTCTGGCACAGGTTCAAAAAGTGATGCCTACATTGGGTATCCCGCGCGAAAATATAGTGATCATTTCCGGCATCGGTTGCAGCAGTCGTTTCCCTTATTATATGAATACCTATGGTATGCACAGCATCCATGGCAGGGCAACTGCAGTAGCAAGCGGATTAAAAGCCGCAAGGCCCGATTTAAGTGTTTGGATTGTTACCGGAGATGGCGATGGGCTCAGCATTGGAGGTAACCACACCATACACTTGCTTCGCAGAAATTTTAATGTGAATATCCTGCTGTTCAATAACCAGATTTATGGATTGACCAAAGGACAATATTCACCCACATCAGAGGCCCACAAGGTTACCAAGAGTACACCATTTGGGAGTATCGATCATCCTTTCAATCCACTCGCATTGGCCATGGGTGCAGATGCCAGTTTTATCGCCCGTTCAATGGATCGGGACCCCAAACACCTGCAAGCCATGCTGCTTCGCTCTAATGCACATCAGGGAGCTTCATTTCTGGAAATTTATCAGAACTGTAATATTTTCAATGATGGCGCATTTGAAATTTTTACCGAAAAAAGCACCAAAGCAGAAGAAGTACTCTTTCTGGAACAAGGCCAGCCGCTTGTTTTTGGCGCTTCCGCTAACAAAGGCATCAAACTTGATGGATTCAAACCAGTAATCGTTGATCTGACAGCAGGAGCTTCAAAAGATGAGCTGTGGATCCATGATGAAAAAGACTTCTACAAAGCGCAGATCCTTATACGTATGTTCGACGATCCTCACTTACAAGGACATTTGCCAAGGCCTTTTGGTGTTTTCTATGAAACCGAAAGAGCCTGTTATGAAGAGCAGATGGAATTGCAAATAAAAGAACTGGTTGCTCAGAAAGGAAAAGGCGATCTTAATAAATTACTCAGTGGCAGAGAAACCTGGACGATCAGCTAGCAAAACAACAGATAAAATCAAATCAATTTTTGCTCCAGCAGATATTCCGCTATCTGAACTGCATTGGTAGCAGCCCCTTTGCGGAGATTATCGCTTACAATCCAGCAATTCAGGGTATTGGCCTGACTTTCATCCCTTCGGATCCGGCCAACAAAAGTATCATCCTTATCCTGTGCAAATAAAGGCATGGGGTATACAAAATTATCCGGATCATCCTGTACAACAACTCCGGGAGCAGCAGAAAGAATACTCCTTACTTCTTCGAGATTGAAATCATTTTCAAATTCAATGTTTACCGATTCACTATGGCCACCCATCGCAGGAATACGGACACAGGTTGCCGTTAGTTGAATGGAATCATCGCCCATGATCTTACGGGTTTCGTTAACCATCTTCATTTCTTCCTTGGTATATCCATTCTCCATGAATACATCTATTTGTGGAATGGCATTTAGATCGATAGGATACTTATAGGCCATTTCACCCACCTGGCCTTTTCTTTCATTCATCAGTTGCGTTACGGCTTTAATTCCCGTTCCGGTAACACTCTGATAGGTACTAACCACCACCCTTTTAATTCGGTATCGATCGTGCAATGGTTTTAATACCAGCAACATTTGTATGGTGGAACAATTGGGATTCGCAATGATTTTATCAGCAGCGGTAAGCACAGCAGCATTTACTTCGGGTACCACCAGTTTTTTAGAAGGGTCCATTCGCCAGGCACTGGAATTGTCGATCACCGTAATGCCGGCTTTTTCAAATAGTGGAGCCCATTCCAATGAAGTGCTGCCACCGGCAGAAAAAATAGCCAGATTAGGTTTTAATGCAATGGCATCTGCAATGCTTACAATAGTGTATGGTTTTCCTCTGAAGTTTACTTTCTTACCAACCGAAAGGGCCGATGCCACCGGAATCAGCTGATCTACCGGAAAATGCCTTTCTTCCAGCACCTGCAACATTTTGGTGCCAACCAAACCAGTAGCACCAACTAGCGCAACTTTCATAACTAACTTTTGAGTGTGAAATTACTTATTCCGGCTGATGATAAAAAGCAAAATTTATGAGCAGAAAACTAGAAGAAATCCATCCGATTTCCAGCAGGAAAAACTTTTGTGTTCATGAGGTAAACAGCACTCCAACTTTTTTATTGATGTTTAGTTTTGATTCATGAAAATCCTGCATGTACTATTGGTGCTGTCCTTACTTCAACTGCTGGCGGTCAGTGCTGCTTTTGCCCAGTTAACTGAGTCGTTCTCCGATAGTAATTTCACTGCAAATCCAGTTTGGCAGGGCGATACAGCTTCCTGGAAAATCAACGATTCGCTTCAATTGCAAAGCAATCATCAACAAACTAACAGTATATTTTATTTGTCTGTTGCCAATGCGATGAGCACTAATACGGAATGGTCGGCAAGACTTATCATGGATTTTAACCCTTCTTCCACCAATTATATCGATTTTTTCCTTACCGCTTCTTCAGCAAACCTAAATGCATCAACCAATAGCGGCTATTTCATTCGTGCAGGAGGTGCTTCAGATGAGTTAAGTCTTTATCGCAAATCCGGCGATTCTATTATCCGGATTATCGATGGGATCAATGGGGCATTCAATTCATCTTACAATGACTTTCGTTTCCGGGTGACCTGCGATAGCGCTCATCGATGGCGGTTGTGGCGGCTAACAACCAATGGGAATGTTTTTTTTGAAGGACAGGCTACCGATGCAGTCGTCAGCGGATCTTCTTTTTCAGGATTGCTGGTGAAACAAAGCACCGCTTCTTTCTTTGGCAGGCATTATGCAGATGATATCAGCATTGGAACTTTACAACCCGATGTTACAGCTCCTGATATTTTACGGGTAGTTGTTACCGGTAGTAACCGGCTTTCTGTTCAATTCAATGAACCGGTTTTGGCTTCATCAGCAACTGATGCACAAAAATACCTCGCAGGTAACGGTATCGGTCAGCCTACCTATGTTTTAGCCGACAGCCTGAACCAATCCTTAGTTCATCTGGTTTTTCCCGATACCTTTCCTTATCGGATGAACATACAGCTTAAAGTGCAATTCATTGAAGACCTTAATGGAAATATTTCCAATGACCTGTTTACCGTTTTTCTGCGATACCGGCCACTTCCTTTCGATATCGTAATGAGTGAAATATTTGCAGATCCCAGTCCTCCAGTAGGTTTACCCGAAGCAGAATGGGTGGAACTTACCAACACAACCGGATTTGATATCAGTTTAAAGAACTGGCGTATAGCTGCCGGTCAGTCGGTTTCATCAGGATTCACCGATTATCTTTTTCCTGCAGGAGGCAGGATAATCATTTTCGCACCTTCATCTCAACAATTATTGGCTCCTTTAGGTACAGGTTTGCCTGTGACAGGTTTTCCTGCATTGGCCAATAGTGGAACTGCGCTGGTTTTACATGCTGCCGATAGTACCATTGCACATACCGTGGATTATAACGATAAATGGTATAAGCAGGATTTCAAGAAAGAAGGTGGCTGGTCGTTAGAAATGATTGATGTTAATAATCCCTGTAGCGGATCTTCTAACTGGGCGGCTTCAACCGATCCGCAAGGAGGCACTCCATCACTATCAAACAGTACTACGGCATTGAACAGCGATACAACAGCTCCTCAATTACTTCGCGCATACGTTACAGATAGTTTGCATCTTGTTTTGCAATTTGATGAAAGTCTGTACCGTTTCTCTGCTCAAAATCCTATGGCTTATCATATTGATCAGGGAATCGGAAACCCATTGCTAGTTAATGCCACACCGCCATTCTATATGGATATCATCCTGCAATTACCTGTGCCTTTGCAGAAAGGCATCATTTATCAGGTTGATGCCACATCAGTAAAAGATTGCAGCGGGAATACGATCGGGCCAAAGCATACCGTAAGGGTGGGTATTCCTGAAAGAACTGATACTGCTGATGTGGTGATCAATGAAGTATTGTTTAATCCTAAACCTGGACAGGAAGATTTTATTGAATTGTACAATAAGAGTGGCAAACTTCTCGATCTTCAAGATCTGTATCTCGCAAGGAAGGATGATGCAGGACAAATTGATGATATCACAGCATGTTCAAATAAGCCCTATCTTTTTTTCCCCGGTGATCATTTGGTCTTTACTGTTAATAAGCAATCTTTAAGTGCTGCCTATGTTGTTAAAAATCTGCAGTCTGTAGTTGAACTTGCATCCATACCTTCTATGAGCGACGATGCCGGTGACCTTTTGCTCTTAGATGGTCAGGGGAGGGAGATAGATGCGTTTTCGTATAGTGATGACTGGCATCACCCTTTAATAGATAATGATGAAGGTATTTCATTGGAGCGGATCAGTTACTTCTCAGCAACTCAGGATAAAAACAACTGGCAAAGTGCTGCAAAAGATATTGGTTATGGAACTCCAACTTATAAAAATTCGCAATCAAACCCGGTTAAAAATGCCCCGGGCCTTATCACAGTTACACCAGCAATAATCAGTCCCGATCAGGATGGCAGAGATGATTTCGCTATAATAGGCTATCAGTTCGAAACTGACGGAAATGTTTTGAGTATGTTCGTTTTTGATGCAATAGGTAGACTTGTTCGGCAATTACAAAAAAATTCATTGTGTGGGAGAAATGGTTTTTTCAAATGGGATGGGCTTGCTGATAATGCTGCACCACTTAAGCCGGGCTTATATATCCTGTTTACAGAAGTTTTTAATGTAGATGGAAATACGAAGCGTTATAAAAACAGTATTGTACTGGCCAAAAAGCGATAACTTCATTTTACATTAAAAATTACCACATGAAGTTTTACGCTATTTTTTCAGTTATAGCATTGCTAAGTGTTGGTGCTCTAAAAGCACAAGTTAAAATCATGAATACACCAACAGCATGGCCCGATCAACCAAAGCCTCCGGTAGCCTTAAAAAAACCAACCACATTTACAGCACACGGTGATACACGAGTTGATGACTATTTCTGGATGAATGCCTATTTCAAAAAAGGGCCGGATAGCAATATGGTTATAAAAAATCTGAAAGAAGAAAATGATTATTATAAAGGAATGATGGCGGCAACAGAAGGCATCCAAGAAAGATTGTATGATGAAATGAAGTCACGTATCAAAGAGAAAGATGAATCTGTTCCAATATACAATAAAGGCTACTATTATTATAGCCGTGTGGTTGAAGGGAAAGATTACTTCCTGTATTGCAGAAAAAAAGGAAATTTAGAAGCTCCGGAAGAAGTATTGCTTGATGTAAATGCAATGGCAGAAGGCCATAATTATTTTTCTGCTACCGGTTTTGATATTAGTCCGGATAATAAACTGCTGGCATATGGCATAGACGTCCTTTCGCGGAGGCAGTATAAAATTTATGTGAAGAATTTAGAAACAGGAAAAACTTACAGTGATGAAATTTCAAATACTGAAGGCAATCCGGTATGGGCAGCCGACAATAAGACCTTTTTTTACACCTCAAAAAATCAGGTGACGCTTTTGTCGGAAAAAATTATGCGGCATCAATTGGGAGATGCAGTTACGAAAGATGCAGTAGTTTATGAGGAAAAAGACCCCAGCAATTATATTTATATAGAAAGAAGCAAGTCGGATGAGTACCTATTTATCGTATCACGCGCCACACTATCTGCTGAAACCCGTATTTTGAAAGCCGATAATCCATTAGGAACTTTTTAGGTGTTTCAGCCAAGAATGAAAGAAGTATTGTATGAAGTGAATCATGCCAATAATCAATTTTACATCCTAACCAATTGGTCGGCGCGTAATTTTAGAATCATGACTTGTGCAGAAGCCCAAACAGCGGCTACTGCATGGAAAGAATTAGTACCCCACGATGAAAAAATATTGATTCAATCATTCGATTGTTTTAAGGAGTTTTTAGTAATCTCTGAACGCAGTAAAGGGTTATCGCAGATACATATTTTAAAAAATGCCGATCATAGTTCTCATTACCTGGCATTTGATGAACCTACATATACTGCCGGAATCATGAGTACACCTGATTATTTATCACGTGTGATCCGTTTTAATTATACTTCACTGACAACCCCTTATACGGTATTTGATTATGACATGCAAACCCGTGAGAAGAAATTGATGAAGCAGCAAGAAGTATTGGGAGGTTTTAATGCATCAAATTATGTAGCGGAAAGAATTCATGCTACAGCATCCGATGGTACATTGATACCTATTTCGCTGGTATATCGAAAAGGATATAAAAAAGACGGCCTTTCAGCTTTGCTTATGTATGGATATGGCTCTTATGGCAGCACAACCGATGCCAGCTTTAGCAGCGTTCGTTTAAGTTTACTGGATCGTGGCTTTTGCTTTGCGATTGCGCATATTCGGGGTGGACAAGAAATGGGTCGTTATTGGTATGAAGATGCGAAAATGATGAAGAAGAAGAACAGCTTTACTGATTTCATTGCCTGCGCTGAATTTTTGGTAAAAGAAAAATATACTTCGCCGGCTCACTTATATGCCTCCGGTGGAAGTGCCGGAGGTTTGTTGATGGGTGCCATCGTGAATATGCGGCCAGAATTATGGCACGGAGTTATTGCAGCCGTTCCTTTTGTAGACGTTATCAATACGATGAGTGATGCCAGCATTCCACTTACCACCAATGAATACGATGAGTGGGGCAACCCTGCCGATAAGGAAAGTTATTTTTATATGAAATCCTATTCACCTTATGAAAACGTTGCCCGGAAAGCCTATCCGAATATGTTGGTAACAACCGGCTTACATGATAGTCAGGTTCAATATTTTGAACCCCAAAAATGGGTAGCTAAATTGCGGGATTATAAAACAGATCATAATATTCTTCTGTTGTATACCAATATGGAAGCAGGGCATGGTGGTGCGTCGGGGCGTTTTAAATCTTTAAGAGACCGTGCCAGGGAATATGCTTTTTTATTAACCCTAGAAGGGATGCCCCGTTAAGTTTTTTGAAAACTATTTTTCAACCTGATTTTCCGATTACAAAAATATAATGTATGCGGTACATCAATCCACCAGCGGGTAAAACTTTTCAATCTGGACAATCATTTTTTCCTGCCGGATCAGAAGCAGAGACACAGCAATTTGCCCTTTTGCAAAAAGGCTTTGCTGAACAATACGAAAAGGTTTTTCCCGATAAACTGGCACCCCGAACAGTAGTGATACTCCCTTCCCTTACGCTCGATCAGGATATCCTATCTAAAATAAAAGGAGTTGTTCATTACGAAGAAAGGATGTTGTGCTTACTGATGTTGCTTCGCATGCCGCTTACCAGAATCATTTACATCAGCAGCATGCCTATTGAGGATACCATTGTAGATTACTATCTCCATCTCCTTCCGGGCATTACCAGTCACCATGCACGCAAAAGGCTCACGATGATCAGTTGTTATGATGCATCGGTGAAATCGTTAACTGAAAAAGTACTCGACCGTCCAAGGTTGATTGCGCGTATCAAAGAATTGATTCCGGATGAGCACTCGGCACATCTTACCTGTTACAATATCACCCCATTCGAAAAAACATTGGCAGTTAGTTTAGGTATTCCTCTTTTTGGCACCGATCCGGATAAATATTATGAGGGTTCCAAATCAGGCGGCCGAAAAACTTTCCGTGAAAGTGGGGTGCCATTCCCGGATGGATATGAAGATCTTCACAGCAAAGAAGACATCTGCAATGCCCTTTATCAACTTAAACAAACACATCCGGAGCTGCACAAAGCAGTAGTGAAAGTTAATGATGGTTTCAGTGGCGATGGAAACGCTATTTATACGTATACTTCAGATAGGCAGGGTTGGGTAACTGCAGAAGCTATTGCTGCAACTCTCGAAGATCATTTTAAAACCGTATCACCTGAAGTGAGCCATCAACTTTTCTTTGAAAAATTTACGGGCATGGGAGGTATCGTTGAGGTATTTTTAGAAGGCGAAATAAAAACTTCTCCTTCGGTACAATGCCTGATTACTCCGGCAGGTAAAGTGGAAATTCTGAGTACGCACGATCAGCTGCTGGGTGGTGAAGACGGGCAGGTATTTCTCGGAGCAGTATTCCCTGCTAATCCCGGTTACAATCAATCATTGGCGGCTGCAGGTGAAAAAATTGCCAAAGTGCTGATTAAGAAAGGGGTAATAGGGCGTTTTGCCATAGACTTCATTTCGATACTTCAGGAAGATGGCGTTTGGAAACATTATGCCATTGAAATCAACCTTCGGAAGGGTGGAACAACCCATCCATTTTTGCTCCTCCAGTTTTTAACAGATGGAGTATATGATGCCTTATCGGGTACTTATCACACGGCAAGCGGGAACCAGCGGTTTTACATGGCTTCTGATAATGTATCAAGCAGCAAATATATTGGCCTTACCCCCGACGATCTTATTGACATCAGCATTTATCATGAACTCATGTATGATGGTGCAGCACAGGAAGGCGTGATGTTTCATCTTGTTGGAGCTTTATCTGAGTTTGGTAAACTGGGTTTGGTAGCAGTTGGTAGCAGCCCCGAAAGAGCGAAGGCATTGTATGACCGAACCATTGAAATTTTAGATTACGAATGTAGTTAACTTCAATTCATCATTTCAAATCATAAAAAATATAATGCATGTTTTATTAATAAATCAGCGAAAGATTATTTAATACCAGAGTAGAATTAGTACCACCTTCAAACATTGCGCCGTTTGCACTTGAAGAAGCTACAAAAGTGAGATGGGTAGCAGGGTCGGAGGATGAACCAAATAATCCATTTACAGGAAATAAATAAGATGGTGAACCTGCTGGTAAATTTCCATAAATCATGGGTACGTTAATACTGGTAAAATTTGATTGGCTTTCTCCACTTCTAAACCATCCCGTTGCCAATCTTTTAGTGACACTTCCATTACGATTTTCGAGCAATAAATAGATATCACAGGAATCTACTTTGGTGAGAATTTGTCCATTACCCGCACGATATGGTGTGCCTGGTGCATAAGTATAACTGATAGTAAAGCTTTGTGGACGGGAGGTGAAAGCAATACCGAATCGTGGAGAGTTTAAAGGGTTGGCTATGTCTAGTACAAAATCACCTGTAAACATGCTTCCTGCAGCCATTCGTTGACCGGCAATTTGACCCAATGTGCCTAAATCGCGCGTAAGCAATTGTGCTCCCAGATCACTGCCGGAAATAGTTAGCGGTGTTACATTAGGTGCTCCAATGGTTACTACGCCTGGGTTGCCGGTTGCCCATATGGTATTTTGGTCAGACCCTGGCTCCAGGTAATTTACCCCTCCTGGCGTGTACCAAAGATCAAAACTGGAATTTTCTAATTGCGGATTGGCGGCACCGTTAGTTATGATTACTTTATAGGAGGCAGTACTGCCATCTTCAGCACGAACGGTGTAAATTACTGGTTGGCTAAAATCTTGTGCTATGCCGGTTGCCGGTGATATAGTGGCGTATGTACTAAGGCGAATGGAATCCGGAGCAATTTGTGTAAGGTCGGCTTGTGCGTCAACTATGATACGAATAATCAAGCTGTCTTCATCAATTTCAGTAATCCCTGCTTGTGAGGGCACACTGAAGTAAAAAATCTGTTTGAAACGGGAAGCGCCAAATTGTTGTTCTTTAACACATGCACTGAAACAAATCGTTATGCAGCAATAAATGACCCACTTTTTCATGTCAAAAGTAAATTGAAAAACCCAGCGTTAACTGAAGCAGATTTATTTGTAAACTTAAATCGTTTTTTTGTACCCGGCTATCTGGTTGATTGGTTGATTTACCTTTTTCAACTGAAGAGCGCAAACCAAAAGCTCCTACATTAACTTCAAAACCAAAATTCTCAACAAGGAAAGCAAGTAAGCCGGGTCGCATCTCAATACCATAAAAACGGGTTTCCTTGTAGTTGCGGGTAAGTATGTTTTGTGTGGTTGATTCAGTGAGTTTACTTTCATATCCAATTTGAAGTTCAGTTGGTATTACAATATAAAATTTATGTGAACGGCCAAGTTGGATAAATTGTTTTACAAAAGGGCGAATGGCGAATTCACGCTGAAGACTTTTTATATCTGTAAGTGTACCATCCGAATTTTTTTGAAGAATAGTTTTATTATCAAAGCCATACGAAAATCCTAAACCTACCCCCAAATTTTCTTTGATGATATAACCCGGATCAATTCGGATTTTAAACCCTTTTTTCTTTTCGTCAACTATATAAGTTACCAATAGATTTTCGTTTTCCGTTTTTTTGTTATTGATTTCAAAATTTAGGCCGCAAAATTTTACACCCTTTTTCATAATTACGCCATCGGGATATTTTGATGGTTTCTTTTGCGCTGATGCTTGTTGAATTATCAATGCCATTAGCAAGAGTAAGAATGTTCTTGACATGAATATGAATTTATCCATTAGATGGTATAATAATTGTTTGAAGGTAAGAAATCGTAAATAATATCTCCAAAAAGAGATTTCATTTTAAGAATCACTTTTTAAAACTAATCTGCTACCATAAAAGATGGAGTGAATGATGACGATAAAGAAGATGAGTGTAAATAAAAATTCCGCAGTTTTTATTAAACCTTTCCAAACGATTATTTTAACAAGGGGCAAAACTTTGATTTTACATACTACCTCCAAAACCATCCTTTTTTTGATCCGGCATTCGGTCTAAAGCAAACTGTACGATCAAATACCCGCCAAATGCAAAAGCTACTACAAACAGCATTACAGCAATCGCATTATCTTTTCTGAATCCAAAAAGGTTAACGGCAATTAAGAACCCGATCACCTCAAACAAGATCCAGGTGAAAATGGTGAATAATTTCCAGTTCAGGGGTTTCAGGCCTTTTGCTGCAGCGATGCGGCCCATCTTCTTGCATATGAAATAAAGGATGATAATGTCGAGCATGTAAATTTCTTAAACCAGGTCTATGTCAAAATTCACCAATTGTACAAATTCACTCAACCTTTCATCGATATCAGCTTTGCTGATTTCTTTCAAACGGTCGGGACCGAATTTTTCTACACTAAAACTTGCCATTGCACTACCAACGATGATGGCCGTTTTCATATTTTCAAAACTGATGTCTTTTGTTTTAGCGAGATAACCGATGAAACCTCCTGCAAAGGTATCGCCTGCACCAGTTGGGTCGAATACTTCTTCTAACGGTAACGCAGGTGCGAAAAATACATGGTTTTCATGAAAGAGCAAGGCGCCATGTTCGCCCTTTTTGATGATGAGAAACCTTGGCCCCATGTTCATGATCACTTTTGCTGCTTTAACCAGCGATACTTCCCCGCTCAATTGACGGGCTTCGCCATCATTTACCAGCAACACATCAATTTTTTTCAATACGGCTTTCAAATCATCCAGTGCGATATCCATCCAGAAATTCATCGTATCGAGTACGATCAGCTTTGGCCTTACCCGCAATTGGTTGATTACACTCAGTTGTAGTTTCGGCATGAGGTTTCCCAGCATCAGGAATTCTGTACCCTGGTAACTTTCGGGTACAATTGGATTGAAATCTTCCAGCACGTTCAGGTCGGTAATCAAGGTATCGCGTGTATTCATATCGAGATGATATCTGCCGCTCCAGAAAAAAGATTTTTTGTCGGGCACCACTTCCACACCTTCCATGATGATGCCCCTTTTTTTCATTTCCTGCATTTCATCCTCCGGGAAATCGTAGCCTACTATAGAAATCTGTTGCACTTTATTGATAAAATTACTGGCTGCATAAGCAACATAAGTGGCAGAACCACCTATAATCTTTTCAACTTTGCCGAAAGGGGTTTCAATCGCGTCAAAGGCCATGGTGCCGACGGTAATCAGTGACATATTTTTTAATTGAATGGTTGGTGAAAAAATCGCTGCAAAAGTAGCGGAATAAATCGTTTTTTCAGCGGCAAGAGTAATTTGTGTTATTTTGTACTGCCATGTTACTTCGTATCCATCCTACCGACCCTCAACCGCGACTGATTTCGCAGGTGGCAGAATGCCTTCGGGATGGCGGAGTGATTATTTACCCTACCGATACTATATACGGTTTAGGCTGTGATATCTTTAAGCACAAAGCCATTGACAAGATCTGCCTTCTGAAAGGAATTGATCCGCAAAAAGCGCAGTTGTCGTTTATCTGCCGCGATCTAAGCCATCTCAGCGATTTTACCAAAAGTATCGATACGCCCCTGTACCGAATGTTGAAATTTTATCTGCCCGGGCCTTTTACCTTCATCCTTCCTGCCAGCAAACAAGTGCCTAAAATGTTGCAAAGCAAGAAATCAACGATTGGTTTAAGGATACCGGACAATCGCATTTGCCAAAGCATTCTCGAACAGCTTGGTAACCCTTTAGTAAGTGCATCACTTCCGGGAGAAATGGTGGAAGAGTATACCGACCCCGAAGTGATTTACGAAAAAATGGGCGCTCAGGTTGATTTTGTAATTGATGGCGGAATCGGTGGAATGGTGCCTTCAACCATTGTTGATTGTACCGGGCCAGAATGGGAAATTCGTCGTCAGGGTTTGGGTGTATATGAATCCTGATTTCTCTGGTACAATGAATTAAGTGATACCCGGGAAAATATCCGGCTAGCTTAGAAATAATATTTTCAATTTTTCACCACAACAATATAACATGAATAATTTAGGGTTGGTTTTCTGTTTATTAATCATGTGTTTACAATTGAACGCACAAACTCAAAAACTGCGGCAGGTACAAATTTTACAGATGTCCAGATCAAACAATGAACAAATGAGCGGCATCAATGGTGCTGCAGTTGTTTGGAACCCGCAAGAAAAAAAATATTATTCTGCTATGGCTGGAAATGCTGAATTTCCTTTTTGTGTATTTGATGTTGAGGGAAAAAGATTGAGTGCCGACAGTTTGGAATGCAATATAGACCTTCGCGGACTTTGGTTCAATGCAGAAAATAATACTATTCAGGCAAACGCTTTCGGAATCAAAGGCTTTTTTGAATACCAGCTGGATGATAAAGGATTGCCACAACCGGTAAGCACACATGCAACGGGCATGAGTCAACCTAACTATCAGGCCGCAGGGAATTATGATGTGGCAAAAGCCCGGATCATTTTCTTAGATCTCGATCAGGTGATCTATTATGATCAGGAGGGAAATTTACAGGACGAGGCTTTAACCATCCACTGGGGCAGAACAAAATCTGATCCGCCGCTTGAATCATTGGTAGCCCAAACTCCTCAGGAATACAATAATACAACAGTGATCTATACCGGTATCAATGGCTCCGAATTAGGTTTTCTGAATGTAGAAAAAAAGCAGATTGAGTTGTACAATCAGAAAGACGGTTTTCTCAGCAAGGTACTCATCCTTCCCCGAGCCACGCCGGTAAAGCTGAATTATAATTTTTCTTTTGCCAATAATATCTACTGGCTTTTCAATTCGGAAAAAACGCAATGGTTCGGTTATCGATAAACGTTAGTTTATAAGGAAAGGGCTGTTTGATAATTTTCGGGAACAATATTAAAACTCTTGCGGTGGTAAGGGCTTAATCCATGTTGTTGGATTGCGCTCCGGTGGATGATAGTGCCATACCCCATATTCTTATCCCATCCATATTGGGGAAATTGCCGGTGGAGCTGTAACATGAATGCATCCCGGTGTGTTTTTGCCAGAATGCTTGCCGCAGCTATGGAAGCGTATTTGCCATCTCCTTTAATAATGCATTGGTGTTCGATACCTTCATACTTTTTGAATCGGTTTCCATCAATCAACAAGAACCGGGGCCTTATACCGAGTTGATCAATGGCCAGATGCATCGCTTTAAATGAGGCTTGTAAGATATTGATTTGGTCGATTTCGGTATGATCTACAGCTGCAACTGCAAAAGCAATGGCTTCTTTTTCTATTACAGGTTGAAGCAATTCCCTTTGTTTGACACTGAGCTTCTTCGAATCGTTAAGTTGGGGGTGATAGAATCCTTTAGGTAATATCACTGCCGCAGCGAATACCGGTCCGGCATAACAGCCCCTGCCGGCTTCGTCTACACCAGCTTCAAATTTATATGCATCATTATAGGTACTTAACATCGCTTGTTCAACAAATGTCAGTATTTCTTTGCAAAAGCAGCTTCAACATTTGCTGAGATTTTATCCTGCACTACCTTTGTGCCCATATGATTACAACAGAAAGGGAGAAATGGAACCGGCAAGTGGCTAATTGGTTGTTGCTGGGGGTAGCCATGATTATTGTGCAGGTACTACTGGGCGGCATCACTCGCTTAACAGAATCGGGACTCTCCATCACGGAATGGAAACCCATTACGGGTACTTTGCCTCCATTAAATGATGCCGACTGGCAGGTAGAGTTTGATAAATACCGGAATACCGACCAGTTTAAATATGTTCATCAAAACTTTTCGATGCACGATTTCAAATTCATCTTTTTCTGGGAATGGTTTCATCGGGTATGGGCCAGATTGATCGGATTAGTTTTTTTGGTTGGATTTGTTTACTTCCTGGTAACCCGTAAGCTCAGCCGAAAAATGTTGATACCTTTTATTTTGTTGTTTTTTCTGGGAGCTATCCAGGGCGCAATCGGTTGGATCATGGTGAAAAGCGGCTTAGTACCCGAAAAATTTTATGTGGGCCATATCGAACTCACCACTCATTTCATAGCTGCTTTGCTTTTGCTCGCATTTACACTTTGGTTTGCCTTGAAATTGAACCCAACTTTTGAAAAGAAGGTTTACAATACTAAACTGCGAAGGCTGTTGTTGTTCATTACGGTATGTTTTTTTGTTCAATTGATTTATGGTGGTTTTATGGCAGGATTAAAAGCGGCAGCTTCGGCACCTACCTGGCCAACCATCAATGGTCAATGGCTACCGAAAAGTTTTAATGAACTTTCGCCTTTCTGGAAAAATCTGGTAAACAATAAGCTATTGATTCATTTCATTCATCGTAGCCTTGCCTATGTATTACTGGCTGCTATCCTTTATTTTTATTTGAAGTCGCGTAATATTGCCGCCACAAAAGCGTTTTCAGCAGCAAGGCAGGCCATCATCGTCCTGGTAACTGTACAAGTGCTGCTTGGGATTCTTGCCCTTATCAATGCAACCCAACCAACTGCTTTTGTGTGGATAGGTGTAATGCATCAGTTTACAGCAATGTTATTATTGATTTGTATTACAGTATTGTGGTTTGTTGTGTGTAAAGATAAAATGATGGCAGGATAGCCGAAAATTCTTACCTTTTGTACACATCATCAATGCCCAATGGTCAAACAACTGATCAAAGACATTTATTACGCCTTTCCGATCCAGCTTTTTCTGCTTCATTTCAGAAAATTTCAGGTGCTTTTGATTTTCTGGTGGTTGCTGTTCAGTATCGTAAATAGTGGATTTTTAAAAAAATTTGGAACGGATGCCTTATTCTTTGCACCTGAATATCTTGGGGCCGTAAATTTTTTAGGGGCTTTGATCACCGGTTCAGCACTTGGCTTTTTTTTCATGAGCTGGAACATCACCACTTTCATACTGCACAGCAAGCGGTTCAAGTTCCTGGCAACTACCACCAAACCGTTTTTCAAATACTGTATCAACAATTCAGTTTTTCCGTTGCTGTTCATGATTTTTTATTTTATAAGGCTTTCTCGATTTGATGGTTACCGTGAATTGATGAGCAGTGCCGATATTTTACAAATACTATCCGGATTGCTGATTGGTTGTTTGCTTTCCCTTTTGTTTACCTTCTTATACTTCTATGGTGCGGAAAAGCAGATCCTCAGGACCATCGCCCCGATTGTAGGAAACCCCGAAATGTTTAACAAGCGTTTTAGCAATAAAGAGAAGCCCAATGCAGCTTTTGGGATGAAGGTTTCTTATTATCTCACGGGGAAAATGCATTTTAGAAAAGCCAGGAGTGTTGTTCATTACCGTGAGGATTTTCTGGATGCCATTTTTAAAAGGCACCATATGGCTGCCATATTAAGTATCATTCTTGCATTCCTTTTTTTAGTGATGATCGGGTTCTTCTTAGAAAACCGTTACTTTGAAATGCCCGCTGCCGCAAGTATCCTGATTTTTCTTTCGATCATGATTGCGGTAATAGGTGCGCTCACTTACTTTCTCAAAAGCTGGAGCCTGCCGGCAGTGATTGTTTTGATCTTAGTGCTCAATTTTTTATATAGGATGGAATGGATCGACCCTCGCAACAAAGCTTACGGGTTAAATTATCTCAATAAGACGGAAAGGCCTGCATACAGCAAAGCATCTTTACAAGCACTTTGTAAACCCGATCAGATTATTGCAGACAAGGCCAATATGATCCGCATCCTGGAAAAATGGAAACAACGGCAGCGAAGTGCCAAACCTGTTATCTGTTTCATCAATGTAAGCGGTGGTGGTTTACGGAGTGCAACCTTCGTGATGAATTCGATCCAGAAACTGGATAGCATCACAGGTGGAAGATTGATGCAGCAGACTTTTCTCATCAGTGGTGCAAGCGGAGGAATGCTTTCGGCTACTTATTACCGCGAGTTATACCGGAAGAAATTAATCGATCCTTCTTTGAACATCAGCGATAGTCGATACACCGAATCCATCGCACGCGATCTGCTTAATCCGGTATTCACTTCCATGATTGCCCGCGATCTGTTTGCCCCCATCCAGCATTTTGAAGTTGATGGGCGTAATTATGTGAAAGACAGGGGTTATGCATTTGAAAAAAAGCTCGCCGATAACACCAATGGCATCATTAACATCCAATTGAAAGATCTGAAAAAAGATGAGCAGGAAGGGAAGATACCGCTCATTTTTTTCAATTCAGTGATCAAGAGCGATGGCAGGAAACTGCATGTTGGCACCCAACCGATGAGTTTCATGATGAAACCTGTTTACCAGGCTACAGATACCCAGGCAAGCCCGGATGCCGTAGATTTCAACTCCCTGTTCACCAAGCAGGATCCG
>Ga0164292_10001095_pt1 | contig 21642 bp, 19 predicted proteins | sample GEODES117metaG_FD_111486 | JGI IMG/M metagenome (GOLD analysis project Ga0164292, IMG submission 111486) | Eutrophic lake water microbial communities from Lake Mendota, Wisconsin, USA - GEODES117 metaG | ecosystem: Environmental > Aquatic > Freshwater > Lake | place: USA: Lake Mendota...
TACTGGGTCTGGGCCGGAGCCGACGTCATCGAACCCGACCATTCCCTGGCGCTGGTCTCACTGTCCCGCGGAGGGTCAGACGCGTCGGTGGTCCGCGAATTCGACATGCGCTCAAGAACTTTCGTATCCGGCGGATTCCAGCTTCCCGAGGCCAAGTCCCGGGTGGCTTGGGAGGACCACGACACGCTGCTGATCGGCACCGATTTCGGCCCCGACTCACTGACCGATTCGGGTTATCCGCGCACTGTGAAGCGCTGGTGCCGGGGCGAGCCACTGTCGGAGGCGCCGACCCTGTTCACCGGCTCACTCACCGACGTCACCGTCGCGGCAGGCGTCGATCGGACACCCGGCTACGAGCGGACACTGATCTACCGGGCGATCGACTTCTTCAACGACGAGCGGTACCTGCTGCGGTCCGGCGAACTCATCCGCCTCGACGCACCCACCGATGCGACGATCTCGGCGCACCGGGACTGGCTTCTGATCGAATTGCGAACCGACTGGCACACCGGAACCGCCGATTTCACCGCAGGTTCGCTGCTGGCCGCCGACTTCGAGAAATTCCTTTCCGGCACAGCAGAATTGGCCGTCGTCTTCGAACCCGACGCGCATACCTGCCTGCACCAGTACGCCTGGACCAAAGACCGACTTGTGATGGTGACCCTGTCCGACGTGGCCAGCAGGGTAGAGATCGTGACACCCGGATCGTGGAGCCGGCGACCGCTCGGCGGGCTGCAGACGAACAGCAACACCGTCATCGTCGCCGTCGATGACACCTCCGACGAGATCTTCCTGGACTCAAGCGGATTCCTGACCCCGTCGACGCTGCTGCACGGCAAGGCCGACGGCACCGTCAGCCCGATCAAGAGAGCACCTGCCTTCTTCGACGCAGCCAATCTCGACGTTGCGCAATACTTTGCGACGTCCGACGATGGCACCCAGGTGCCCTACTTCGTGGTGGGTCCGCGCAGCGGCCATCCGGCCGGACCGACACTCCTGGCTGGCTACGGCGGCTTCGAGGTGTCTCAAACACCCGGATACGGCGGTGTGTTGGGCAGGCTGTGGCTGACCCGTGGCGGCACCTACGTGCTGGCCAACATCCGTGGCGGCGGGGAATACGGGCCGGGCTGGCACACCCAGGCGATGCGCGAGGGCCGGCATAAAGTCGCTGAGGACTTCGCCGCTGTGGCAGCCGATCTCGTGCAGCGTGGCATCACCACTCCCACCCAACTGGGCGCCCAGGGCGGCAGCAACGGCGGGCTGCTGATGGGCATCATGCTCACCAGGTACTCAGACCTGTTCGGCGCTCTGGTGTGCCAGGTACCACTGCTGGACATGAAACGCTTCCACCTGCTGCTGGCCGGCGCCTCCTGGGTGGCCGAGTACGGCGACCCGGACGATCCGCAGGACTGGGCCTTCATCAGCAAGTACTCGCCGTATCAGAACGTCAGCGCCCAGCACCGCTATCCCCCGGTGCTGATCACCACATCGACGCGCGACGATCGGGTGCACCCCGGGCATGCCCGCAAGATGACCGCCGCACTGGAAGAACACGCAAAGCCGGTGTGGTACTACGAGAACATCGAGGGCGGGCATGCCGGGGCGGCCGACAATGCCCAGACGGCGTTCAAGTCGGCGCTGGCGTTCTCGTTCCTGCACCGGATGCTCGGCGGCCCGGGTACGTCACAGACGTAAGCGCAGCCAACCACGGGTACGCCGCCGCGCCCATCGCAAGGCGGCGACAGCAAGGCACACCAGCGAGGTGCCCAGCAGCACCGAACCCAGGGCGTCGGTGAAGTAGTGGTAGGTGACCGACTGGCCGAGGATCCCCAGACCAGCGAACGCGACGGCAGCCCAGACCAGCCACCGCCGGATCCCTACGGCCAGTATGAGCACGCCGAGCAACACCACCATCACCGTCGTGTGCCCGCTGGGGTAAGCCAGTCCCTGCTCTTTCATCCGGCCGAACACCGGCTTGAGCACCGAACTGGCTGCCACCGCGATCAACGGCAGCAGCACGATCACCGGCAGCAGCGACCACAGCCGCCGGTACAGCGACACCATCACAGAGGTGATCAGCAGCGCCTGGGCGGTCCGGTAGTCGGTGAAGACCAGCAGCGAACTCAGCGGGGTGCCGTGCGCCTGCTGCAACCAGGCATCCACCGGAGTCGCGCCACCGCGCACACCCATGCCGAGCAGCACCATCAACGGCAGGCCGATCATCGGCCAGCCCACCAGCGCCCTGTCGATCCCGCCGTTGAAATTCAGCGCACGATCCCCCGTATGTAGGCCGCCTGGCCCAGATGCTGGGCGCAGTCATCGATGATGCTGACCAGTCGGACGCTGGCGGTCACGGGCGGATTCCAGTTCTCATCGACGATCCAGCGTCATCCTGTGCACCGCATGGTAGTAGCTCGCGAGCAGATTTCCGGGAGCCCGCACTGTGCCAACCTGGTCGGCAGTGTGGCCGTAGCCGTGAGCGTCACGCGGGACGGAAGAATTCGACGCTACTGGAGACGTAACCTCGATCCATGCGACCTCAATCCATGAGCTACGACTTGGTCATCCGCAACGGCACCGTGGTCGACGGACTCGGTGGTGATCCCTTTTCCGGCGACGTAGCCGTGGACGGCGGCGTGATCGTGGCAGTCGGCGCATTCGACGGTGTCGGTGCCCGGGAGATCGACGCCACCGGATTGCTCGTCACGCCCGGCTTCGTCGACCTGCACACCCACTACGACGGTCAGGCGATCTGGTCGGACCGGATGTCGCCGTCGTCGTCGCACGGGGTGACCACAGCACTGATGGGCAACTGCGGGGTCGGCTTCGCCCCGTGCCGCCCCGCCGACCACGACGTGCTCGTCGACGTGATGGCCGGGGTGGAGGACATCCCGGGTGTGGTGATGACCGACGGGCTGCCCTGGGATTGGGAGACCTTTCCGCAGTTTCTGGATGCCCTCGACGGTCGCAGACGCGACATCGACGTGGCGGCGTATCTGCCGCATTCGCCGCTGCGGGTGTACGTGATGGGAAAGCGGGGAGCCGACTGCGAACCGGCGACGGCGGAGGATATGGCGCTGATGCGCAAACTCGCCGCCGAAGCCATCGAGGTGGGGGCGCTGGGGGTGTCGTCGTCGCGCTTTGCGTTCCACAAGACCGGAAGCGGTGCACCGATTCCGACCTATGGCGCTGCCTACGAGGAGATCTCGGCGATCGCCAACGGCGTGGCCGACGCGGGCGGCGGACTGCTGCAATTCATCCCCGACCTCGCCGCCGACGGATACGAGGGTGTGTTGCAGGAGGTGTTCGAAGCCGCCACCGATGCGGGACTCGCCGTGACCTTCACCCTGACCACGGGTAACTCCGGGGCGCCGATCTGGCCGGGCGCGGTGAAATTAATTGAGGAGTTCAACTCTCGGCCCGGTCGGACGGGCGCCAACATCACCGCACAGGTGTTCGCCAGGCCGATCGGGCTGGTGATCGGATTGGAGCTGACCGCCAACCCGTTCGCGCTCTATCCCAGCTACCAGGAGATCGCCGATCTTCCGTTGCCGCAACGGGTCACCGAGATGCGCAAGCCGGAGGTACGGGCACGGATCCTGGCCGACAAGCCGGGCCAGGGCCATCCGTTCATGTACTTCGCGCAGTCCTGGGAGTGGATGTTCCCGATGGCCGAACCGGCCGACTACGAGCCCGCACCGGAGCACAGCATCCTGGCCCGCGCCCGGGCCCGCGGGGTGAGTCCGATGGAGGAGGCCTACGACCGACTGCTCGACGATGACGGGCACGCCATGATGCTGGTGGCACTGGCCAACTTCGAGAACAACTCGCTGGACACCGTCGGCGAGTTGATGCGCCGGGACGACGTGGTGCTGGGCCTCGGCGACGGCGGCGCGCACTACGGAATGATCTGCGACGCAAGCTATCCCACCTTCGTGCTGGCACACTGGGCCCGCGACCGAAACTCCGGGCGGTTAAGCGTGGCTGAAGCGGTGCAGCAGCTGACCTCGGTGCCCGCCAAGGTGGCGGGTCTGGCGGATCGCGGGCGTATCGCTGTCGATTACAAAGCCGATCTCAATGTGATCGACCACGCCCGGTTGACCCTGCATAAGCCGGTAATCACCCGCGACCTGCCCGCAGGCGGGCGCCGTTTGGACCAGACCGCCGACGGTTACGTCGCCACGATCGTCTCCGGCGAGGTGATCGCCGAGAACGGGGTCCCCACATCGGCGCGGCCGGGCCGGCTGATCCGGGGTCGGCGGCCCGCGCCTGCCGTCGAGGGTGGGCCCTCTGGACATTTTCCGGCCTGATTCCGTCCATAGCGCCCACGCTCGGCGACTAAATCGGGCAGCCGGCGGCTCGGAGCTTGTCGCGCACCCGTGCCACGACGACGTCGGGCCGCGACAGCATCCGTGCGCTGAACCGCACCACTACCCATCCCGCCGCCTCCAACAGGGCGATCCGCTCGATGTCCCAGGCGCGCTGCGCGGGGTCGTCCCAGTGCTGTACCCCGTCGTATTCGACGGCTACTTTCCATTCCCGCCAGCCCATGTCGACCCGGATGCGCAATTCGGGGAAACGGATCTGGCACTCCGGACGCGGCAGGCCGCCTCGGATCACGATTATCCGCAATCGACTCTCTTGCGGCGACTCGGAAGCACTGTCAACCAGTTTCATCGTCGAGCGAACCAGACGGACGCCCCGCGCGCCGGGCCAGCGGTCCGCTACAGCGAGCACATCGGCAACCGTGACTCCGGTTGCGCCGCACAATGCGTCGAGGATCGGGACTGCCTGCTGCACCGGATGCCTACGGCCGATGTCGAAGGCCGTCCGAGCCGGGGTGGTGACAGGCACGCTTGCGGCCAGACACACCTCGTCATCAAGTACGCGATATCCGTGGGCCACGATCCCCGGCTGCGAGTGCCTGTCCCTGCGGACAATCTCGGCGGGGGCATCACTGTCGAGCCACTTAGTACCGAATACTGCCGCGGCAGAGATGCCGGCAAGGGTGGCGCCGGTAGAGAGCCACGCTGCGCGGGCGCGAAGAGCAGCCGTCAATTCGACATCGTTGTGCAGATACACATTGCGATAGAGGCGGCGGTACCGGAGTCGGACGTCGTGACGGGACAACTCGCGGCGGCGGCGCAGTTCGTGCACGCCACCGAGGATGCCGCCGACCGACCGTCCAGGAATGCGCCGAGAGTGGGGGCTGTGGACAGATTTCCACCTGTGGACGACCAAAGGGCCCACTCTCGGCGCAAACGAAAAGTGCCCGGCCCCTGTCCTGATCCGGAGGGGCCGGGCACTTTTCGTAAGGGGACTTAGAAGTCCATGCCGCCCATGCCACCGGTCGGGTCGCCCGCGGGAGCGGACGCCTTCTCCGGCTTGTCGGCGACAACGGCCTCGGTCGTCAGGAACAGCGCCGCGATGGACGCCGCGTTCTGCAGCGCCGAGCGGGTGACCTTGACCGGGTCGGCGACGCCGGCCTTGAGCAGGTCCTCGTACTCGTTGGTGGCGGCATTCAGGCCGGTGCCACTGGGCGAGTTGCGAACCTTCTCGGCGACAACACCCGGCTCCAAGCCGGCGTTGAAGGCGATCTGCTTCAGCGGGGCCTCGAGCGCAACGCGCACGATGTTGGCACCGGTGGCCTCGTCACCAGTGAGGTGCAGCTCGTCGAGCGCCGGAGCGGCCTGCAGCAGAGCTACGCCACCACCGGCGACGATGCCCTCCTCCACGGCGGCCTTGGCGTTGCGCACCGCGTCCTCGATGCGGTGCTTGCGCTCCTTGAGCTCCACCTCGGTGGCGGCGCCGGCCTTGATCACCGCAACACCGCCGGCCAGCTTGGCCAGGCGCTCCTGCAGCTTCTCGCGGTCGTAGTCGGAGTCGCTGTTCTCGATCTCGCTGCGGATCTGGGCGACGCGGCCGGCGATGGCCTCGGTGTCACCGGCGCCCTCGACGATCGTGGTCTCGTCCTTGGTGACGACGATCTTGCGGGCCTGCCCGAGCAGCGAGACGTCGGCGGTCTCCAGGGAGAGGCCGACCTCTTCGCTGACGACCTGGCCACCGGTGAGGATGGCCATGTCCTGCAGCATCGCCTTGCGACGGTCACCGAAGCCCGGGGCCTTGACGGCGACGGACTTGAAGGTGCCGCGGATCTTGTTGACGACCAGCGTGCTCAGAGCCTCACCCTCGACGTCCTCGGCGATGATCAGCAACGGCTTGCCGGACTGAATGACCTTCTCCAGCAACGGAAGCAGATCCTTGACCGTCGAGATCTTGGAGCTGACCAGCAGGATGTAGGGATCCTCCAGGATGGCTTCCTGACGCTCGGCGTCGGTCACGAAGTAACCCGAGATGTAGCCCTTATCGAAGCGCATACCCTCGGTCAGCTCCAGCTGCAGGCCGAAGGTGTTGGACTCCTCGACGGTGATGACACCCTCGTTGCCGACCTTGTCCATGGCCTCGGCGATCAGGTCGCCGATGGTCTGGTCACCGGCGGAGATGCCGGCGGTGGCAGCGATCTGCTCCTTGGTCTCGACCTCTTTGGCCGACTTCAGCAGGGTCTCGGTGATCTTCTCGACGGCCTTCTCGATGCCGCGCTTGAGGCCGAGCGGGTTGGCGCCGGCTGCGACGTTGCGCAGGCCTTCGCGAACCAGTGCCTGAGCGAGGACGGTTGCCGTCGTCGTTCCATCCCCAGCGACGTCGTCGGTCTTCTTGGCGACTTCCTTGACCAGCTCGGCGCCGATCTTCTCGTAGGGGTCCTCGAGTTCGATCTCCTTGGCGATGGACACGCCGTCGTTGGTGATCGTGGGAGCGCCCCACTTCTTCTCCAGGACGACGTTGCGGCCCTTGGGGCCGAGTGTGACCTTGACCGCGTCGGCGAGGGCGTTGAGGCCCCGCTCGAGGCCGCGGCGGGCCTCTTCGTCGTACGCAATAATCTTGGACATTGCGGTGTGAATCCTCCGGTTGGGAAATGACCCGTTTTCGGTCGGACACAGTGCCCGCGACGGACGACCGCAACTGTCAGCTGCCGCGGTCTCACCGTCCCGACCTAGCACTCACCGGTCGTGAGTGCCAAGCTCTTTTTTAGCACTCTCCTATGCCGAGTGCAAGAAGAGTTCGCCGGAGGCGGACGCTCGGACCTCGCCTGCGGCGGGCCGGGGACACGCTCAACCGCGCGAATCGTTGGGCCCTGCCGAGTGCACTAGAAGTGCACTAGAGTCGCTTCGGTCAGAAGGAGGCCTGGGTGCAGGTGGTCGAGGCGCCCGGGTCACTGCGGGGCTGGCAGCGGCGAGCACTGGTGAAATACCTGGCCGCCAAGCCGCGGGATTTCCTGGCTGTCGCAACCCCAGGTGCAGGCAAGACCACGTTTGCGCTGCGGATCGTCGCCGAACTGATGGCCGAGGGCACCGTCGAAACCGTCACGATCGTCGTGCCGACCGAACACCTCAAGATCCAGTGGGCCCAAGCGGCCGCCCGGGTCGGGATTGCCCTGGACCCGAAGTTCTCCAACTCCAACTCGCAGACCTCCGATGACTACCACGGGGTCGTTGTGACCTACGCCCAGGTGGCCAGCCACCCGACCCGGCACCGGGTGCGCACCGAGAACCGCAAGACGCTCGTGGTGTTCGACGAAATCCACCACGGAGGGGACGCGAAGACCTGGGGCGACGCCATCCGGGAGGCGTTCGACGACGCGACCCGCCGGTTGGCGCTGACCGGCACGCCGTTCCGCAGCGATGACAGCGCCATCCCGTTCGTCACCTACGAGCCCGGGCCCGACGGCTTCGCCCGTTCGCAGGCCGACCACACCTACGGGTACTCCGACGCGCTCGCCGACGGGGTCGTGCGGCCGGTGCTGTTCATGGCGTACTCCGGGGAAGCCCGTTGGCGCGACAGCGCCGGCGAAGAGCACGCGGCGCGCCTGGGTGAGCCCCTGACTGCCGAGCAGACCGCCCGGGCCTGGAAGACCGCGCTGAACCCGGCGGGAGAGTGGATGCCCGCGGTCATCGCCGCGGCCGATACCCGCCTGCGCGGGCTGCGCGAGCACGTACCAGACGCCGGCGGCATGATCATCGCCTCCGACCAGACCACGGCGCGGGCCTACGCCGAACTGCTGCGGAAGATCACCGGTGAGGCACCCACGGTGGTGCTCTCCGACGACAAGCGTTCGTCGGAGCGGATCGCCTCCTTCGCCGAAGGAGCCTCCCGCTGGATGGTGGCGGTACGGATGGTCTCCGAAGGTGTCGACGTGCCGCGACTGGCGGTGGGCGTTTATGCCACCAGCGCTTCAACGCCGCTGTTCTTCGCCCAGGCGATCGGCCGGTTCGTGCGCTCGCGGCAGCCAGGTGAGACCGCCTGCATCTTCCTGCCGTCGGTGCCCAACCTGCTGCTGTTGGCCAGCGAGATGGAGGCGCAACGCAATCACGTGCTGGGCAAGCCGCACCGGGAAACCCTCGAAGATCCGCTGGATGCCGAATTAGCCGCGCAGCGCCGTGACGAACCCGGCGAGACGGACAACAAGATCGAATACCTTGGCGCCGAGGCCGAACTCGATCAAGTGATCTTCGACGGCGCTTCGTTCGGCACCGCCACCCCGGCCGGCAGCGACGAGGAGGCCGACTACCTCGGCATCCCCGGTCTGCTGGAGCCCGATCAGATGCGCGAGTTGCTGCGCCGGCGCCAAGACGAGCAACTGGCGACGCGCACCGCATCCGGGATCGAGACCCCCCGCACGACCCACGGGCGGCTGCGCGAACTGCGCCGCGAACTCAACGCACTGGTGGCCGCGACCCATCACCGCACCGGCCGCACGCACGGCTGGATTCACAACGAGTTGCGGCGGATCTGCGGCGGCCCGCCGGTGGCCGCGGCCAACGGCGACCAGTTGCAGGCCCGCATTGAAGCGGTGCGGTCCTTACAGGTCTAGGACCGCCGGCAGGTCGGCGACCGAGTCGATGACCTGGCTGGGCTGCATGGCGAATTCGTCTGCGGCCCAGCGGTCGAGAATGTCCTGTCGGAACTTTCCGGTGCGCACCAGCACTCCGGTCATGCCGACCACCTGGGCGGCGAGCACATCGTTGTTGAGGTCATCTCCGACCATGTACATCTCCTCGCAGTCGATGCCCAGTCGGGCGGCCGCGGCGAGAAAGCCGGCCGGGGCGGGCTTGCCCACTGCGGTGACCTGCCGGCCGGAGGCCTGTTCCATCCCGATCAGGTACATCCCGGTGTCGATCCGCAAGCCGTCGCTGGTCTTCCACGCGGTACTGCGGTGCATGGCGATCACCGGAACATCGCGGGTCATCCACTCGTAGACCCGGCTCAGCGTCAGGTGGCTGAATTCGGGGCCGGCACCGCCGAGTAGGACCACGTCCGGTGCGTCCCGAACCTCGGCGATGTCGATGATGTCGACGCCGGGCATGTCCTCGGTGATGTCGCCGTTGTTGATCAGGACACAGCGCGCACCCGGGTAGTGCGCCCGCACATGATCGGCCGTCAGGACCGCGGCGGTGATGACCTCGTCAGGGCGGACCGCGATGCCGGCCGCCGACATGGCCTCGGCGATCTGGGCGCGGGTGCGGGTAGTGGTGTTCGTCAGGTACGAGCAGGCGATTCGGTGCTCAGCCAGCACCGCAAGGGTCTCCGCGGCGCCCGGAATCTGCTGCCAGGAGGTGACCAGTACGCCGTCGATATCGAACAGCACTCCGCCGACCGCCATGCAGCAGACAGTAAGCGCACCGGTCTTGCTCCTCCACCGCCGCGGGGGTCGCACCGTAATGTTCTAGGCATGGCATGGACTGAGAAAGACGTTCCCGATCAGAGCGGTCGCCTGGCGATCGTGACCGGCTCGAACACCGGGTTGGGTTACGACACGGCCCGGGTGCTGGCCGCCCGCGGCGCGAAGGTAGTGATGGCTGTGCGGGACACCGCGAAGGGCGAGTCGGCGGCCGCGCGCATTCGCCGCCTGACCCCGGGCGCCGACGTCACGGTGCACAAACTCGATCTCGGCTCCCTGACGGCGGTCAAGCAGTCGGCTGCCGAGATGGCCGCGGCCTATCCGCGTATCGATCTGCTGATCAACAATGCCGGGGTGATGTACCCACCGAAGTCGACCACCGCCGACGGGTTCGAACTTCAATTCGGCACCAACCATCTGGGTCATTTCGCGCTGACCGGAATACTGCTGCCGAATCTGCTGGAGGTGGAGGGATCGCGGGTCGTGGTGGTGGCCAGCATCGCTCACAACCTCCGGGCCAAGATCGACTTCGCGGACTTGCAGTGGGAGCGCCGCAAGTACGACCGGGTGGCCGCCTATGGCCAGTCCAAGCTGGCCAACCTGATGTTCGCCTACGACCTTCAGCGCCGCCTGGCGGCGTCGGCGAAAGCCACCGGGACCATGACGATGGCGGTGGCCGCCCACCCGGGTGTGGCTGCCACGGAGTTGACCCGGCACCTGCCCGGGGCCAACTTGCCGGGGGTCAACTGGCTGTCCGGCAGACTGCTGAACAGTGCCGAGATGGGCGCCCTGCCGACCCTGCGTGCGGCAACCGACCCGGCGGCGCGCGGCGGGACGTACTACGGCCCCGACGGCTTCCGGGAATTGCGCGGCTACCCAAAGCTGGTGGACTCCAGTGCGCAGTCCAAGGATGTTGCCGTCCAGGAACGGCTGTGGAGTGTCTCCGAGGAACTCACCGGCGTCACGTACCCGGTGTGACCCGGTAGGTATGCGCAGCGTCGAAGAGCATCAGCGTGTCATCGCCGGGTTGATCCGCGCCCGTACGCCGGTCGCGCTGGCGCTGCCCGACACCCTGGGCCTGACCTTGGCCGCCGACGTGGTGGCGCCGCTGTCGCTGCCGATGTTCGACAACTCCGCGATGGACGGCTACGCGGTGCGGGCCGCCGACGTCGCCGAGGCTACCCCCGACTCGCCCGTGAAACTGCCTGTGGCCGAGGACATTCCGGCCGGACGTACCGACAGGCTGACGCTTGCACCGGGCACCGCGCACCGGATTATGACCGGGGCCCCGCTGCCGGACGGCGCGACGGCAGTGGTGCCGGTGGAGGTGACCGACGCCGGCGTCGAGGTGGTCGCGGTGGCCCGCACACCCAGGCCGGGACAGCACATCCGGCGGGCCGGCGAAGACGTCGCGGCGGGGACCACGGTGCTGCGCGCCGGTCAGGTGGTCACTCCGGCGGCACTGGGATTGACGGCCGCGCTGGGATTGGCGGAGTTGACGGTGACACCCCGCCAGCGAGTTCTGGTGGTGTCCACCGGATCCGAACTCATCGGCGCGGGGACCGCTTTGCAGCCCGGGCAGATCTACGAGTCCAACGGCGTCATGCTGGCCGCGGCGGTGCACGAGGCCGGTGCGGAAGTCGCCGCAGTGGCGATGTGCGGCGACGACGCCGTCCAGTTCCGCGCGGTGCTCGACGACTACGCCGGGCGGTGCGACGTGGTCATCACATCCGGCGGAGTGAGCGCAGGGGCCTACGAGGTGGTCAAGGATGCCTTCGGCCCGGCCGGAGGGGTGGAGTTCGTCAAGGTCGCCATGCAGCCCGGGATGCCGCAGGGCGCCGGGACGCTCGCCGACGGCCGCCCCATCGCCACCCTTCCCGGCAACCCGGTCAGCGCGCTGGTGTCCTTCGAGGTGTTCCTGCGTCCCGCCCTGCGCACCGCCATGGGCCTGCCCGCTGCCGATCGGACCCGTCGAACGGCCGTGCTGGCCGAGGCGATCTCATCGCCGGCCGGCAAGCGCCAGTTTCGTCGCGGCGTGTACGACCCCCGCACCGGCACGGTCACCAGTTACGGACCACCGGCGTCGCACCACCTGCGCTGGTTGGCGACCGCCAACTGCCTACTCGACATCGGGGCCGACGTCACCGCGATCGCCGCCGGGCACCAGGTCACCATCTGGGACCTCTCCCAGGGACTGCGCGACTAGACTCAGCCCGATGGCCAGACGCCCCGATGACAACCTGCAGTCCGGCCCCCAGCGGCTGGCCGCGCTGGTCCGGTCGACGGTGCCGCCGGTGCACAGCGCCGGGATCCCGTTCATCGCGGCCGGGATGGCGGTGGCCGCACTGGGGCGCAACCACCGCTGGGTGCGGCGTGCGGGCCTGGCAGCGGCGGGGGCCAACGCCGGCTTCTTCCGCCATCCGAACCGCACCCCGCCTACCCGGCCCGGCCTGGTCGTCGCCCCGGCGGACGGCCTGGTGTGTCTGATCGAGGAGGCCGCCGCTCCGCCGGAACTCGGCCGCGGGTCGGAGGTGGTCCCTCGGATCAGTATCTTCCTGTCCCTGTTGGACGCCCACGTCCAACGCGCCCCGGTCGGCGGCGAAGTGCTTGCCGTCGAGCACCGGCCCGGTAGCTTCCATTCCGCCGATTTGGCGGAAGCCAGCGCGGACAATGAGCGCAACAGCGTGGTGATCCGCACGCCGGAAGGACACGAAGTGGTGGTCGTACAGATCGCCGGGCTGATCGCCCGCCGCATCATCTGCGATGTCCACCCGGGCGAGTCGGTGAAGCTCGGTGACACCTACGGACTCATCCGGTTCGGCTCGCGGCTGGACACCTATCTGCCGGCCGGTTCTGAGGTGCTCATCGAACTAGGCCAGCACTCGCTGGCGGGCGAGACCGTGCTGGCCCGGCTGCCGTGATCAAACCGCAGCCCCGGGTCAACCCGATCAACCGACGACTACTGCCAAGCGCGGCAACAGTTCTGGCGATTTGCCTGGGCATGACCTCGGTCAAGTTCGCTTTGGACGGACGCCCGACCGAAGCGATGGCACTGCTGGCGTCGGCGGCGATCCTCGATGCGCTCGACGGCCGCCTGGCCCGGGTGCTCAACGCCACCTCACGGATGGGCGAGGAGATCGACTCGCTGGCCGATGCGGTGAATTTCGGTGTGGCCCCGGCATTCATCGTCTATGCAACTTTGCTGTCCCACAACCGGGTCGGCTGGATCGTCGTGCTGCTCTACGCGGTGTGCATCGTGCTGCGATTGGCCCGGTTCAATGCGCTGCTGGACTCCGACCAGCCGCTGTACACCAAGGACTACTTCGTCGGGATGCCGGCGCCGGCCGGGGCAATTGGGGCCATCGGGCCACTGGCAGCCAAGATGCAGTGGCCCGGACCGTGGTGGTCGACCGCGGCCGCGGAGACGGTGGTGATCATCTGGATGGTCGCCGTGTCGCTGCTGGTGGTCAGCCGGATCCCGATGCGAAAGATCCACACCTTCACGGTTTCACCGAACATGGTGGCCCCACTGCTGGCAGGGGTGGCGATCATCGCGGCGGGCGCGTTTGTCTTCCCATACCTGCTGATCATGCTGATCATCGCGGCCTACGTCCTGCACATGCCGTTCGCGATGCGCAGCCAACGCTGGGCCGCAGCCCACCCCGAAAGCTGGGAGGACACCTCCCGGCAACGCCGCGCCGCGCGCCGCGCAGCCAGTCGCGCCCAGCACCCGCACCGCCGGTCCACCCGGCTGGGTCTACGTAAGCCAGGAGGCTGATCTTGTCCGAAGTTCTGTCCGAGTCGCGTGGTCCGTCCACCAGCCTGACCCTGACGGCGCGGCTCAACACCTCGGCGCTGGACTCCCGCCGGGGCGTGGTGCGACTGCACCCGGAGGCCATCGCCGCACTCGGGCTGCGGGAGTGGGACGCGGTGTCGCTGGTGGGATCCCGGTCCACCGCCGCCGTGGTGGGGATAGCCGCGCCCGGGACGCCGACGGGGACCGCACTGCTCGATGACGTGACGCTGTCCAACGCCGGACTGCGCGAGGATGCCACCGTGTTGGTGTCGGCGGTCACCGTCTACGGAGCGCGATCGGTGACGTTGAGCGGTTCCGCACTGGCTACCCGGTCGGTATCGTCAACCACCCTGCGGCAGGCGCTGTTGGGCAAGGTGCTGACGGTTGGGGACACCGTGTCGCTGCTCCCGCGGGATCTCGGGCCCGGCACCACCTCGGCGGCCAGCGCTGCGCTGGCAACATCTGTCGGCATCACCTGGACCTCGGAGTTGCTCACCGTCACCGGAACCGATCCGGCCGGACCTGTTTCGGTGCAACCGAATTCGTCGGTGTCGTGGGGTGGCGCCAGCACCCCGGCCACCGGCTCCACAGCCGCCGTCAGCCAGCCCACCCAGTGGCCCGAAGAACCCCCGATCAGCATCGACGATCTCAAGGGCCAGCACGTCCAGGCCGGCCGGCTCGGCGAGTGGCTCAAACTGGCCCTCGACGAGCCCGAGCTTCTGGAGAAGCTGGGCGCCAAACCACACCTCGGTGTGGTCATCACCGGTCCGGCCGGAGTCGGCAAGGCCCGATTGGTGCGGGCGGTGTGCGCCGGGCGGCGCCTGGTCCGGCTCGACGGCCCGGACACCGGCGCGCTGGCGGCACCCGAACGCCACCAGGCCGTCGCGCGGGCGGTGGCCGACGTCATCAACGGAGGCGGGGTGCTGCTGGTCACCGACATCGACGCGCTGCTTCCCGAGCCGCCCGAGCCGGTGGCCACCATGATCCTGGGCGAGTTGAAGAAGGCGGTGGCGGCCCCCAAGGTGGCTCTGGTGGCCACCTCCCAGGCCCCCGACTCAGTGGACCGGCGGCTGCGGGCACCCGATCTGTGCGACCGGGAACTCGGGCTGAGCCTGCCCGACGGCGCCACCCGCAAGGCCCTCTTGGAAGTGCTGCTCCGCGACGTTCCCGCGGCCGACCTCCAACTCAACGAGATCGCAGACCGCACACCGGGATTCGTTCGGGCCGACCTTGCCGCACTGGTTCGGGAGGCCGCACTGCGGGCCGCCGCACGGGCCAGTGAGGACAACAAGCCGCCGACGCTGACCCAGGAGGACCTGGTCGGGGCGCTGAGCGTGATCCGTCCACTGTCCCGATCCAACACCGAGGAACTCTCGGTCGGTTCGATCACCCTCGAGGACGTCGGCGACATGATCTCCACCAAGCAGGCCCTCACCGAGGCCGTGCTGTGGCCGCTGCAACACCCCGATACCTTTGCCCGCCTCGGTGTGGACCCACCGCGCGGCGTGCTGCTCTACGGCCCGCCCGGGGTGGGCAAGACCTTCGTGGTTCGCGCGCTGGCGAGTTCGGGGAAGCTCAGCGTGCACGCCGTCAAGGGCGCCGAGTTGATGGACAAATGGGTGGGCTCCTCGGAGAAGGCAGTGCGTGAACTGTTCCGCCGTGCAAGGGATTCGGCGCCATCGCTGATCTTCCTGGATGAGATCGACGCGCTCGCCCCCCGGCGCGGCCAGAGCTTCGATTCCGGCGTCACCGACCGCGTTGTGGCCGCGCTGCTGACTGAACTCGACGGTATCGAGCCGCTGCGCGACGTCGTGGTACTCGGCGCCACCAACCGGCCGGAGCTGATCGACCCGGCTCTGTTGCGGCCCGGCCGGCTGGAGCGACTGGTCTTCGTCGAAGCCCCCGACGCCGACGCCCGCTACGAGATTCTCAAGACCGCGGCCAAGTCGGTGCCGCTGAGCAAGGACGTCGACCTCAAGGCGGTGGCCATCGATCTCGACGGCTACAGCGCCGCGGACTGCGTGGCATTGCTTCGCGAATCGGCGCTGACGGCGATGCGCCGCTCGATCGACGCCGCCGACGTCACCGCCGAGGATGTGGCCATCGCCCGCCAAACCGTGCGACCGTCGTTGGACCCCGCTCAGATCGAGTCGCTACGCAAGTTCGCCGCCGATCGCTGAACCGGCCCCCGTGAGCCCTATTCGTCCGGGTCGGAAAGCTGAAACTCGACCATCGCCGCGACGGTGTCGACCGCGTCGAGCAGCACGGTGATCCGCTCCGCCAGGGTCGGGGCAGCCAGCATGGCGTAACGATCGGCCTGCCCGATCGGGACGCGGGCGGCAAGTGCGTAGAGGTGCCGGGAGGCGTCCTCGGCGACGTCGGGTTCCACCGCCAGCGCGTCGGGCCGCAGTTCCATACCGCGCACCTGCGCTACCCGTTGATAGAGCGCCAGGATGCGGTCGACCACCACGCTGATCTGCTCAGGCCCGACCGCCGGCCCGGGCTCGTCCGGCCAGGCCTCCACGACGGCGCGCGGATACGGGTCATCGGCCAGCCAGCGCAACACCCGGATCCGTTCGCCGATCACCGCGATCAGTTCGTGCTGCCCGCCCTCGAGGTCGACGTGCTGCTCGATCCGCGCCATCGCCCCCACATCGCTGCGGGTGTCCCCGCCGCCGACTTCCCAACCGCGGCTGATCAGCACCACACCGAAGGCCGGATCGTCGGCGGCCAGGCAGTCCTGCACCAGGCGGGAATAGCGCGGTTCGAAGACCCGCAGCGGAAGGATGTCGCCGGGCAGCAGCGCGGACTGCAGTGGGAACATCGGGTGTGCGGGTGTGCTCATCACGGTTACCGTGCAGCTCCCCGCAGGACGTCGGCCACCCTGGAACCGGGGTCGACGAAATTGCACAGCGCGGCCGCCAAGTCCACCCAGGCATCCGGGCTCAGGGCGACCAGTCGGTTGCCCTCATCGCCGATGGCGACGATCACCTCGAGGCGGCCACGTTCGTCCGCAGCGATGAACTCCTCACAGGTGGTGTCCAGCAAGGCACCGCTGGCGCTGATCCCGGCCTGCCCCGGGGTGGCCACCGGCGTTCCTTCGACTGCCCGACTGCACCCGCCGACCAGGACGACGGCGACGGCGGTGGCCGCAAGAAGAACCGCACCGCGATGGCGAGTCACGGGCGCTCCCGGACATCGAGTTCGCCGACCAGAGCATCGACCACGGCGCACAGGTCGCCGTCGTGCTCCTCGGCCACCCGGCGCTGACGCTGATAGGACGCACCGTTGCGGGGAATCTCGGCCACGGCCGCCAATTCGTCGGCACAGTGCAGCGATTCGGCCACCGGGGCCAGTCTCGTCAGCAGGTCGTCGAGGTCCTCGGTCACCAGACGTTCGTTGCTGTCGGCGTCGAGAATGATGATCGCGTCCAGACCGTAGCGGGCGGCCCGCCACTTGTTCTCCTGCACATGCCAGGGCGGCATCACCGGCAACTGCTCACCGGCCTCCAGTCGCCGGTCCAGGTCGACGATCAAGCAGTGCGTCAACGCCACCAGTGCCGACAACTCACGCAGGTTGGAGACGCCGTCGAAAACGCGGACTTCGACTGTGCCCAGGTGGGGTGAAGGCCTTATGTCCCAACGGACCTCGTTGATCTGATCGATGATTCCGGTGGTTTTCTGGTCGTGCACGAACCGCTCGAACTGATGCCACGTCTCGAACTGGAACGGCAGGCCGGCGGTAGGCAGTTGCTGGAACATCATCGCCCTGTTACTGGCGTATCCGGTGTCCTCACCACCCCAGAACGGCGAGGACGCCGACAGCGCCAGCAGGTGCGGGTACTGATTGAGCAGCGACGAGATGATCGGCATCACCTTGTGCGCCGAGGAGACTCCCACGTGCACATGCACGCCCCAGATCAGCATCTGCCGCCCCCACCACTGAGTGCGTTTGATCAACTCCGCGTAGCGCGGGGCATCGGTGAGTTTCTGGGCCGACCACTGCGCGAACGGGTGGGTGCCGGCGCAGAACAGTTCCATGCCTCGCTCGCGCACCACCGCATTGGTGGAGGTCAGCGTCGCATGCAGGTCGTCCATCGCCTCGGCCACATCGTCACAGACCCCGGTGACCACCTCAATGGTGTTGCGCAGCAACTCCTTATGCACGCGGGGGTTGTCACCGATGTCGGCGATCACGGCCGCGGCCTCGTTACTCAGGTCGCGGGTATCGGCATCGACAAGTGCGAATTCCCACTCGACGCCCAACGTCGGCCGGGCGGACCCGGCGAAGTCGATCCGGCCGACGTTCACCTAGCGGCCGCAGCGAGAAGGCGAAGCGGATCGCGCATCAGCTAGGTTCACCCGGCGCCGATGACGCCGCAGCCGACCCGCTTGCCGCCGTCCCCGGTGGCCAGCGTGGTGTCATCAGGTGGCGGGGCGCCGTCGGACTGCTGGTAGCGATCGGCGGGGATGTTGGAGAAGTTGTCGGCGCCGGCGTGGATGATGATCGCCGTTCCATCTCCGTCGATCAGGTCCGCTTTGTCGAAGGCATTGGTCGTGGTGACCAGCAGTGCGGTGCCGTCCCCGCGGACTTGCAGCGAAGCCAGATCGCCGGCGTGGTTGGGGTGACCGCCCTCACCGCCGCCGTTGAAATGCCCACCGGCGGAGAGGAAATCGCCCGGCGCTCCGCCGTTGGGTGCCACCGAGTTGATCTCGCACTTGCCGACATCGTGGATGTGCATGCCGTGGTATCCGGGGGTGAGCTTGCCCGGCGCGACGGTCTGCACGGTCACGGTGGCGAATGCGTCATCATCGGTGAACTCGATGGTGGCCGCCGCAATCTGGCTGCCGTCGGGACCGTTGATCTGCGCGGTCAGGGTGTCGGCTGGGGCGGTGGGCCCGGGGGCACTGGGCCCCATCGCGCCGGCAGTGCCGCCGTGCGCAGTCCCGCCGTGAGCATCACCGGCCGACTCCGGCGCCTGCGAACCCGTCCAGATCGGCGGATTGGTGCCGGGTTGGGTGGAGACCGGTGCGTTAGGGGCGCATGCACTCAGCAGCGCGACGGAAGCGATGACAACTGCTGGAGCGAAGGTACGCGGGCTGGCTGAATTGACCATGTCGCAGAGCCTAACCCGTCACCAGCACGATCACGCCCGGTGGCTGTTCGGCGATGTCGGGGATGCGAGCAGCCACCGGCGCCTCGAGGATCTTGCCGATGGCCTCGGCCGCGGCCTGCTCGCCGTCGGTGGTACCGAAGTAGACCGTTGTGGCGGCCACGTCAGCGGCGGTCAGCGTCGTCGAATCGGTGACGTTCCAGCCGGCCTCGCGCAAACGGTCAGAGGTCCGGATGGCGGCCGCCTCATCACCGACCACGCTGTAGACCCGGACATCGGACTGCGGCGCGGGCGGCTTGGTCGTGGTCGTGGTCGACATCGCCGGGGTGTCCTCCGAGGCGTTGTTGCCTGAAGTCATCGCCTGGAATCCGACCAGCATGAAGATCACACCGAGGAACAGAAGCACCATCACCATGGCGCGCAGGGGAAGCCCGGCAGAGTCGGGAACGCGCTCGTTCATCGCGCTCACTGTATCGGTGTTGGTTCCGGCGCCGGATGATGCCCGGCCCGCCGGCACGATCAGGGGACCTCGAAGCCCAGCCGGCGTGCGGCCCGGGCTTTCTGCCGGCTGGCCCGCAGCCGCCGCAGTCGCTTGACGAGCATCGGGTCCGCGGCCAGCGCCTCGGGGCGGTCGACCAGGGTGTTGAGCACCTGGTAGTAGCGGGTGGCCGACATCGAGAAGAGCTCCTTGACGGCCTCTTCCTTCGCGCCGGCGTACTTCCACCACTGGCGCTCGAAGGCGAGGATGTCGTATTCCCGCCGGCTCAGCCCATCAGGTAGATCGGCGTCGTCAACCGCCCGCTGGGCCCGTGCCGTCGCGCCGTCCATGCGATTCGTGGACCCTTTCACCGAAATGACATTCCTGTGGTTTTGCTCGGGCAATTGAATCACGCCGACAGCAATTGGTACGGCACCGGACCCCGCGCGTCGGACCACCTTTTAAGCTGCACGACCATGGCTGTCCGACCCATCGTGATCCTGGGCGATCCCGTTCTGCACACCCCGACGACGCCGGTGCCCGTCGGCCCGGACGGCACACTGCCGCCGGAACTGGCCGCCCTCATCGCCGACCTGTACGAGACGATGGACGCCGCCCACGGCGTGGGCCTGGCCGCCAATCAGATCGGCGTCGGCTTGCGATTGTTCGTCTATGACTGCGCCGACGACCGCGGTAAGACCAGCCACCGCCGAGGCGTGGTGATCAACCCGGTCCTGGAGACTTCGGAAATCCCCGAAACGATGCCCGACCCGGAGACCGACGACGAGGGCTGCCTGTCGGTGCCCGGGGAGTCGTTCCCGTGTGGGCGCGCAGAGTGGGCCCGGGTCACCGGCCTCGACGCGGAAGGCCACCCGGTCACCCTGGAGGGCATCGGACTGTTCTCCCGCATGCTGCAACACGAGACCGGCCACCTTGACGGCTTCCTTTACGTCGACACCCTGCTCGGCAGGCACGCCCGGGCCGCCAAGCGCGCAGTCAAGTCCAACGGGTGGGGCGTTCCCGGCCTGTCCTGGATGCCCGGCGACGTACCAGATCCATTCGGACACTGAGCATTTCGGATACTAGGCATTCGGTTATGGACACCCTGCGGGTCGCCACCTGGAACGTCAATTCCATCCGGACCCGGGTTGACCGGGTAGTCGATTGGATGCAGCGCGAAGACATCGATGTGCTGGCGATGCAGGAGACCAAGTGCACCGACGACCAGTTTCCGGCAATGACGTTCCTGGGCGCCGGATACGAGGTGGTGCACTGCGGCCACGATCAGTGGAACGGCGTGGCGATCGCCTCCCGCGTCGGGTTCGACGATGTGCAAGTGGGTTTCCCGGGCCAGCCGATGTGGGGTGGCGGCAAGAGTGGGCCGGCCGTCGAGGCGCGCGCCCTCGGCGCCACCTGCGCCGGGGTCCGGGTGTGGAGCCTGTATGTGCCCAACGGCCGCACCGTGGATGATCCGCACTACCGCTACAAGCTCGATTGGCTTGCCGCACTGACCGATACCGCGCACTCGTGGCTGTCCTGCGACACCAAGGCGCAGATCGCGCTGGTCGGTGACTGGAACATCGCCCCCCGCGACGAGGATGTCTGGGACGTCGATGTCTTTCGCGACAGCACCCACGTCACCGGACCGGAACGGGCCGCCTTCGCCGCTATCGAGCAGACCTTCACCGATGTGGTCCGGCCCTTCATTCCGGGCCCGGGTGCCTACACCTACTGGGACTACACCCAGTTGCGGTTCGCCAAACGCCAGGGCATGCGCATCGACTTCATCCTGGCCTCACCGGCGCTGGCCAGCCGAGTGGTGCACGCCGAGATCGCCCGCGACGAACGCAAGAGCGGCAAGGACCGGATCGGCGCGCCCAGCGACCACGCCCCGGTGTTCATCGACCTGCGCTAGCCACCCGGTCGGCCAGCCGCGTACCGCAGAGCCAGGCCGATTCGACCCGCGGCCCGATCAGCCAATCACCGCACAGGCCGAGGCGACGATCACCGTCGAAGAACGGGCCCGCACCCCCAGCCGGGACACGGGCGAAGCGCCACAGATGCGCGGCCGACCCGATGCGGGCCGGCGGGGTGACGTCCAACGCGCCGGCGAATTCGATGATCAGACTCTCGACCACCTCACCCGGATCAGCGTCGATGTGGCGTCGTGACCACTCGGGCGTCGCCTGAACCACCCAGCTTTCCGGCCCGCTGCGCGCCGGTTTGGCGCTGTTGCGCGCGGCCCAGCCGATGGCGTCATTGACCTCGTCGCCAGTCCGCCAGCAGTCATCACCGAATCCAACAGGTTCGCCGAACGCCACCATGACCGTCCAGCAGGGCTGGCTCACCACCTCCCGGGCGCGGGCCGCCACGTCGGGGGCGGCGTCGGCGAGCAGCACAGCGGCCTGCTCGGCGGGAATCGCGATGACAGCCAGGTCCACATCGTGGTGCTCGCCATCCGCGACAGTCAGACACCACCCGTCGCCGCTGCTTCGCACCCCCGTGACACGCGTCGCCCA
>Ga0164292_10001096_pt1 | contig 21642 bp, 23 predicted proteins | sample GEODES117metaG_FD_111486 | JGI IMG/M metagenome (GOLD analysis project Ga0164292, IMG submission 111486) | Eutrophic lake water microbial communities from Lake Mendota, Wisconsin, USA - GEODES117 metaG | ecosystem: Environmental > Aquatic > Freshwater > Lake | place: USA: Lake Mendota...
CCAAATTGCTGTACCCGCTCGATGCCATAGATGCCCAAGGCAGTGGGAATCGGGAGTGCCCAACCCAGCAGGTCGCCCAGGCCGCGCAGGTAGAAGCGGTGCAGGCCCAAGGGCCCGCCCAGGAAAGTGAGCCAGGTGGCCAGCGTTTTGCTCTTCATGGGGTCAGGCCTTGATGTGTGGCTGCGGAGGGGGGATTGTGAGGCGGGGTCGAGTCCCCGTCGCCGAGCGACTTCTCCATCAGCACGATGTCGAGCCAGCGCTCGAATTTCCAGCCGCAGGACCGGATCGCTCCGGCGTCGGTGAAGCCAGCAGCTCGGTGCAGCCCGATGGAGGCGGCGTTGGCCGAATCCCCGATGACGGCGATCAGCTTGCGCACCCCTTGGGCCACGGCCGCTTCCATCAGCGCCTGCAGCAGCAAGCCGCCCAGGCCCCGACCACGGACGGCGTGGTGCAGGTAGATCGAGTCCTCGGCCGAGAAGCGATAGGCCGGTCGCGGCTTGAACCATTGGCAGTAGGCGTAGCCCAGCACCTGTCCGTCCTCTTCCACCACCAGCCAGGGCAGGCCGCGGGCGGCGACGTCTGCGTGGCGCTGAGCCATCTCGGCCTCGGTCGGCGGGGTGGTTTCGAAGGTGCCTGTGCCGTGCAAGACATGGTGGGCGTAGATGGCGGTGACCGCCGGCAGGTCAGCGTCTTGGAGGGGGCGAATGTGGGGCATCGGGCCTGGGCGTAGTGCGTGGCTATAATCGCGGGTTTTCCGTCGTGTCGATGGCCGGGTGGCCAATCGCGTGTCTCAAACGGCGGAGGAATCTTGGTTCGGCGTCATCTTGCGATATTCAAAAAGATGATGGTGCGCCAGGGCTGAAATCCCCGCGTCCCGTATCTAGGGCGCTTCAGGCCGATTCACATCGATCCGAAGCACCCGGGACAACAGGCTTTCGTGCCCACTCCCCGAAGGATAAATCATGGTCGTCATTCGACTCGCCCGCGGCGGTGCCAAGCATCGTCCCTTCTTCAACATCGTCGTTGCCGACAAGCGTGTGCGCCGTGACGGCCGCTTCATCGAGCGCATCGGCTTCTACAACCCCTCGGCCAAAGACGGCGAGGAAGGTCTTCGCATTGCCCATGACCGTCTGGCTCACTGGGAAGGCGTCGGCGCCCAGGCGTCCCCGACGGTGCAGCGCCTGGTCAAGCAGGCCCCCAAGGCCGCCTGATCGGCCAGCGGACCGCATCCTGCGGTCCGGCTTGCTCCGCCCCCGAATGATGAGCCCGACCCTGGAATCTGCGGAACTGCCCGCAGACGCCATCGAAGTCGGGCGCATCTCGGAGGCCTGGGGCATCAAGGGCTGGTTCAAGGTCCTGCCCCATAGCGCTTCTCCGGAGGCGCTTTTTTCTTCCAAGCGGTGGTTTCTGCAGCCACCCGAGAAGTCCAGAACGCCCGGGGGCGCACGCGACTTCCCCTTCACCGGCACAGTCTTGCTCAAAGTCCGTGAGGCCAAAGAGCATTCCGGCGGCGTGGTCGCCTGCGCCCAGGACGACTGGGACCGCAATGCCGCCGAGAGCCTTCGGGGCGCGCGCATCTTCGTGTCCCGGGCCAGCTTTCCCTCGACTGCCGACGATGAGTACTACTGGGTCGACCTGATCGGCCTGTCGGTGACGAACCGCGAGGGCGTGAACCTGGGGCAGGTCAAGGACCTGATGTCCACCGGGCCGCAGACGGTGCTGGTGGTCGTCTCGGAGGCAGATGGCCAGACAGTCGAGCGGATGATTCCCTTTGTCGCGGCCTTCATCGACCAGGTCGACGTCCCCGGCGGGCGCATCACGGTCGACTGGCAGCCCGACTACTGATCCGTTCTCTCGCCCTGCGCCCACCTGCGGGTATGCTGGCGCCGCCCATGCGATTCGACATCGTCACCCTATTTCCTGAGCTGTTCGCCCCCTTTCTGGAGAGCGGGGTGACACGCCGTGCCTTCGAGGTCGGCGGCCCAGTGCAGGTGCGGCTGTGGAATCTGCGCGATTTCGCCGAGGGCAATTACCGGCGGGTGGACGACCGCCCCTTCGGCGGTGGCCCCGGCATGGTGCTGATGCCCGAGCCCCTGGCACGCGGCCTGGCCGCTGTGAGGGCCGAGCGCGTAGCGGCCTGCGCCCCGCCTGCGCCGGTGGTCTTGTTCTCCCCGGTCGGTGAGCGCATCGCCCACCCCTTGATCGAGCGAGAGGCGGCGACTGGCCAGCCCGGCGCCATCTTGCTGTGCGGTCGCTATGAGGGCCTAGACCAGCGCTTCATTGACCAAGAGGTCGACCAGCAATGGAGCCTGGGCGACTTTGTTCTCTCCGGCGGCGAGATCGCGGCCCTGGCGGTGCTCGATGCCGTGGCCCGACTGCAGCCCGGCGTGCTCAACGACGCGGGCAGCTACCAAGAGGACAGCTTCAGTCCTGCGCTCGACGGACTGCTCGACTGCCCGCACTACACCCGGCCTGAGGTCTGGGAGAGCCGTGCGGTGCCCGCCGAACTGCTCTCAGGTCACCATGCCCGCATCGAGCGGTGGCGACGCGAGCAAAGCCTTCTGGCCACCGCCCGGCAGCGGCCGGAGCTAATTGCCGCAGCAAGGGCCGCCGGTAAGCTCAACAAAGCCGATGAACACTTTTTGATGCATATGGCCGCAGGCAAGCCGGGCTAGCTGATCGGGTCAGGGAGCCTTTCTGGCCTGGCTATAATGGTGGGCTTTTCGATCCTCTGTCCGGCCGCCCTGGCAAGCCTATGCGCCTGCCGCCCGTCCAAGTTGATGGCTTTGTGCCAACACTTGCGAGGCAATGAACTGGGGCCTTTTGCGTAGCGCGGACACGATCCCAGAGGTAAACATGAACCTGATCCAGACTCTCGAGCAAGAAGAAATTGCTCGCCTTGGCAAGAAGATCCCCGCGTTCGCTCCCGGTGACACCGTGATCGTGAGCGTGAACGTGGTCGAAGGCACCCGCAAGCGCGTCCAGGCCTATGAAGGCGTGGTCATTGCCAAGCGCAACCGCGGCCTCAACAGCGGCTTCACCGTCCGCAAGATCTCCAGCGGCGAAGGCGTTGAGCGCACCTTCCAGACCTACAGCCCGCTGATCGCCAGCATTGAAGTCAAGCGCCGTGGTGATGTGCGTCGCGCCAAGCTGTACTACCTGCGTGACCGCAGCGGCAAGTCGGCTCGTATTAAGGAAAAGCTGCCCGCCAAGGCGGTTGCCGCCGAGTAAATACCGTGACCCCAGCCGGCATCATTCTCCGGCTCGTCGCAACCCGCCGCCGCCAGCCTTGCGCTCGCGGCGGTTTTGCTTTTCCAGCCTGAATGAGCCACAACCCATCCTCCCACCCGCCCGATTTGCCGCCGGACCAGGTGCCCCTGTCCAAGCTGCCTAATTTCGACCCACGGCTGGCAGCCCTGGTGGGGGTCGATAGCCACCTGCCGGCGGTGCCTCATGCTGCGCTGGACCCGCAGGCGTTGCGTCATCGCTTTCGCAGGCCTCCTTCCTGGGAGGCCGAACTGCGGCAAGAGCCCCGCTTTACCAACCGGCAGTCGGCGCCCGCGGCGGTGCTGGTGCCCTTGGTTATGCGCGAGCAACTCTGTGTCTTGCTCACCCAGCGGACGACCCAACTGGCCAACCACTCGGGCCAGATTGCATTTCCCGGTGGTCGCCAGGACGCAGAGGATGCCGATGCCGCCGCTTGCGCGCTGCGCGAGGCCGAAGAGGAAATCGGTCTGGACCCGCGTCATGTCGAGGTCTTGGGTACCCTGCCCACCTACACCACAGGCACCATGTTCGTGGTGACCCCGGTTGTCGCCCTGGTCACGCCCGACCACCGGCTGGCGCTCAGCCCGCATGAGGTGGCCGACGCCTTCGAAGTGCCACTGCCCTTCTTGATGAACCCGGCCCATCACCGACGTCATGCCATCGAGGTGGACGGCGTGCGCCGCGAATGGTTTGCCATGCCCTGGCAGGACGGCAGCCGCGAGCACTTCATCTGGGGCGCCACGGCCGGCATGCTGCGCAACCTCTACCGATTCCTCTCGGCCTGACTCCGCGTCGTTGCTGGGGCAGGCCCCGCGCCGCCAGAGGGGGCTGCGATGGCAGGCAGTGACGCGACGGAGGCCGCTATCATCGCGCCATGGCCTTCTTTGCCATCCTGTTTGCGTTGCTCATCGAGCAGGTGCGCCCGCTCGCCCCGCGCAACCCCGTTTACGCCGGCATGCTGGGGTGGACCCGCTGGGTCAGCCGCAACTTCGACGCGGGCCGCGGCCATCACGGCTGGATTGCCTGGGCGCTCACGGTGCTGGTGCCGACCGGCGCCGCCGCCTTGCTCCATATCGGGCTGGACTTCGGCTTGGGCTGGCCGCTGGCGATGCTCTGGAACGTGGTGGTGCTCTATTTCACCCTCGGCTTTCGCCAGTTCAGCCACCACTTCACCGCCATCCGTGAAGCACTCGACGCCGGCGACGAGGACCAGGCCCGTGCCCAGTTGGCCCAGTGGCAGCAGGTAGAAGTTACCGACCTGCCGCGCAGTGAGTTGCTGCGCCACGTGATCGAGTACTCGGTGCTAGCGGCCCACCGGCATGTGTTTGGCGTGCTCGCGGCCTACTGCATCTTTGCTGTTTTAGGCCTGGGGCCGGCTGGCGCCGTTTTCTACCGCATGGCCGAATTCGCCAGCCGCTACTGGTTCCACCACAGCCGCCAGCACCCGGTGAGCGACGCGCTCCAAGATGCGGCCTCGCTGGCCTGGGCCCGTATCGACTGGCTGCCCGCCCGTATCACCGCCCTGGCCTTCGCGGTGGTGGGCAGTTTCGAGGAGGCGATTGACTGCTGGCGTCACCATGCGCAGCGCTTCCCGAACGACAACGACGGCGTGGTTCTGGCAGCCACCTCGGGCGCAGTGGACGTCCGTCTGGGTGGCGAAGCACTGCGTTCGGCCTACGCGGCCGCGCCAGGCCCCGGGGGCTGGCCCGAGGGTGGGGCGCCCTCCGCCACCAGCGAAGACAGCGAAAGCACGCCGGGTCGCGAGGCCCAGCCGGCGCACCTGCGCAGTGTCGTCGGCCTGGTCTGGCGATCGGTGGTGCTGTGGATGGTTTTGCTGGCACTCCTCACGCTGGCCCGTCTCCTGGGCTGAGTGGCGCCAGGCCGCTCTTACCAACGCGTTTGCGACAACTCCGCAAACAGCTCCGCGTAGATGCGGTGGCGGCTGGCGCTGACGGCGCCCGCACCCGTGCTGTCCACCGAGGCCAACACCGCGCAGCCCGGTTCATGCAGGTGGGTGCAGTTGTAGAAACGGCACTGGCCCTGATGTTGCCGCAGATCCGGCATCAGGCCTGCGAGCTGGGTGGGTTCGAGGTGCCGAAGGCCAAATTCCTGAAAGCCGGGTGAGTCGATCAGCGCGGTGCTTCGCGCTACGTCGACCCAATACCAGGTGGTGCTGGTGGTGGTGTGCCGGCCCGAATTGAGCGCTTGCGAGATCTCGCCGGTTTCAGCCAGCGCCCCAGGCACCAGCAGGTTGATCAGCGTGCTCTTGCCCGCGCCTGAGGGGCCCAGCACCAAGGTGGTCTTGCCGGTGAGGCGCTGCATCAGGTGTACGCGGTCTACCTCGGCAGAGAGGCGCAGCGAGAGTGGCATCACGCCCTGCTGCATCGCCTGGTACGGAAGCAACCGTGCCCAGGCGCGCTCAAAGGGCACCACCAGGTCGCTCTTGTTCAGGACGATCAGCGCCGGAATGCCAGCGGCCTCGGCCGCGATCAGGGCCCGGGTCAACTGGGACTCAGAGAACTCAGGCTCGGCTGCGATCAGGATAAGCACCTGGTCCAGATTGGCAGCGAATGATTTGGTGCGCACCTCGTCCTGCCGATAGAACAGGTTGCGCCGCGTCTCGACTTTCTCGATGCTGCCCTCGTCGCCGCTGACCTGCCACAGTACCCGGTCACCGACCACCGACTGGCTCTTCTTGCCCCGCGGGTGGCAGATCAGCCGCCGGCCCTCTGGCGTCTCGACCAGCACATGCCTTCCGTGGCTCGCGACGACCAGGCCCGGTTCCCGCGGCGGGCTGGCGCTCATGCCAGCAGGGCGTCGATCTGGGCGGCGCAGTCGAAGTCGGTGTCTGAGATGCCGCCGACGTCGTGGGTGTTGTAGCGAACGATGCACTGGCCATAGCGAACCACCAACTCAGGGTGATGGTCCTGGCGCTGGGCGATGAAGGCGACCGCGTTCGCGAAGGCCAGCACTTCGTGGTAAGCGGCGAAGCTGAAGGTCTTTTCAATCGCGGTGCTCGCGCCGTCGCCCGAGAGCTTCCAGCCGGGCGCCGTCACCAGGCGTTGGACCACCTCAGTGGGTGTGAGGGCACGGCGCTTGACCATTGCCCAGTCCCTTGCCTTGAAGTCGGCGTTGCTCACGCGGCCCCCTGGCCCATGCGCGCCAGTCGCTCGCTCGCCGGAGGGTGCGAGTAGTAAAAGCGCACGTACACCGGATCGGGCGTGAGCGTGGAGGCGTTGTCCTCGTACAGCTTGGTCAAGGCTGAGGCCAGGTCACGCCCGTCCGTCTGCGCCACAGCAAAGGCGTCCGCCTCGAACTCATGTTGGCGCGACACCGCAGCCATGAGCGGCGAGATGAAGAAGGTGAACGCAGGTACCGCCATCAGAAACAGCAGCAAGGCCAGTGCGTCATTGCCGCCCGAAAGGCTTGGCTGCACCCCCAGGCCGGTGTAGAACCAGACTTGGCTCGACAGCCATCCGAGCAACGCAAAGCCGGCCAGGCTCATGGCAAACATCGTGGCGATGCGTTTGAGAATATGCCGGTGGCGAAAGTGCCCAAGTTCATGCGCGAGCACCGCGTCCACCTCGCCGGGCGTGAGGCGGGCCAACAGGGTGTCGTAGAACACCACCCGCTTGGCAGCGCCGAAGCCGGTGAAGTAGGCGTTGGCATGCGCGCTGCGGCGGCTGCCATCCATCACGAACAAGCCCTTGGCCGCGAAGCCGCAGCGCTGCATGAGCGCGGTGACTCGGGCCGCCAGGGCCTGGTCCTCCAGCGGCTGGAACTTGTTAAACCATGGCGCGATGAGGGTGGGATAAATGACCAGCAGCAGCAAGTTGAACCCCATCCAAGTACACCAAGCCCACAGCCACCAGGCACTGCCGGCTGCGCCCATGAGCCACAAGATGAGGGCGGCAATCGGCAGGCCGATCGCCGCGCCCAGCACCGTGCCTTTGGCCATGTCTACCAGCCACAGGCGCCAAGTCGTTTTGTTGAAACCGAATTGCTCCTCGACCACGAAGGTCCGGTACAGCGAAAACGGCAGGTCTAAAAGGCCGCCGATTGCCGCGAAGGCGGCCAGCAGGGCCAACTGCTGGCCCATGCCCGGCCCGAGTGCAGCGAGTAGGGCCTGATTCAGCGCGTTCAGGCCTCCGAGCAAGGTCCAAACGATGAGGGTGCCCGAGGACCAGGCCATCTCGAACAGGTCCACCCGGGACTTGGCCAGGGTGTAGTCGGCCGCACGCTGGTGGGCCGCCAGCGGCACTCGCTCGGCAAAGGCAGTGGGCACCGCTGTGCGGTGCTGGGCTACGTGACGCGCCTGGCGGGTGGCCAGCCAGTAGCGCAGGGCCAGGCCGGTGAGCAGGGCGGCCGCGAAGGCCAGGGTCATCAACAGGGAGGGTGAGAGTTCTGCGGGCATCGGGCGTCAGTGTAGCGGCGGCCCCGCCGTCGGTGACAATCAGGGCCATGTCCGAGACGCCCCAATCTGCCGCCGCACCCGCCAGCGATGCCCCTCTCGCCAAGAGCGACCAGAACCTGGTCTGGCTCGACTGCGAGATGACCGGGCTAGACCCCGAGGTGGACCGCATCATTGAGATTGCGGTCGTCGTCACCGGCCCGCACCTGTCCCCGCGGGTGGAGGGGCCGGTCTTTGCCATCCACCAGAGCGACGCCCAACTGGACAAGATGGACGCCTGGAACAAGGGTACACATGGCAAGAGCGGCTTGACCGACCGGGTCAAGGCCTCCACCGTCGACGAGACCCAGGCCGAAGCCGCGCTGATCGAGTTTCTCTCGAAGTACGTCCCCAAGAACGGCAGCCCCCTGTGTGGCAACACCATCGGCCAGGACCGGCGCTTTCTGGTCAAGTACATGCCCCGGCTCGAAGCGTTTTTTCACTACCGCAACCTGGACGTGAGCACGCTCAAGGAGTTGAGCCGGCGCTGGCGTCCCGAGGTCTACGAGTCCTTCAAAAAGCAGCAGCGTCACACCGCGTTGGCGGACGTGCACGAGTCCATCGACGAAATGGCGCACTACCGCGAGCATTTCCTCAAGCTCTGAGGGCGCAAAGCGCAGAGCCGGGTTGGACCCTACGCAAAAAGTTGGCGTGGGCGGCTTCGGGTGTGCGACAATCCGGTTTGCACCGCAAGAGCATTCTTTTTGACTTGCGGTTTTTTGTTGCATCTCCTTTCAAGCACAGGCCCGCGTGACGAGGCGCTTTTCGCGCCACCTTCCGTCCCGCATCAATAGGCCAGCGGACCTTCCGGTCCGTACGTCGTCTGGATGGTGATGTTTCTCAACCATCCACGATGACCGCCGCCCCGCGCGGCGCCACCGTGTGCGAGTACTTCATGACCGATAGCCTCCATGGGCCGGGCGACTTTGCGCCTGCCGAATCCATTGTTGCGGATACCTTTTCCGCTGACCTTCCCGAAGCGTCTTTCGATGCCAGCGTAGAGACCGCGCCCGCGGTGCTAGACACGGTCTCAGCGATCGTTGCCGTGGCCAATGGCGACACAGCGCCCGCTGACCAAGCCGCGATCTCTGTCCAGGTCGCTCCCGAGGCTGCTGCCGAACCCGTCGCCGACATCCCCAACGGTTTCATCCGCCTGGGGCTGGCCCCCGAATTGATCCGCGCCGTCCATGACTTGGGCTACACCCAGCCCACCGCCGTCCAGGAGCAGGTCATTCCCCAGGCCATGGACAGCGGCGAGGCCGGCAAAGCGGCCCGCTTCATCGACCTCATGGTTTCCAGCCAGACGGGAAGCGGCAAGACTGCCGCCTTCTTGCTGCCGGTGCTACACACCCTGATCCAGCTGCAGGCCGAGCAAGAGGCGCGCGAGCGCGCCGAGCTCCAGCGCCTTGCCGAGGAAGCCGCCGCCCGCGGCGAGGCCACTCCCAAGCGCAAGCGCCGCAACCCCACCGACCCGCGCAGCTTCAAGGCCGCCACGCCCGGCGCCCTGATTCTGTGCCCGACCCGCGAACTGGCCCAGCAGGTGGCGCATGACGCCATCGGCCTGGTGCAGCACTGCCGGGGCCTGCGCATCGCCAATGTGGTCGGCGGTATTCCTTACCAGATTCAAATCGCACGCCTGCAAAACGCCGATCTGGTGGTGGCCACCCCCGGCCGCCTGCTGGACCTGCAGCGCTCCATGCAGATCAAGCTGGACCAGGTCAAGTTCCTGGTGGTCGATGAGGCCGACCGCATGCTGGACCTCGGCTTTGCCGACGACCTGGCCGAAGTCAATCAGCTCACCATCGAGCGTCATCAGACCATGATGTTCAGTGCCACCTTCGCGCCCCGCATCCAGCAGCTGGCCCAACGGGTGATGCGCGAGCCGCGCCGTGTGCAGATCGACTCGCCGCAGGAAAAGCACGCCAACATCCAGCAGAAGCTGTTCTGGGCCGACAACGCTGCCCACAAGCGCAAGCTGCTCGATCACTGGCTGCGTGACACCACCATTGATCAAGCCATCGTCTTTGCCAGCACCCAGATCGAGTGCGACGGCCTCGCGGGTGACCTGCAGCAGGCGGGCTTTTCCGCCGTCGCCCTGCATGGCGCCCTGAGCCAAGGCCTGCGCAATCGCCGGCTGATGGCGCTGCGCAACGGTCAGGTGCAGATTTTGGTGGCTACCGACGTGGCGGCGCGAGGCATCGACGTGCCCACCATCACGCACGTTTTCAACTTTGGCCTCCCGATGAAAAGCGAGGACTACACCCACCGCATTGGCCGTACGGGCCGCGCCGGCCGTGACGGCCTGGCGGTGACATTCGCCGAGTTCCGTGACCGCCACAAGATCTTCGACATCGAGGGTTTCACCAAGCAGCCGTTCAAGCCCGAGGTCATCGCTGGCCTCGAGCCCGCCGAGCGCACCCCGCGCTCACCGCAGCCTGGTGCCTTCGGCGGCAAGGGCCGTGGCGGCCCCAGCCGTGGCAGCAGCTTCGGCGCCAAGCGCAGCGGTGGTTTTGGCGGTGGTGGCTTCGGTGGCGACCGCGAGGGCTACGGCCGCAAGACCGGCTTTGGTGACGCCGGCGGCGAGCGGCGCGATGACCGCCGCGGTGGTGGCTTTCAGGGTGAGCGCCAGGGCGCTTTCCAAGGGGGCTTCCGTGGCGATGACCGTCAACCTGGTTTCCGTAGCGACGATCGCCAAGGCGGTTTCCGTGGTGATGATCGCCAGAGCGCGTTCCGCGGCGATGATCGCCAAGGCGGGTTCCGGGGCGATGATCGCCGCGCGGGTGGCGCCGCACCTTGGGACAAGCGTCCGGCCAGCGGCTTCGCCGCTCGTCCCGCCCCCCGGGGGGACTTTGAGGGCCAGGGCGCGCCGCGCTCCAGCGCTCCGCGTCCCGCAAATGCGGGTAATGCCGGCAAGGTCTTCGTGCCGCGCGACGTGAAAAAGCGCGCCTACAAGCCGGCACGCTAAGACACCGGAATCGGGTGCCCCCTGGGTGCGGGGGGCAGGGTAGACCCGACTCTAGAGGGCCCTGCGTGGCGGCAAAATCATGCCTGCTACCAGGGCCTTCTGCTTTGGACTGCTCCTTCGGGACCGCCCTGATGCCCTGCCCAGCCCCATGAACCTGCACCGCCTGGACCTGGTTTCACTGTCCCTGTTCCATCTGGTCGCCCGAACCGGCAGCATCAGCCGTGGCGCCGAGCTGGCCCTGCTGGCGGTGGGCGCGGCCAGCAAACGCATTTCCGATCTCGAGGCGGCGGTGGGTGCGCCCTTGCTTGAGCGCCATTCCCGCGGCGTCAAGCTCACCGCCGCCGGTCTGGCCCTGCAGCGTCACGCCCAGAAAATCCTGGGGGACATCGACCAGATGTGCGCGGACCTGTCGGACCACGCCCATGGCGTGCTCGGCGTGGTGCGCCTTTGGGCCAATACCTCGGCCATTACCCAGTTCCTGCCGGGCGACCTGGCGGCCTTCGCCGCACTGCACCCTGGCATACGGATCGAGATGAACGAGGCCGACAGCCATGAGGTGGTGCTGGCCGTGGCCGACGGCCGCGCCGACGCGGGCATCTTCGCCGACCGCACCCCCACGCTGGGCTTGCAGACCTTTTCCTACCGACACGACCGTCTTATTTTGGTGGTGCCTGCGCGCCACCCCTTGGCCAAGCGCCGCAGCGTGTCCTTTGCCGACGCCGCCGACTACGACTTCGTGAGCCTGACCGAGGGCACCTCGCTGGCCCAGCGGCTGGCACTCGAGAGCCGGCAAGCGGGCAAGCCGCTGCGCATTCGCATCCGGGTGCGCAGCTTCGACGCGATGTGCCAGATGGTCGCCGCCGGCCTCGGTCTGGCGGTGCTACCCCAGGCGGCGGTACAGCCCCTGGTCGGCGCCCTGGGTCTGTGCAAGCTGGACCTGACCGACCCCTGGGTTGACCGCGAGTTGCTGCTGGGCGTGCGTGACCCAGCGGCCTTGCCGCGGCCGGTTCGCAGCCTGGTCGACCACCTGGTGCCGCCCTCGCAAGCCGCTGCCTGAGCCTGCGGCTTTCGCGGATTGCGAAACCTCGCTTGCTTTCTGTGTCATTCCGCGATCACCCGGCCTTTTTTAGACTGCGCAGGCCATGACTCAGACCGCCACGTTCCACGCGCCGCTCACCCTTTTCGACACGCTCTGGCAGCGCCATCTCTTGCTGCAAACCGAAGATGGAGAATGCCGGCTCAATGTCGACCCGTGCCGCAAGCCGCTTCTGCTGGAAGCTCTGGACGACATCGGCCTGACTCTGCAACGCGCCGACCGTATCCGGGCCTTCGGGGTTCGCCACCGCGCAGCCTCACCCAGTTTTTTTTCAGTGATCCATCCAATAATTTTTTGAGGAGACACACCATGCGCCTATCCCGCCGCCTACTGATCGCCCTGTCGGCCCTTACCGGCGCCGCCGCCCTTGTGGGCCCGGCCGCTGCCCAAGACAAGTTTCCGTCCAAGGCGGTGACCATCATCGTGCCCCAGGCGGCGGGTGGTGCCAATGACACGATCGCCCGCGTGATCGCCGCCAAGCTCTCCGAGCAGACGGGGCAGACCTTCGTCGTGGACAACCGCACCGGTGCCGGTGGCAACGTGGGCACCGCCCAGGCGGCCAAGGCCCGGCCTGATGGCTACACGCTCATGCTCACCGCCGACAGCTCGATGGTGATCAACCCCGCTCTCTACAAAAGCACGGGTTTCGATCCGGTGAAGGACTTCGAGCCGATCGGGCCCGTGGCCACCGCCGGCTATGTGCTGGTGGCCCACCCTTCCTTTGCTGCGCGTAACGTGACCGAGCTGGTGAGCCAGGCCAAGCAGCAACCGGGCAAGATCAACATTGGCTCGGCCGGCAATGGCACGCTGAACCACCTGATTGGCGAAATGCTGGGCAAAGCGACCGGTATCGACCTGGTGCATGTACCGTACAAGGGTGCTGCGGCCGCGGTCACCGACCTGGTGGCCGGCCAGGTGCAGGTCTCGGTGCAGAGCCTGCCTTCCTCGATCGCCCACATTCGCAGCGGCAAGGTCAAGGTGCTGGGCGTGGTCAACCCCAAGCGCGTGCCCGCGCTGCCCGACGCGCCCAGTATCGGCGAGACGATCAAGGGCTTCGGCGCCACCCCCTGGTACGGCGTGTTCGCGCCGGCCGGCACGCCCAAGGCCATCGTCGCGCAGCTCAATGCCGAGATCGCCAAGGCCCTGGAGTCCAAGGACGTACAGGAGCGGCTGGCGGGTGCCGGTTGCGAGCCCTTCAAGTCCAGCCCTGAGCAATTTGCCCAACTCGTGCGTGACGACCTTCCCCGCTGGGCCAAGATCGTGAAGGACTCGGGTGCCACCGTCGACTGATTCCGCAGGACCCATCTTCATGACCCTTCCGACCCTTTCCCCGGGCGCGCTCGCAGGTTTGCGCGTCGTCGAAATGGGCCAGCTCATTGCCGGCCCCTTCGCCGGCAAGACCCTGGGCGACTTCGGCGCCGACGTGATCAAGATCGAGCCGCCGGGTGCGGGAGATCCGCTTCGCAACTGGCGCATGCTCCAGGACGGCACCTCCGTCTGGTGGCAGGTGCAATCCCGCAACAAACGCTCCATCGCCCTCGACTTGCGAAGCGCCGAGGGCCAGGACATCGCCCGCAAGCTCATCGCCCAGGCGGACGTGCTGATCGAGAACTTCCGGCCTGGCACGCTCGAGGGCTGGGGTATGGACTACGCCACCCTCTCCCGCGACAACCCCGGCCTGGTCATGTTGCGCATCTCTGGCTACGGCCAGACCGGCCCCTACCGCGATCTGCCCGGGTTTGGCGCCATCGGCGAGGCCATGGGTGGTCTGCGCCACCTCACCGGCGAGCCGGGCCGCGTCCCCGTGCGCTGCGGCATTTCCATCGGCGATACCCTGGCCGCCTTGCACGGCACCATCGGTGTGCTCACCGCCCTCTACCACCGCAAGGTCAATGGTGGGCAGGGCCAGGTCATCGACGTGGCGCTCAATGAAGCGGTGTTCAACGTCATGGAAAGCCTGGTGCCCGAGTACAGCGCTTTCGGCGCGGTGCGCGAGGCGGCGGGCTCGGCGTTGCCGGGAATTGCGCCGTCCAACGCCTACCGCTGCGCCGACGGAGTGGTGCTGATCGCTGGCAACGGAGACAGCATTTTCAAGCGGCTGATGCAGTGCATCGGGCGTGAAGACCTGGCCAACGACCCGGCGCTGGCCGACAACGCTGGCCGTGTGCGCCGGGTGGAGGAAATCGACGTCGCCATTGAGGCCTGGACCGTCTCCCGGCCGGTGGCGGGCGTGCTGGAGTCCCTGGGCGCCGCCAAGGTGCCTGCTGGTCGTGTCTTCACCGCGCGCGACATCGTCGAAGACCCGCACTACCTGGCCCGCGACATGATCCTTAGCCAGAAGACCCGCGACGGCCATGAGGTCAAGGTGCCCGGCATCGTGCCCAAATTGCTCGGCACGCCCGGCCAGGTGCGCTCAAGCGCCCCCCGGCTTGGTGACGACACCGACACGGTGCTGGCCGAATTGGCCTTCTCTGCGCAAGACATCGCCGCGCTTCGCGAACGCAAGGTGGTCGCGTGACCGGCGTCTCAGTCCCCGGCCACGCCAGTGTCTGGCAAGGCGCCGGGCGCCGAATCCACCTGCAGGAGGTCGGCACCCGCGACGGCCTGCAGGCTGAGTCCGCCTTTGTGCCCACGGCCGACAAGGTCGCCCTGGTTGACGCTCTGTCCGACGCTGGCCTGGCCAAAATCGAGGTGACCGCTTTCGTCTCGCCCAAGGCCATCCCGGCCCTGCGCGACGCCGAGCAGGTGCTGCGCGAGATCCGGCGTGCGCCTGGCGTCGTCTACAGCGCCCTGGTGCCCAACGTGCGCGGCGCCGAGCGCGCCATCGAGTCCCGCGCTGACGAACTCAACCTGGTCATGTCGGCCAGCGAAAGCCACAACCTGGCCAACCTGCGCATGCTGCGCGAGCAGTCCTTCGGTGCGCTGGCCGAGGTGGCGGCAGCTGCGCGCGGCACCGGCGTTGCGGTCAACGTCTCGTTGTCCTGTGCCTTCGGCTGCCCGATGGAGGGTGATGTGCCGGTGCAGACGGTGCTGCAGTGGTGCGAGCGCTTTGTGCAGGAACTGGGCGCCCACGGAGTGACGCTGTGCGACACCACCGGGATGGCCTTCCCGACCCAGGTGGCCGAGCTCACCACCGCCTTTCGCGCGCGCTGGCCCGGCACCGAGCTGACCCTCCATTTCCACAACACCCGGGGCATGGGTTTGGCGAATGTGCTGGCCGCCATCGACGCCGGCGCGGACCGCTTCGACGCCTCGTTCGGCGGCATCGGCGGCTGCCCCTACGCACCGGGCGCTTCGGGCAATGTTTGCACCGAGGAAATCGCCCATGCGCTCACCCTCATGGGCTACGACACGGGCGTTGACTTGGTGCGGCTGGTGGCGGCCGCGGGGCGTTTGCCGGCTCTCATCGGCCACGACATCCCCAGCCAGATCGTCAAGGCTGGCCGGCGGCTCGACCTGCACCCACGGCCGGTGGAGTTTGAGGCGATCAGGCAGCGGACGATCGAGCGCAGGGCCTGAGCCCCGCCACCGAAGCTCAGACGGCATTCGTCGCTTCGGGTCACCCCCGTGCCGGCAGCACCGTGCCCCGGCACTCGCCAAAGCCGATGCGGGCATGGCCCGGCTTTTCGCACCATCCTCGGAGGATGACCGTGTCGCCATCGTGCAGGAAGGCGCGCTGCTCGCCCGTGTTGGCCAGCGTGACCGGTTGGCGCCCGCCCAGGCTCAACTCCACCAGCGCGCCTGCCTCCTGTGCGGTCGGGCCAGAGACCGTTCCGGTGCCGATCAGGTCGCCAGGCTCCATATTGCAGCCCCCCACGGTGTGCTGGGCCAGCATTTGCGCTGGGGTCCAGTACTGGTGTCGAAAGCTGGTGGCCGCCAGGCGACTCGGCGTTTGGCGCTGGCTGCGGTGGGCGGGCGTGTCGAGCAGTGCCTCCAGGCGTACGTCCACCCCGCCGCATGCGCGATGCCCCGCATCGTCGAGGTAGGGCAGGGGCTGTGGGTCGGAGGCTGGCCGATCGAAGGGCACCCGGTAAGGCGCCAGTGCATCCATCGTCACGATCCAGGGGGAGATCGTGGTGCAGAAGTTCTTGCCCAGAAAGGGGCCCAGCGGCGCCATTTCCCAGAACTGGTGGTCGCGCGCCGACCAGTCATTCAGAAGCACCATGCCTAGCATGTGCCGCTCGGCCTGCGCCAGGGCAATCGGCTCGCCCAGGGCGTTGCCAGGGCCGATGAAAAAGCCCATTTCCAGCTCGAAGTCCAGCCGCGCGCAGGCGCTGTAGACCGGCGCCTGCGCGCCTGCCGGCATGGCCTGTCCCATGGGCCGGTGAAAGCCAAAGCCTTCCTGGCCCACCCGCAGGCTGGAGGCGCGGCCGTGATAGGCGATCGGCAGCCACTGGAAGTTGTCGGTGAGCGGCTTGTCCGGAAAGATAAGCCGGCCCACGTTCACCGCATGGTGGATCGAGGTGTAGAAGTCGGTGTAGTCGCCGATCTGCGCGGGCAGGCCGTACTCGGCCTCGCCGAGCGGTATCAGGCATTCGCGCAGTTGCGCCTGTACCGAAGCGGGTGCGTCCTCGGCCAGCAGCGCAAACAGGCCGTGGCGCAGCGCCCGCCAGGCCTCGGGCCCGAGCGCCATGAACTTGTTGAGTGCAGAGCCCGCGCAGGCCTTGCAGGCGGCCTGGGCAGGGCCCTGCAGCAGGCCGGTGGCCGCGAGTTGGGCCAGGTTCAGCGCCTGGTCGCCGATCGCGGTGGCGCCGTGCATCATGTCCTGGCTGGCGCGCCGTCGCAGCACCGCCAGGGGCAGGTTCTGGATCGGGAAGTCCCCGCCCGCCTCCTGCGCCGAGGCCAGCCAACTGCGGGCGCTTGCTGCGTGGGTGTGGTCCAGGGCGTTCATGGGCGGGTGCCCGTCAGCGCCTCATCGAAGATGGCCACCGCCCGGGTCCAGCCTGCCGAGGCGCCGCGGATCTTGTGGGGGAAGCAGCTGATGTAAAAGCCCGAGGCTGGTAGCGCCTCCAGGTTGTGCAGCTTTTCCAGGTGGCAGTAGCCTATGTCGCGCCCCGCCTTGTGGCCCTCCCAGATCAGACCGGCGTCCTGGGTCTGGGCGTATTTCTTGGCGGTGTGCACAAAGGGCGCGTCCCAACTCCAGGCGTCGGTGCCGGTCAGGCGCACGCCGCGCTCCAGCAGGTACATGGTCGCCTCGTAGCCCATGCCCGCGCCTGCCGCCACATAGTCAGGCTGGCCATAGCGCGTGCCCGCCCGGGTGTTCACCACCACGATCTCCAGCGGCTGCAGGTTGTGGCCAATTCGCGCGAGTTCGGCCTCGACGTCGTTCGCGGTCACCACATAGCCATCTTCGAAGTGGCGGAAATCCAGTTTGACCCCGGGCTGGAAGCACCATTCCAGGGGGACCTCGTCGATGGTGATGGCCCGCTCCTTGCCGCCGGCCTTGTCGTTCATCGTCGAGTGGAAGTGGTAGGGCGCGTCGAGGTGGGTGCCGTTGTGGGTATTGAGCTGCACATACTCCAGCGCCCAGCCCTCGGCGTCGGGCAGGTCTTCCTTCTTGAGGCCGGGGAAGAAGCTGGCCACCTGTTCGGCGGTGGCCTCGTGCCGCAGGTACTCGATCTTCGGGCTGTAGCCGGGCGGATCGGAGGCGACATCGTTTTCCAGGTAGATGGAGAGGTCGACAAATCGGCGCGTCATGGTCTGGCTTTCAGTGCTTCGCCTGCCACGTTACGCAGGCCTTCAGTGATGGGATTCGAACGTGATTTTGGCATTGCCCGCCCGATGCAGACGCATCTGACCGGGCAGCGGCGCGCCGCGCAGCATCACGTCCTCGGCCAGCCAGAGCGCGGAGCTCCGGGCACGCTCGCAGACCATGGGCAGCGGCATCTGCACATAGTCGTCGTTGAACACCTCGAAGCTGTAGTCGCCCTGGTAGCCCAGCGCATCGAGCTTGAGCACCATCTCTGCGACCTCGGCGGTGTGCACGCCCTCGCCGGGGAACACGCGGTAGGTGCGTGCGGTGGCCATTCTTTCCTCGAAGGTGCGGGTCTCCTGCCACATGAAGTCCGACAGCTGCACCAGAAAGATCTTGCCCGGGTCGAGGTCATCCAGCGCCGACAGGGGGGTCTTGGCGGCGAGGATGTGGAAGGAGTCCAGGCCGACCCCGAGGTTGGGGCAGTCGGCGCGTGCCACCACGTCCCAAGCGGTGGTGAACTCGTTGATGTGGCGCCCCCAGGAGAGGCCCTCGTAGGCGATACGAATGCCCAGGGGCAGGGCCAGCATCGCCAGCTTGCGCAGGTCGCGCGCGAGGTGGTCGACGTCGCCGCTGGCGTGCACCGAGGTCGACGAGCACACCAGCAGGACCTTGCAGCCCAGCGCAGCGCACATCTCCAGCATGGTCTTGGCAATGTCGACCTTGTACTGGTGCAGGTGGCCCGACAGACCCTCGAAGTCGCGCAGCACCTGGAAGCCCGTGCCGCGCAAGCCACTGGCCTTGAGCGCGGCCACCGCCGCTTCCCAGCCCTGAGGGTGGCCCACCAGGTCATTGGCCTTGAGCATGACCTGGCTGAAGCCGGCTTGCGCCATCGCCTCCAGCTTGGCCTCCAGCGGCCCTGCCAAGGTGATGGTGTCCATGCCGATGGCGGCGATGGTGCGCCGCAGGCTGCGAGGATCGCGGATCACGGGGCCACCCCGGGTGTGGTGTCGCTGTGCACCAGCTCGAACAGCACGCCCCCCAGGTAGGTCTTGGAGATGGCGCCGCGCTGGCCGCTGTGTGCCGCGCCGCTTTCGACGAACTCCAACCCCAGGCTGCGCAGGGCTTGCACTGCGGCCAGCACGTCGGGAACGCCCAGACCGATCCGCTGCAAATGCTCTCGATCATCGTTCTCGGCAGCGTCGGGCTCAGGCTCGATCAACTGAATCATGAACCGGTTACCCGCGTGCAAGGCCGGTGCCCGCAGCAGCTTGCCCAGAGGCATGATGCCGAATCGTTCCTCGTCGGCAATCAGCGTCATGCCGAACAGCTCGGTATAGAACTCCACCCAGTCGTAGGTACGGCCCAGGCCGATGTACTGCACGATGCCAAAGAAGTGGATACCTGCCGTCGCTGGCGGATGCCGCTCCACCGATGGAATCGGGACGAAGTCGACGTCGTAGATCGAAAACTCCTGCCAGCGGTCCACGAAGTAGATGCGGCTGCCGCCTGCGCCGTGGATGGCGGGGATGTTCAGCTCCATGGCCTCGGGGTGGGTTGGCACTTCCCACGCGCCCCGGTCCAGCACCTGGCGGTAGGCGGCCCGGGCATCGCGCACGCGCAGCGCAATGGCACTGATTTGCGGCGTCTCGGGCAGCGTCGCCCCTTTTGCGTCAGCCGGGTGGGCGTTGACCACAACGTTCAAGCCGCCCTGGCGGTACAGCGTCACCTCGCGCGAACGGTGGCGTGCGACTGGACGAAAGCCGGTCATCTCCAGCACATGGCCAAGCGCCTGGGGCTTGGCCGTGAGGTACTCAATGAATTCGATGCCATCGAGCCCGACCGGGTTGGCCTCATCGCTGAACGAGGCCTGCAGGGGCTCGCGAGCGGGGTCGGATAGCAGCAGCATTTCGCTCATGAGAGCACTCCTGGGTTGACGGGGTTGTGTATCTGGGCGGGCGACCCGCCTCAATACTGAAGGCGTGCCAGCGCGCGCAGGTTTTCGGCCGTCGTGGTGGGCAGGCCGAAAAATTCAAGGTAGGCCGGGATCTGCTCGAACAGCATGTCGGTGCCTACCTGCACTCGGCAGCCGCGTGCCTGGGCTGCGGCCAGGAAGGCGGTAGTCTCTGCGCGCATCACCACCTCGCCCACGACGGTGTGGGCGTCGAGCCTGTCCATGTCCATGGGCAGGGGGTCGCCTGCGTCCATCCCCAGGGGGGTGGCGTTGACCGCCAGGTCCATGCCAGCCGGGTCGCGGTTGCCCGGCTCCACGTTGATGCGGGGGTAGTGCGTGGCAATGCGACTGGTCAGGGCCTGGACGGCTGCCGGATTGACGTCGAAGAGGCGTAGGCGGGCCACGCCAGCCGCCGCCAGCGAGGCGACGATGGCCGAACCCACGCCGCCGGCGCCAACCACCAGAGCGCTGGCACCAGAGAGCGTCAGGCCCTTGCGCCGAAGGCCCCGCACAAATCCCTCGCCGTCGAACATGTCTCCCAGCAAGCGGCCGTCGGCCAAGCGCTTGACGGCGTTGCAGGCACCGGCCACCTTGACCGTCGGCGTGACCTCGTCGAGCAGGTCGACCACACTCACCTTGTGGGGCATGGTGATCAGCGCGCCCCGGATATTGGTCAGATGGAACAGGGAGGGCAAAAGCGCAGGAAAAAGCTCCGGCTTGCAGCCCATGGGCACCACCACCGCATTGATCCCCGCCGATTCGAAATACGGGTTGTAGATCATGGGCGCCTTGAAGGCGTGCGTAGGGAAGCCCAGGTGGGCGATCAGCTCGGTGTGTCCGTTGATCTGCATGGTAGCGGCTGGCGGGGCACCGGGTAGGCGCCGGGTGCGGCCCGCGCGGGTGGCGCGTTCCGCAAAAATTCGTGATTCGTTTATCGAACCGGTCTGCGTGCGGCACGAACCCCTCAGGGGCCGCGCCGCGCGCAGACCGCGGGCCGGCTTAGCGGCGCAGCTTGGCCAGTTCGGCCTGCATCTCGGCGACCAGGGCCTCGCCAACGATGGCGGCGTGCTTGGTGATCACCGGCTTCATCTTCTCGCGCAGCTTGTTGACTTCAGCCGGCGAGAAGGAGGTCACCTGCATGCCGTTTTTCTTCAGCAGCTCCAGGTTGGCGGCGACTTCGGCGCGGGCCTGGGTGCGCTGGGTCTTGGCAGCCTCGTCGGCAGCGTCGTCGATGATCTTGCGGTCGGCCGGCGAGAGCGCGTCCCAGATCCGCTTGCTCATGATGACCGACTGCGGGTTGTACTGGTGGTTGGTGATGGCCATGTGCTTCTGGACTTCCCAGAACTTGTTGGCTGCGATCACGTTGATCGGGTTCTCTTGGCCGTCAATCGCCTTTTGCTCCAGACCACCGTAGACCTCGGGGAAGGGCATCGGGGTGGGGTTGGCACCCAGTGCTTTGACCCAGTCGACGTTGATGGTGTTGGGGATGACGCGCAGCTTCAGGCCGTCGATGTCCTCGACCCTGTTGAGGGGGCGCTTGCTGTTGGTCATCTGGCGGTAACCCAACTCCCAGTAGGAGAGGCCGACGATGCCCTTGGGCTCGAGCAGGGCGTGCATTTTCTTGCCGATGGGCCCGTCGACGATGGCGTCGGATTCCTTCTCGTTGGCGAACAGGAAGGGGAAGTCAAAGATTGCCAGTTCCTTGGCTTCGGTGGCCAAGATGCCGGAGTTCATCACCGCCAGTTCCACAGTGCCCGCCTTGATCGCGGTGACCACGGCCTGGTCGCTGCCCAGAGAGCTGTTGAAGAACAGGTTCACCTTGATGCGGCCGTTGGTCTTGGCGGCCACGGCTTCAGCGAACTTCTTCATGCCGGCAGCGGCGGGGTGGTTCTCGGGCGAGGCCAGGCCCATCTTGAGCACGCGCTCTTGGGCGAAGGCGCCACCGAAGGCGCAGGTGGCGGCCAGGGCCACCAGGGTCTTGAGCATCACTCGTTTCATGTTGTCTCCAGGTTGGTTTCAGTACGCATCAATCGGAGGGCAGGGCGCGGCGTACCAGACGCGCCCCGCTGGGAAAAAGGGGTTATTGATAGAGCCACTTGGCAGGCACGGTGACCAGCTGCGGGAACAGCACCATCAGGAACAAGACCGCGAACTGCACGAGCATGAACGGCATCACGCCTCGCGTCACTTCGTCCATCCGCATGCGGCCCACGCCGGC
>Ga0164292_10001097_pt1 | contig 21628 bp, 23 predicted proteins | sample GEODES117metaG_FD_111486 | JGI IMG/M metagenome (GOLD analysis project Ga0164292, IMG submission 111486) | Eutrophic lake water microbial communities from Lake Mendota, Wisconsin, USA - GEODES117 metaG | ecosystem: Environmental > Aquatic > Freshwater > Lake | place: USA: Lake Mendota...
CATTCATTGCTACGGTCCGGGATATTACGGCCACACGGCGAGACGAGCGTCATATCCAAGAACTCGTCCAGCGTCTTACCTACCATGTGAACAACACACCTCTTGCTGTGATGGAGTGGGATCCCGAGGGCAAATGTCTAATTTGGAATGGCGAGGCTGAGGACATGTTTGGCTGGACGCGACGCGAGTTGAAAAATGAGCAGATGAATTATTTGGCATTAATCCACCCCGACGATAGGCCGGGTTTTCAAATTGTTTTGCAACGATTGGAACAGGGGCAGGCGGCGAGCGACTTTGTGAAATGCCGTGCATTGCATAAGGATGGGTCTCTATTGTTTTGTGAGTGCCATCTCTCCGCTCTAATGGATGCCGACGGCCGTGCCAAATCGATCCTTTGGGTTGCAAACAACGTTACCGACCGTGTGTTAGCCGAGCAGGAGATGCATCGCCTCAACACTGGGCTTGCGGATAGAATCCGCGAGCGCACAGCAGAGTTGGAATCCTCAAATCACGAGCTCCAGCGAGAGATGCTTGCCCGTAAGGCATTGGAGGTCGAATTGATCTCTATTAGCGAGCGGGAGCACCGCCGCGTCGGGCATGACCTACATGATGGCGTATGCCAGGAACTTTCCGGCGTCCGCTACTCCCTAGAGGCTATTTCTAAGAAGCGCAGAAAGGGCACGATTCTGCGCCAGCAGATCGATCAACTCAGTGCAGCGCTTGTGCGTGCTGTCCACCACATACGTCTTCTATCGCGCGGTCTTGCCCCGCTGGAACTTGAGGGTGGTAACCTCGCCGCCGCATTGGATGAGTTGGCTGAAAATACTAGCGCTCTTTTTCAAGTCAAGTGCACCATTAAATGCCGTGGCCGTTCCCAAAGACTCGAAATTGAGAAAGCCATCAACCTCTTCCGCATCACCCAAGAGGCGATCCAGAATGCCATTAAGCACGGTAATGCTACCCATATTCGCGTGGATGTAGATTTGCTCCAAGGCACGCTGGCCATCACCGACAACGGCAACGGCATGAAGGATGAAGTCCCCGCTGCATCGCGTGGCAATGGTATGGGCCTTAAGATCATGCATCACCGAGCCGATGCGATTCAAGGCTCTGTCGCCATCGAGCGCATCCCTGCCGGTGGGGTGCGTGTGATCTGTCATTTTCCCAAATGAAAAAAACGAACACCTCTCCAAAGAGCAAGAAGCCTCAAATCAAGCGCATCCTGCTCGTTGAGGACCATCCGATGACTCGCATGGGTCTGAAAATGATGATCGCCGGGGAACCTGGACTCGAGGTGTGCGGTGATGTCGGCCATGCAGGCGAGGCGCTGGATGCTGCCATAAGCCTGCACCCCGATCTGGTGCTCACCGATGTTTCCTTGCCTGGCCGGAGCGGCTTCGAATTGGTGCAGGATCTTCACGCCCGCTGCCCCGGGATTCCTGTGCTCATTCTCTCGATGCACGCTGAGACCAGCTATGCCCGGCGGGCGCTGGAGATCGGTGCACGGGGATACATCATGAAGAGCGAGCACAGCGACAAGGTGCTCGAAGCGATTCACACCGTGCTACGCGGCCGCATTTACGTCAGCGAGGCCATAGCCGGGCAGTTGCTGGAGTTTCTATCTCATCGTGCGAAAAACAAGCAGTCCGGTCCCGACTCACTCAGCCCCAGGGAGTTTGAGGTTTTCAAGCTGATTGGCGAGGGCGAAGCCACCCAGGATATCGCTAAACGCCTGAACCTCAGCCCAAAGACCATCGAAACCCACCGCGCCCACATCAAGGAAAAACTCCACGCAGCCACAGCCTCGCACCTCATCGCCATGGCAGCTGATTGGATTGCAAGACAAAGTATGGCGGAAAACAATTTTTCAGTTAGCATGCCTTAGATGGCAGTTATTACTAACTTAGGAACTGAAAGCTACTCTAACGCGAAAAAATTCCCTGTTGCCGTTGTAGGTTGTTCTGCAGGGGGAGTGGAAGCCCTTGATGCCTTTTTTGCAGAGATTCCTAGAGACCTTCATGTGGCCTTTGTTGTCGCCAGCCATTTCCCGGCGAATGTCGAGAGCCACTTGGTCGAAATCCTCGCGCGCGCGGGCAGATTGCCCGTCGTGTGGGCCACACCCGACGCTCCACTCGAGCCAGGTCAAATCCATGTAGTCCCGCCCGGCTATCTCTTTGAAATCGAAGGCGGCCGCCTAGTCCAAAAAGGACTGCTCCCCGCAGAGGCCACGCCGACGCTTATCGACACGCTTTTGGAATCCCTTGCTGCCGCTTGTGGGCCAGAATCTCTCGCCATCATTCTCTCCGGCACAGGTTGTGACGGATCGCATGGAGTCCGCCTCGTGAAGCAGGCCGGAGGTATCGTGTGTGTGCAGGAGCCCGCCTCCGCAGCATTCGGCGGCATGGCCTCCAGCGTGCTTTTAACTGGCACGGCAGATTATATCCTGCCTCCCGCCAAGCTCGCCTGCGAAGTTGTGCGCCTTGTACGGCATGAGATTTCTTCTTCCCCTGCGATGACGGATAACAAGGATGAAGAGCAGGGCGCCATGCGCCGCCTCACCAGCCTGCTCAGGCGAAACGCCGGCTTCGATCTCAGCGCTTATAAAAGCGAGACTGTGAACCGCCGCATCGAGCGCCGCATGGGCATTTCTCATATTTCTGACTTCGAAGAATACGTCGCCCTCCTGAAAAAAGACCCCGCCGAGTGCGAGAATCTCGCCAAAGACATGCTAATCAGCGTGACTCGATTTTTTCGCGATCCCGAAGTCTTCGAGAACCTTCGCAAAAATGTGCTACCCAGGCTCGTGCGTGCTGCCGGAGGGCGCTCACTCCGCTTTTGGATTCCTGGCTGCGCCACCGGCGAGGAGGTTTACTCCATTGGTATCCTGCTCGAGGAGGTGCTTCGCGAGTGCGGTGAGATCAATCTGCCTTGCCGCTTCTTCGCTACAGACCTCGACCGTCGCGCCACTGAGATCGCCGGGCTGGGGATTTATCCCGAGTCCATCGCGGTCGATATACCATCCGACCTGCTCGAAAAATACTTTATCCGCCACGGTGATCATTACCAAATTTGCCGCACCGTCCGGGAGCGTATCGTCTTTGCCAAGCACAATCTCCTCAAGGATCCTCCATTCACCCGCATCGACTTCGTCAGTTGCCGGAACGTGCTTATTTACCTCCAGCCCGCCGCCCAGCAGCGCGTGCTTTCGATCCTCCATTATGCTCTCCGCACAGAAGGGGTCTTGGCACTCGGCCTCAGCGAGAGCCTTGGCGAGCTGCAGAACGACTTCGAGATGCTTGATGCCCGCAACCACCTTTTCCAGAAAAAAAACACCATCCCCAGCGCGTTGCCCGAGGCTTTGCAGTTCGGCGTGCTTCGTTCGATAGCTGACCACCCCGTGAGCTTCCCCCCTCTTCCAACCCACTCGCTTTCGAATGAGCCCCGCCTCACAGATTCGTTCATAAACCGCATCCTCTCCCGGCTTGGTCGCACCTGCTTCGTGCTCAACGACCAGATGGATATCCTCTACAGCTTCGGAACTCCGTCGAAGTATACCGCTTTAGCCGAAGGACGAACGAGCCTCAAACTAACCAGCCTTCTCCCACGTGATTTCGCGGCCAGTCTCTCCGCTGCCGTCGGGAAGGTTTTGAATGAAGGGCGCGCCTTCAAATACGGCCCTGTCGAAACATGCCAAGGCTCCGTGAACGTCCTTGTAGAGTCTTTCCGCTCTCCAGGCCAAGATCGGGCCTTCCTTTTGGTTTTCATCGAAGACATGGAAAAAAACGTCCTCATTGAACACCCCCCCTTCAACCTCAAGGAAAGCATGCTCCGTATTGCCGACCTCGAAGAGGAACTCCGCGCCAGCAAAATCCGACTCAAGGCCGCCATAGAGGAACTCGAAGCCTCAAACGAAGAACTCCAAACCTCGAACGAGGAACTCCAAGCCTCGAACGAAGAACTCCAAAGCGCCAACGAAGAACTCGAAACTGTCAATGAGGAACTTCAGACCCTCAACAACGAGCACCAAACCAAAATCGCGGATATCATCCAATCCAACGAAGACCTCGACAATTTCATCGCCAGCACCGATATCGCCACCATTTTCCTTGATAATGGACTACGCATCCGGAGAATCACACCCAAAGCCGCCGCAAAGACCGGCATTCTACCCCACGATATTGGCCGCGAAATCACCGCCCTCGCACACCCACTCCTTGCCCAGGCTGCTGAAGCCGCTCGCCGCATACTCGCCGGTGAAAAGCTCATCGATGCCCTCCTGCCAGCACCCGATGGCGAAAAAATCCTCCTCCGCGCCACCCCCTTTCTTCACAAAGATGGCACCTCGGGTGGAGCCACAGTCAGTTTCATCAAAATCAGTAACAAACAGGCAGGTGAAGTCTAAGACGCTAGATACAACCAGCGATTGCGTTGCCCAAAGTTTTGGCCCCTCGCGGCAATTATGTATATAAAATGAGTATTTAACCTCGGATCCAGCGATTGAACTCAAATCGCTGGATTCGGGTTGAGGTTGTTTGGTAGGGAGCATGCCCGCCTTTTCTCGCCCACACCCTGCGGATATCTGGCAAGAGTCCATAGCGATGCTCACCGACAACACAAATCCTCACGGGGTTTGTCCGGTGAGCTTCCAGCCGCCTTGGCCAAGCGGTTGCTCAAATCCGCCCGAAACTCCTCGGCTGCCTTCGCATCTTTTCTCACATGGCATTTGCGGGGAACCTTCAGCTTGCATCCCAAGCGACAGATGGTCTTGCGCACCCCGCTTTCGGTGAGTGTCTTTCTGGTTCGCTTCTTAATCCATGACTGCGCGTCCCGCGCCTGCCGGAACTTCCCCTGGGCCAGTTGTTCAAGAAATTCCTCGGCCACTGCACCCCGCACAGTTTGGCTTCCTCGCTCCCGCCCGGTCCCGTTTGCGCACCCCCTTCACACCTTCGGCCACCACCTTGGCTCGGGAGCCAAAAAGCATGGCTCATTGGACTTCTGGTTGACGCCTGAACAACGCACAGATTTCTTCAACGATGCTTGGCGGCAAGGCATACTTCATGTGCTCGCTCCCGCAGATCCGCCATACTTATTTCTTCGCAGGTTCGCAAATGCGCTCGCATACACGTTCACGATGACTGCGCAAATATCCTCCAACGTTTCCTCGTTGCAGGTGTAGGTCGTTTGATTGCAACTATTGATTATTCGCAGCCACAAGTCTCCATTTTGAATCAAAACCGCTGCAAAGGCCTCCCGCGTGGCATCCCTCGATCCGTAGATGCCGATTTGACCGCTTTCCTCCAAAAAATTCCTCAGCGTATTCCAAGCCCATTCATGCGTGAGTTCGAATGCATCGCACCAAACTCTGTCTCTCCAACTCGGCCAAAGGGCGACGGCGGGAAAACGAAATTCCGCGATCCAGCTGCTCCAGCGCCCGTTCCAAATTCTAAGAACGCTGAATCCAACGCAAATCAGGGTTTTTGTTAGTTCCTTCCTTTGTCAGCACGGCATTCCTTACGCCAAGCGCGCCTTGGCATCGTCGGCGAGGTTTTTCCAAAGACTAGCGAGCGAGGCGGTGACGGATTCACGAGCGGCGGCGACTTCAGCGGCAGTGAAGGATTTTCCAGCTTCGGGAGTCTGTGCAGCGAACATGTAGTATTTGATCTTCGGCTCGGTTCCCGAGGGACGCACAGCCACACGTCGGCGGTCGGCGAGCGTGATCATGAGCATGGCCTCAGCGGGGATACGGTCGCCTTCGATGTCGTGGATCGTGTCGGTGGCAAAATTCAGGATGCCGGTGACCTTGGCACCGTCGATCTCGGCGGGCGGGTTCGCAGCATAGGAGGCGACGAGCTTTTTTATTTGGGCCGCGCCTTCGGCGCCATCCATGGTCAGCGATTCACCGCGTTCGAGGTAGACGCCATACTCGGCGAAGATGCGGTCGAGCAGGCCGACAAGCGTGAGGCCTTGGGATTTCGCGTAGGCGGCGGCCTCGGCGATGAGGACAGCGGCAGAGTTGCCATCCTTGTCCCTCACGAAATCCGATGCGCTGTAGCCGTAGCTCTCCTCGCCGCCGAAGACATAGAAGCTCGAGTGCTCGAGGCGCAGGCGGCGCGTCTCCTCCTCGGAGAGAGCGGTGTAATCCAGACGCAGACCGGCTGGAATGGCCGCCACGTATTTGCCGAGCTTCTCGCCGATGTATTTGAAACCTGTAAGCGTCTCCACGCAGCGGAGGCCGAATTTTTCTGCAATCGCCTTCTGAAGATCGGTGGTGACGAATGTTTTGATGATCACGCCGCGCGCGCGGTTCGAGTCATTGAGGATTCCGAATTCAAAAAACCGCGTCGCCCGATACCAAGCGAGAATCGAGCCGATCTGATTGCCAGTAATGAGATGCATTTTTCCTTCCGCGTCCCGCGCGGCAATGCCCATGCGGTCATCATCCGGGTCGGTGGCGATGACGAGATCTGCGCCGGTGCGGTCAGCCTGCACGATGGCCATCGAGAGCGCCTCGGCATTTTCAGGATTCGGCGACTTCACAGTCGGGAAGCGACCATCGGGAATTTCCTGCTCGGCCACGCCGTCGCATTGGAATCCCAGCCGCTTTAGCATCGGCTTGATGATGACCGCGCCCACGCCGTGAAGCGGGGTGTAGACGATCTTGAGGGAATTCTCACGGCGGATCAGCTCGGGATCGATCGGGAGAGTGGCCAGCCGCTCCATGTAGGCCTCATCAATATCCGCACCCATTGCAATGACTCGTCCACGCTCGCTCTCCGCGACCGGCGTGAAGCTTTCGGACTCCACCGCATTGACGCGGTCGATAATCGCCGAGGCGTGCGGCTCGGTGACCTGACAGCCGTCTTCGAAATAAACTTTGTAGCCGTTGTATTCCGGTGGATTGTGACTCGCCGTGAGATTGATGCCCGCCTGGGCTTTCACGTGGCGGACGGCAAAGGACAGTTCCGGCGTGGAACGGGGTCCCTCGAAAAGGTAGGCGTTGCAGCCCAGATCGGTGATGATTTTTGCGGCCAGCTCGGCGAACTCACGCGAAAAAAACCGTGTGTCATGGCAGAGGCAGACGGCTGGTTTTCCCGCACGGCCGCTCTTGGCGAAATACTCCTTCACATAGTGCACAAGCCCCTGAGTCGCGCGGCTGATGTTGTAGGTGTTCATTGCATTCGTGCCGACGCAGGCGAACTCCGGACGCCCGAGCGGCTGTGGATTTCCCTGCTCAACCGTGGTCACCACCGCGCCAATCGTCTTCCCGCGCAGCCCGCCCGTTCCAAAAGCCAGCGTGCGGAAAAAGCGGTTGTCCAACTCTCCCCAATTGCCGGCACCCACCAGCTCCGAAACCGAGGCCTGATCAACCGGTGAGGCGCTTTTCGAGAGCAGGCTCTCGATATTTTTTGCTGAGTCCGAAAGAAGTTTCCCGTCAGCAGCAGCTTGGCGGATCGTGGCGAGGAGAGAGTTCATACGCGGAGAATTAGCACGGGGCGAATAAGCATGTAAATCCTGGAACCTGATTCGCACAACGCCGCGCGGAGATTCGGGCCATGCGGGACGATGGCCCTCCAAAGTTTACGCGCTGCCGCGTGGAGCGCGAAAGAGAGGGGTATGGTCGTCTCGGCCGCGCAGGCTACTGGCGAAGCAACTTCATTCATGAACGCTCTATCAAATGCACTTCCTCGCACGCCATCTTGCTAACAATCTGGCCGCCAACGCGACATGCTTTATTTTTTTAAAAATAGCAAAAAAATATTTCAGAATCTAAGACTGCGCTTTTTGTGACCTTTTTACTGATCAGGCCGCCTTTACAGAAGTGGGTTGATGGCACGTACTCCACCGTAATCCTGTCCATGATTTAGGTCTTCTCAAGGAAGTTCACGAGCACCACTGCTTTCGGCTGCCGCCACGATCATGGCATCCCGGAGCGACATTTGCCACCGGGACTGAAACCATAGCCCTCGCCGAAAGAGAGCCAGAGTATTTTCAATGACCATCCAAGAAGTGAAATCTCCAACAATCGAAGTGGCCTCTGCAACCGGGTGACCACTTCGAACAAAATTGACATGAAATTCTTGTAACACCTGCACACTCAGAGCTGTGCGGCCAGACCGGATCGACGCCTCCTCGAGGATTGTCCTTGCCACGGCCCGTTTGGCCGGGGCATCAAGGTCACAGGCGTAGAGAAGAATGTTGGTATCCAGAAATCTCTCAGCGGACATGAATTTCCTCTCGGGGCATTGGATGTCCACCCAAGTGGTAACTTTTGCGGAGCCGAGCCAACGCCTCGGCAGGCTGCGCAGCAACCACATCATTTTCAAGCACCATCTCAAGTCCTTGAATCACATAACTTTTCATTGAAGTATGGCGACGCGCAGCAGCCACCTTCGTGCGCTCCAAAATCGCATCAGGAAGCTCTATCGGCGTCTACATATGGCCATAGATATGGTATTGCTCAAGGTTCGTCATGGTCAATTTAGCGATCCCGTGCCATGCGCCGTGCTTTGTTCTCGCGCTTCCATCACCGGTTGCGAGGACATTTGAATGAGCGACAGGAAGAAGTGATCCTTCGTATGGCCCGCGACGGCCCAAAGGGCTTCTAACGCAGGCTAAGCCCAGAGCATTACCTCGTCATCACAGGCGCATCGCGCGCCACGGCCACGCGTGATTTGCAAGATCTCGTTGAAAAACGTGCTCTCACAAGCAGTGCTCTCCTCGAGGGCAAAAGATATCGGTTGGTGATGTAGGGGGAAGAATTTGATTCCGCCCAGGTCCGTGGATGGTGTCACACGCGAACCTATCCCCACGACATATCGTTCGTCAGCGCCGCCCGCCCAGCACTTGGCAGCATTGCGTGAGCAGGAGCGCGGGGTCATTCCAGTAGATATCGTGATATCGGTTACGCCGGGGAAGCCAACGGCGCAGCCCCTTCCAATCGCGTTGTCTCAGGCAGCGCAGGAGATCCGCAGAGAAGTAGGGTGCCTCTATAAGAGTGTCAGGGGCTTGAGTCTGTGGCGGGCGGGTGCTCGTCGTGTCATTCCACTCGGCAACGATCTGAGAAAATGAAACCCCACAGGCGCGCCCAAAGCGATAGCCCGAGGTGGCGCGCGGATGAAACTCCACCACATATGGCTTGCCTGTGCGTTTTTCGCGTATCCAATCGAACCCGCAAAATCCTTCGAAGCGCGTGTTGCAGGCCAGACATTCCACGATCGGCGCGAGATCCGCTTCATAGCGGAAAAGCCTCGCAGTGGATGGACCAAAGCGCTCGTCTGTTTTGGCGATCGTTTCCGAGGCCAACCAGCCTTTTACGACTCCTCGCGAGCAGAACATCTCAACGACGCCCATTTGACCTTCAATAAACTGCTGGGCGAGTAGCGGGAAGGTCAGGCTGGCATGAGTATTAGCCGTCATCGGCATGAGGGAAACACCTGCCCCGCCACTGCCATTCATCGGCTTCACAATGACAGTTCCCTTGATGGCCAAAGCGAAAGCCCTCAGATCGTCCGGCGTGCGGCAAACCCGACTCTCTGGAATTGGAAAACCCCATGCCTTTGCGGCTTCAATGATTCCGCCCTTGTCCCGAAACAGATTCTGAACGAGCGGATCGGCAAGACCGGGTTGCCAATCAAGAATCCAGGCGTATTCGGGCTTCTGCACGAGATATCGCACCACCGCCTCCTTCGCGACGATGAGCTTGTCCCAAGCGCCCGCCTGCGCCATGTGCCGAAGCAGATAGGTGATTTGCTCGTCGATCGAGTTCATCGTCGTGACATTCTCGAGGTAACGACTGCGCCGGATGCTATCACCAGCCAGGCACAAGGCATCCACCCTGTAGCCTGCCTCGCGCAAAATGAGAGGAAGGCGAAAGGCCAAATAAAGGCCTTCATCAGGAACAAGCAATACACTCCGTTTCATGGATCGCATGTATCTATGAAGGGTCACAATCACCGGATCGAGAAATTTCGTGGGCGGTCTGATGCATTCGTGCGGCCTCGCCCCTCCAGGAACGCCGAGGTCCTCTTCGGCCCACACTGCAACGCAGCCACGAGGACGTTGGCGCTTTGAGCGGCGCCTAACCTTACGGCCCATGTTCCACGTGGAACAATGCGATGAATGGAATTGCGGCCGACAGCGAAGGCTCGTAATATGCAGCCATGTTTCATGTCGTGCTTGTCGAGCCTGAGATTCCGCCGAATACGGGAAATATCGCGCGGTTGTGTCTCGCAGCCGGGGCGCGGTTGCATCTGGTGGAACCGCTGGGATTCTCACTCGATGAAAAAGCGCTTCGCCGCGCGGGTATGGATTACTGGCACCTCTGCGATGTGAAACGATGGGCATCGCTTGCGGAACTCCAGACCTCCGAGCCAACCGGGCGATACTTCTATTTCACCACAAAGGCATCGAAGGTGTATTGGAATGAAGCCTTCCAGGATGGGGATTTTTTGGTCTTCGGGAGGGAATCCCGAGGTTTGCCCGAGTCTTTGCTGCGTGAAAATGCGGAGGCTTGCTTGACCATACCCATGCAGCCCGAAGCACGCAGCTTGAACTTGGCGACATCTGTGAGTGTCGTTCTCTATGAAGCAAAGCGGCAGATTTGCAACAAGAGGTAGAGCTGATCCAGACGGGTTAACCACCGAGGACACCGAGAGCACGGATTAGAAAATACGGTTTTGCGGCATTTTGTAATCGGCTTGAGACAGGGAAAGGCTTCCGTTTAACCGACCAACCTCCTCTGTGCGCTATGCGGATAAATTTTTTTGAGAAAGCCGGAGCAGTGGAAAGCGAGGCAACTATGGCTTGGAAATTCACAGGAATTGTTCCATGTGGAACAATACATCCGAAACAGATATTCAAGTTAGACGATTTTTTAGGGATGGGCTGAAAAAACAGGTCTCTAGAATGGCGTTAAACGGGTTTTTATTAGAAAAGAGGGTAGTGGCAGCGAAACGCCGGCACAAGCAGCGGTAGGGCGTTTGTGAGAAAATGCGAGCGGGTGGATTTTGGGCAGAATTGATAAAGTTGACAGAATCCAGCAGTAGGGATTTGTCAAAGTAAAAGGCATGGATATTGGGACGACATGTATTCATTTCAGCCCATTCCGTAAATTCTGTTAATTCATTCCCTCTCCTCACCCTCCGGGCAAACTTCGTTTGTCTTTCTCCGCTTCGCTCCGATTCTGTCACGAGCCATTTGTTTCGCGAGTTTTGGCCTCAAGGCAGCAGCAGCAGCACAATGCGCAGCAAGGTGTTTTCAAAGCATGAGATAAAAAGGACTTCGGAGTTTATCCTAAATCCAGCAGTAGGAATAAACCACAGGTTTCACAGAAAGAACAGATTAAGTTACTTACGTATAAAACATTGCTTCAACACAATTCACCCGCAGGGTGAGTGCCTTGAACTCTGCTAGGCCTTGGTAATCTGTGCTTTTCTGTGAAATCTGTGCTTCAAATGCTTTCTAGGTTTATGCGTTGGTTTTCAATTATTAATGAAGGAAATGTGTCAAATCCGCGCAGCAAAGATTTCACAAAAAGGATTTGACATATGGTTTCTAAAGATTTAATTCTGCGCGAGTCAGCGGGGATTTCCGTCTGAAGGGGATGGATGTCCGTAGCCGACTCCAACACCTTTATGCAATCGGTTCTCGATACACCCGTTTTGGTTCTCAACCGCCTCTGGCAGGCGGTGAATACATGCAGTGCACGCCGCGCGTTCACTTTGCTTTATCAGGGGCACGCGCAGGTGGTTTCCGCAGAGGGGGGTCAGGGTTTTTTAACCCATGATTTCAAGAGTTGGCAGGATTTTTCGAGGAGCAATCCGGACCCTGATATGGCGAAAACGGTGTCGATGCGCATTCGGGTGCCAAAAGTCATTGTGCTCCTGTTTTTCGAGCGCCTGCCGAAGAAGGAAGTGAAGTTCACGCGCCAGAATGTTTTTGAAAGGGACAACAACACTTGCCAATATTGCAACAAGGTTTTTTCGCGCGAGATGCTGAACCTGGATCACATCATGCCGAGGGATCGCGGCGGGCAGACAACTTGGGAAAACATCGTTTGCTCGTGCATTCCCTGCAACACGCGCAAGGGAAACAGGCTCCCGCATGAGGTCGGCATGGCGCTCATCCGCAAGCCCAAGCGTCCGCGCTGGAGGCCGTTCGTGAACATCTCGATATCGTCGCATCCGCACGAGAGTTGGCGTCATTTCCTGGATATCGCATATTGGAATGTCGAGTTGGGCGATGGATGAATCCGGCGGGATGTTTTTGAGCAAATTCAAGAGCCTAAAAAATAAAAAAAACTTCTTGTGCAGAAACTCAACCCGTGAGAAATTGAAATTGTTCTGGGGGGAACAGCAGGCCGTCGTGACACTCGTCGCGGCGGCCTGCAACTTTTATAGGGGCTGAAGATTGAGCAGAATCTCAAGCATCAGGTGCAGCCGAGAGCTGAGGAAGCATCTCTTTAAAAATCCGCGAAGCGTCTTGCAGAGCGGCTTCGAAGTCGATCTGCATACCGCTCTCGCGTTCGAGACTGGTCATTTCCACGCCGGTAAGGCCACAGGGAGTGATACTTGAGAAGGCGGCGGTGGAGGTGGCGAGGATATTGATGGCGAAGCCGTGCATGGAAATCCATTTGCGAACTCCAACGCCGATCGATGCGAGTTTTCGATCGCCAACCCACACGCCAGTGAGGCCCTCGCGGCGCTGGGCCGTGACGCCAAAGCCGGCGGAAAATCGAATGAGATACTCTTCGAGAAAGCGGAGATAGATGTGGAGGTCGCGGCCGCGCGTGTTGAGGTCGAGGATGGGATAGCCGGTGAGCTGGCCAGGGCCGTGGTAGGTCGCCTGCCCGCCGCGATTGGTCTCGAAGACGGCATGCGGAAGCTCATCGCGCAAACTCGAGCGGTCGCGTGTGCGGCCGATGGTGTAGACGGGCTCGTGCTCGAGAAGAATGAGCGTTTCGGCACTCTCACCGCGTTGAACCTGCCCCACGAGCTGCTCCTGGAGTGTGAGCGCGGATTCAAAGGTGAGTCGACCGGGAAAAAGGATTTTCATCGGCGGCGGAGGGCGGCGGGAGCCGGGAATTTGGTGGTTTGAAAATGGGTGAAACCCACCGCAATCGCATCGGCCGCATCCGGAGGGGGTGTGACCGTGAGACCGAGCAGTGTGCGGATCATGAAAGCGACCTGTGTTTTTTGCGCAGCACCGGTGCCCACGACAGCCTGCTTCACGCGACGCGGGGCGTATTCGTGGATGGACAACCCGCGCTGGGCTGCAGCCAACAGAACGGCTCCACGAGCGGATCCCAAAGTGATCGCCGTGGCAAAACTCTGAACATAGATCACGCTCTCAACGGCCATAGCTGTGGGCTGGAAGCGTGTGATGACATCCGTGAGGCGTGTGTGGATATCCAACAAGCAACCGGGAACCGTGAGCTTAGGAGAATTTTTTATGACATCGAAATGCAGACACCGCACCTTGCCGGCAGAGCGGTGGAGCACGGCGAAGCCGGTTCCGCGAAGAGAGGGATCGACCGCAAGCAGGATTTCATCGGCATCCATTCAACGAGGAAATCAAAAGTTACGGAATGTCATGGCGCCAGCGGCAGGCTCGAATTCATCAGGCTTCTCACCATTTTTGAGATAAGCCACGGTCTTGTCGCCCTCGACCGGAATCGTGACTTGCCCGGGGCCTACAAAGCCTGGCGGGCGCGCTGCGAGGGTGTAGAGAATATTCACCATGCCGCCGGGCTGAAGATTTGCCGAGGAACGATTGACCTTCGCGATACGTGCGATGATTTCAACATCCTGCTGTACGGGATCAGCGCCAGGCTTGATATCCACCCGCAGAATTTCGACTTCCAAATACTCGGGAGCGGCGGCCTGCATCAGCTCATAAGCCGAAGGCGGAAGCTCGGCGTGCAGGCTGGTGAGAAAAAACACGGAGGCAAGGGCTGTCAGAATCTGTCGCATGGGAATCTTCTGGCCAGCGCAGGCTGGTAGCGCAAGCGAATCCGTGCAGGCAAATCTTTCGGATGCTGCTGAGCATGGGGTGTGTTAAAACTTCTCCGCGCGCCGCACATGAAAAAATATCTCCTTCCGATCCTGCAAGCCGCGGTCACGATTTACATTTTGGCGAGGCTTTTTGGGGATGCCGAGTTGAGGCAAAGTGCGGCAGAGGTCTTGGCTGCGGCGGATTTCACCTGGCTGGTTGGCGCGGCCTGCGCGGCGGCTCTGAGCGAGATTCTCTGCGCAACGCGATGGTGGGTGATCCTGCACGCGTTCGGTCTTTCACTGCGTTGGCGGGATGCTGTGGCCTTCTCCGCCATCGGGCTTTTTTATTCCCTCGGCCTGCCCGGCTCGGCGGGAGGGGATGCCATGCGGACGCTGTATCTTATGCGGCTTTTCCCTGACAAAAAAATGGCATCGGCCTTCTCGGTCCTTGCAGACCGCCTCTGCGGGCTGGTGGCCTTGCTGGGCTTCATGGGGGTGTCGCTGGCGTGGAGTCATGACATCTTTCTCTCAGGAGAAATAGGACGCGGCATCGTGCTCTCGGCAGCAGGCCTTCTCGGCGGCACCTTGCTTCTGCTCGGCCTTTGGTGGACGACGTCCATCCCAGCGCTCGGCGATTTTGTGAGGCGGCGACATCCACGCTTCAGCCCGCACCTGCTCGAATCCGGAGCGATTTTTCAACAGATGGCGCAACGACCGCGCGCGGTGGCGACCGGATGCCTCCTTGCCGCCATCGCTCTGGCAGCCCACTTCTTGGGATACTATTTCAGCTCCCGGGCATTTGGCTCTCCGCTACAAATCGGCAGCATTTTTTCCATCATGCCCATCGTGGACACACTCACCATGCTGCCGGTGGCGCTCTATGGGTTGGGCTTGCGCGAGGCGCTCTTCAATGCCTTGCTGGGCAGTTTTTTCGGAACACCTTCAGCGACGGCGACACTCATTTCGCTCGGAGGATTTGGCGCACAGGCGGTGGTAGCACTTTGCGGAGTTTTGTTTATGCCATTCTTCAAATTCCTCGGGCCCACATCTGAAACAAGAGGTCAAAAATAAGCACAACGTCGTGGTTGGAATTTCACAGCGAATCGGCTAGCAGTATTCCCGTGCAGCCCATCCGCTCCAAACGCCGCAGAAATCCCGAGCTCTGGCACAAGGCCAACCGTATGATGATTGCTCTGATCGTCGCAGGATGCGTGGCCGTGGCTGTGGCCGCATTTTATCCCGAAATCGTTCGCTATCACTCGCTGACTAGACAACTCGCTGAGGAAAAGAGCGTGCTCGCCAATGAGGAACTCAAGAAAGCCCGCCGTAGCCGCGAGGTGGATCTACTGAAAAATGACGGCGAGTATGTTGAGATCATCGCCCGCGACCGCATCGGCGTCATGAAGGAAGGCGAAACGATTTACCGCCTCGATACGCCGGCTGCGCCAACCCAAAAGAAGAGCGCGAACTGACATCCTCAGCGCAGGTAATTTTCAAATTTAAGTTTAAAGCGGCAGCAGGCGGCTGTAAGGTCTCCGACTCAATGAACGAAGAACTTCAGAATTTGGACACCTCCGCGATCAAAGGCCGCCTAGCCTCGTTGCGGAGGTTTCTTTGACTTGCCGGCCCTGACCCAAAAACTTTCTGAAATCGAGGCGCGCATGGCCGCACCGGATTTCTGGGACAATCGCGAACGCGCCCAACGCGATGTCGCAGAAGTATCCTCGCTGCGCTCGAAAATTCAACCGATGCAGGCACTGGAGTCCCGCGCCGCCGATCTCGAGGTGCTGCTCGAACTCGCACTGGAGGAGCCGCTGGAGAACCAAGCCGCCGCTGCCTCCGAGGTGGTCGCAGAATTTTCCGCGATCCAAAAGGACCTCGATAAATTCGAGATCACCGCTCTGCTCTCGGGTCCATATGACAATTGCCCCGCCTTCCTTTCCATCAATGCCGGAGCGGGCGGCACCGAGTCTTGCGATTGGGCTGACATGCTCATCCGCATGTATCAGCGCTGGATGGAACGCCATGGACTCGAGTGCGCGATCACAGATATCCAGCTCGGCGACGAAGCGGGCATCAAATCCGCCACGCTGCGCGTCACAGGCGAGAACGCCTACGGCTACCTGCAGACCGAGCGCGGAGTCCACCGCCTCGTCCGCATCTCGCCCTTCGACTCGAACAAGCGCCGCCACACATCCTTCGCAGGCGTAGACGTCGTGCCGGAGATCGAGGATGTGCCTATCGAAGTCAACGACGCGGACATCAAGCTCGACACCTTCCGCGCTGGAGGCAAGGGCGGGCAGAATGTGAACAAGGTGGAAACCGCCGTGCGCCTTACGCATATCCCCTCCGGCATCGTAGTGGCCTGCCAGGCAGAGCGCAGCCAGGGCCGCAACCGAGAACTCGCCCTCCAACTCCTCAAGGCGAAACTTTTCCAAATCGAAAGCGACAAAAAACGCGCCGAGGTGGACCGCCAATACGGCGAGAAAGGCGATGTGGCCTGGGGAAACCAAATCCGCAGTTATGTCTTCCAGCCCTACCAGATGGTCAAAGACCTCCGCACCGGCGTGAAAACCGGCGACATCCAGGCCGTGATGGATGGCGACATCGACGCCTTCATCGAAGGAAAACTCCGTGGCCTCACCTACAAAAAAGGCGAGAGCGACGATGAGGAGGATTAAACGCGCTGGCGCGAATTTCGGAAACGCAACAGAAAAATGACGGCACCGGACAGCAGAAGCAGGCTCGAAGGCTCTGGAACAGATGCCGTCCACGCCAAGCCATAATTCACAGAGTCGGTACCCGAGCTGACCGACAACGCATAGCGGCCGGGCGACAAATCCTTAGCATAAATCAACTCCAGGTTATCGACCGTGCTAAGACTTGCGGCGATTTGACTTTCCAAGGCAAAGCCCGTTGCAGAATACAAACGCAAGTCGAGATTCGGAATAATCGTGGAAAAACCATAGGCCGTGACGAAATGATCGGAATTCGTATCTGTGGCCACAACCACGCTGTTCCAGACAAGCGAAGCGGTCAGCGAGAGCGGGCCTGCATCGGATGTGAGGTCGAAAAAATAAACACCCGGAGCAGCCACGGAAGTCGAGCCAAAATCCCACCCTCGTTGTGCAGCCAAGCTGCCTGCGCTTGAGCCAAACTCGCCACCACTGAGGATGTCGAAGGATGTTTGCAAATCGAGTTCCCCGGCTCCATAGCGTGTGTCGAGCGGGGTGGATTCCGAATGTGTCCATGGAATTGCAAACTCCGGCTCTTCTTTGGAGGCACCGGCGAGAAGCAGCGAACGAAGAACAACGCTTTCCGAAGCGTTGGACAAGGAGGCATTCGTACTCGCCGTCTGCAAAAGCAAGGCCCCGGCTCCCGCCACAGTAGCGGTCGCCCAGCTCGTAGCAGTGGTCGGCACAACGATATCCGGTTTCGTGCGGCCACTCCCATCGAGCGTGGTAGAGCCTGCGCTGTGATCTCCATTGGAGAGCCCCACGGCCAGCGCGTTGTGGGACTGGCCGAGCAAGGCTGGAAGCGGATTTGCGCTGCCATTGTTGACCCCTACGGTTGCAAAGACATTGTCGCGGGCAAGCATGTAGTCGAAGCGCCGAAGGATTTCTGTGTCGAGTGGTGCGTTGCTGGTGCTGCCGATCCAGCTGTGGTTTTGAATAGGACGGGTATCCACATTGGGAAGCAGAGAAGCCGTGCCGGTATGGAGAAATCCGCTCCCCAGCCAGTCTGCGGCATCGTAAACAGCTATGGAAGCAGAGGTGGCGCTGGATCCCATGTCCGGCGCGATCCCGCTCGCTCCGTAAAGAAATTGCCCCACGGTGGTAGCATGCGAGGAAATCGAGGCACTTCCAACGGAGGGAAAAGAAAAGGCCTTGCTAACGAACACGCTTGAATCTGGCCTGTAAGATCCCGTGTCAAGAGCCTCCACCTGCGTCAAAGAAACCCCCGCTCCCGTAGGCATGGAAGCGCCAAGCAGATTCTGCAGAGCGGTGAATTCTATGTCCTCCAGTTGCGCCGGGCTCAGTTGGGCGTGTAGCGGAAACGAGCAGAGGCACACACTGAAGAAGGCAAAAAACGAAATGCTCTGACGGCATACGTTCAACATGCCTCGAATCAATCCAGCCGAGGCCGCTTTTCAAGCACATAATTCTCACCATTCCATCAGCTACCACAACCAAATCCATTGAAATGGCTCTGCGGAGAATTTTCGAGGCCTGCACGCCGAGCAGGGCGCTTCTGAGAAGAATTGTAGCGGGATTGTCTCTTGCCATCGGCCGCTCGAGCCGCTTTTCTGGCAGGCTCAAAAACGAATCCTACATGAATTTAGACACCGCTTCTCTCGAAATCGCCGCGCGCGACGCCCGTGGATTGGCCATGGACGCCGTCACCAAATGCAAATCCGGCCACCTCGGCCTCCCGCTTGGCGCAGCGGACATCGGAGCCGTCCTCTTCGGAGCCTCCATGAGCTTCAATCCCGATGAGCCCCGCTGGCTGAACCGCGACCGCTTCATCCTCTCCGCAGGCCACGGCAGCATGTTCCTCTACGGTTGGCTCCACCTCGCGGGCTACGGCGTGTCGTTGGAAGAAGTCAAAAATTTCCGACAACTCGGCAGCATCACTCCCGGGCATCCGGAGTTTCACGAAACCCCCGGCGTCGAGGCTACCACAGGCCCTCTCGGCCAGGGCGTATCGAATGCCGTCGGTTATGCCATCTCAGCCAAAATGTGCGAGGCCCGCTTCAACACATCCGCTCATAGCATTTTCAACCACCATGTCATCGTCCTCGCAGGCGATGGCTGCCTCCAAGAAGGCGTCGCGATGGAAGCCAGCGCGCTCGCCGGCCACCTCGGCCTCGACAACCTGATCCTCATTTACGATTCGAACAATGTGACGCTCGACGCCATGGGCCCTGTCACTCAGAGCGAGGACACCGCCGCACGCTATGTAGCCATGGGCTGGGATGTCCACCAGATTGATGGACACAACCTCCACGAGATCGCCGAGGCCGTCGAGAAGGCCAAATCCGCCTCCAGTGGCAAGCCACAGTTCATCATCGCAAAGACACTCATCGGAAAAGGCATTCCCGAGGTCAGCGGCACAAACAAAGCCCACGGAGAGGCCGGCGTGAAATTCGTCACCGAATCCCGCAAGGCCCTTGGCCTGCCCGAGGAAACCTTCTTTGTCGCTCCCGAGACCAAGGCCTATTTCGAAAAACGCAAAACCACCCTCAAAGCCGACTACGCAGAATGGGAAAAATCCTACGGCGCCTGGCGCTCCGCCAACGCCGATCTGGCCAAGGAAATCGATGACGCCCTAACAGGAAAAACCCCAAACCTCCTCGATGTCATCCCGCCGTTCGATCCGGCCGTCAATATCGCCACCCGCAAGGCCGGCAGCGATGTGCTCCAGCCGATCTGCGCCGCCATGCCACTCGTCACCAGCGGCAGCGCCGACCTCCACGGCTCGACGCTGAACTATATCAAGGACGGCGGGGACTTCAACCGCACGAATCACGCTGGACGCAACCTCCACTTCGGCATTCGCGAACATGCCATGTGTGGCATCATGAATGGCATCGCTTACGACGGCATCTTCCGCGCCAGCGGTGCGACATTCCTCGTCTTCAGCGATTACGGCCGTCCATCAATCCGCCTCGCCGCGCTGTCGCATCTCCCGACCGTTTACATTTTCACCCACGACTCCGTGGGCGTTGGAGAAGACGGCCCGACCCACGAACCCGTCGAGACCGTCGCCGCCCTGCGCGCGATTCCTGGCCTTGATGTCATCCGTCCCGCAGATCCCGAGGAAACAGCCGGAGCCTTTGCCGCCGCCTTCCAGAAGACCAACGGCCCGACCATGCTCGTGCTCTCGCGCCAGAATCTGCCGACGCAAAACAGCATTCCCGTCGCCACGCGCCGCGAAGGTGCCTTCCAGGGCGGCTACATCGCTAAAAAAGAAACCGCCGCGCTGGAATTCATCCTCCTCGCCAGCGGCAGCGAACTCCAGCACGCCATGAATGCCGCTGCCGAACTCGGAGCCGGCGCCCGCGTCGTGTCCATGCCCTGCTTCGAACGCTTCGAGGCCCAGAGCGCGGAATACAAGGAATCCGTCCTGCCGAAATCCTGCCGCAAGCGCGTCTCGATCGAAGCCGGCATCTCCGACCCGTGGTTCCGCTATGTCGGCCTCGATGGCAAGACCGTAGCCATCGACCGCTTTGGCCTCAGCGCCCCGGGGAACATCGTCATGGAAAAACTCGGCATCACCGCCGCCCATGTCGTCGCCGCAGCAAAAGCACTCTAAAGCTGAATTGACCACAGAGCGCACAGAGAACACAGAGCGAGAATACAGCTGGGATTCAAACCCAGCCTCGCTGGAGCATAGCACATTGCATTTGTTCCAAGTTCCTTTTTACCCCTCTGTGTTCTCTGTGACCTCTGTGGTCAATTTCTAAACTGATGCCGTCAAAATTCGATCCCGAGGAAATCCGACGCAAGTCCGAAGAGCTGGAATCCGCCAGTCTGCGCGAGGTTTTGTCCTGGGCATGGGAAAAATTCGGCACACGCGCCGCGATCGGCACCAGCTTTCAAGGTGCCGGTCTCGTCGTCATGAACGAGGCCTTCTCAAACGGCCTGAATTTCCCTGTCTTCACGATCGACACCGGCCTGCTCTTCCCCGAAACGCTCGACTTGAAAGCCGCCGTCGAGAAACGATTCGGCATCACGATCGAACCGCTCGTCCCCGAGCAATCCATCGAGGAACAATCCGCCGAATTCGGCCCCGAGCTTTGGAACACCAAGCCCGACCTCTGCTGCTCTCTCCGCAAGGTCATTCCCCTGCAAAAAAAACTCTCCACTCTCGATGTCTGGATCACCGGCGTCCGCCGCCAGCAAAACGACTCACGCGAAAAAACCAAAATCGTGGAACTCTACCACTTCGATGTCCTCCGCGACCTCTACATCGTAAAGCTCAATCCCATGGCCGCCTGGACCCGCGACCAAGTCCAAGACTACATCAAAAAGCACGACCTCCCCGTGAACGCCCTCACCGCACGCGGCTACCGCTCCATCGGCTGCCAACCCTGCACCCGCCCCACCGCCAACGGCGAAAACGAGCGCGCCGGCCGCTGGACCGGCTTCGACAAAAGCGAATGCGGCATCCACACCTTCCTCGGTAGTAATATCTGATCTGGGCAGGCAGAGGGGGGAACAGGCGTCCCGCCTGTAAACGACCCAGTCGATGCTGGTCCAAAAAATTCCCAGCGTCTCCACGGCCGAGACGGCCGTGCCCCCCCTTCTTCTGAGCCCAGCCTACCTGCCTAGGAATCCAAGTGGGCATTACCAGACCTCGCGTCCGCTTGTTCCCCACTCAAATCCGGCGGTTTTGTAGCCCCTCGGAATGGCCGCAACCAGATCTTCGATGCGATGCCGGCCCCGGACGCGCGATGGCGCCTTCGCAGGTCTCACAATGATCGCATCTTTTTTCGGAGTTAGCTCGATTTCGACAGCGGCCCCGGGATCCAAGTTTAAAGACGCAAGCAGGGATTTGGGCAGATGGATGCCCTGACTGTTTCCCAAGTTTGTAACGTCGTCGCCATGCTCGAAATGTGCATTCCTCGGCTAAAC
>Ga0164292_10001099_pt1 | contig 21613 bp, 19 predicted proteins | sample GEODES117metaG_FD_111486 | JGI IMG/M metagenome (GOLD analysis project Ga0164292, IMG submission 111486) | Eutrophic lake water microbial communities from Lake Mendota, Wisconsin, USA - GEODES117 metaG | ecosystem: Environmental > Aquatic > Freshwater > Lake | place: USA: Lake Mendota...
GCACTGTATACAATGTTCGGAACCACGAGCACTCCTGGCAATACGGAAGATTCATTTCGTTCAGAAATAACCATTCCAGGACTAGAATTCCCAATTGGAAGACGAGACCAATATTTCAAAACTGGCGATGGAGCCTCAAATAGAAGCAGCACGCTTTTTCCAATTACCGGTTGTTATAACAATTCTGGTATCTCACCGATTCGGTTCAACATCGTATTATCAAGAATTAGTGGTGATGACACGGTTAAATTCTATAAGGCGCACTTTGACGCATCAATGAAAATCACTGAAATTTCACGTTAAGTAAATGTAAATAATCTTACGAAATGTATTATTTACATATTAGAACTCGGCACGTTTGCCCCGCCTCGTCTTGTTCAGACGCTTCTTTTCTTTTTCGCCCTTATTGCGTCGTGTTTTGACATCGTGTTGGATTCTCTCGGACGGGGTTACGAGAGATAGAAGAGTATCAAAAATATCATCGGGGACTGGTTTACGACGGGTGCTGTCGTCGTCGCTGTCGTCGCTGTCGTCGCTTTCGCTGTCGTGATTTCCAGAACGTGGTGATGAACCCGTAACATCTTCCTCTGCGACTACAGATGTAGCATACTGTCTCGGGCGAAATAGCGCCGGCATCATAAATAACCCAGCCGGAACAGCTAAATCGCGAAAAAGGTCACTGAACTTTTCAGGGATAAAATGGTCAGTTCCGCCATTGCCGCCGCCGCTGCCATTTCCACCGCCACCACCCGTCATTCCACCTTCCGCATCATCGAGTGAAACAAACAACGGCATCTTGTGCTTATAAAGAAGGTTATTCACTTGATATCCACCGCCAATCATATTGCCATCTTTGTCTTGATGAAAAGCCAAATGCTGTTCTGGATTAAAATAGTCACGAATCTTCGTTTTTGCTGACATCACTCTATATACTTGTTATATAGTTATTTATTTATGCTTCCTCTTCTGACGAAGAACCATTGCCTGCGCCCGCGCCTGGTTTCGTATTGTATACCCGCTTAATCTCCATTGTGGTCTTGGTCTCGCGATTCTTCTTAATATATGTCATAATCTGCTCGACTTGCTTACCGTTGGTGATGAGTTCCGAGAGACATTTTTCAATATACGCCAACGTCAATGGCGCAGTATGTTTCGCAGCGACAAAACGCAACTTCCCGTCAGAAATATTGACCGTCGCCTTACCAAGCTGTTTCTCCTCAATGATTTCAAGGATTTCGTCATTGATAACTGCTTTCTCGGTGCGAATATCGCGCACTTCATCCGCGGATTCTTTGATTTTATTATCTAGTTCAACCCAGCGCTTGATTTTAGTATCAAGAGTGGGAGGTGTTGTATGAGTTGCGGTCATAATTGAGGTAGGGTTCATTTCCGAGTCTCGGGAGGGAGTAGGATATAGATATAACAACGCGTTATATTTATATTCATATCTGCGCGCTACGTGTGCGCTTGTGGTGTGGTGTGCGTTTACTTGCGATTGCGACGGGAGCGACCGCGGCGAAAGCTAAATGACTTTCCGAGAGAACGGCTGCCAGACCGGCGAGACTGAAGAGCCTTTTGGCCGAGATAAAGTCCTAAAGGAACCAGGGCGGTTTCAACAGCGGTCATCAATCCTGGGACCATACCTCCCTTTTGAGACTGAGACTGAGACTGAGACTGAGACTTGCGACCACGACTGCGACCACGACGTCTACCACCCATAATAGGGGAACCGTGTAAGGATGAATAAGCTTCCGCGCCGGCAACAGCACCAGCGCTCATTGCGGCTTGAAGACCAGTGGTGGGAGTGATGACAGGAGCGGCGGCGGCTTCTGCGCTACCACCACTTTGTCCACTGCTGCTGCTGCTGCCCTGAGACATTGCGTTATTCAATAACTGCTGGGCCATCTTTCCAGCTTGCTGAAGGGTCTCTTGAGTGATTTGAGGGGCTTGCTGTGATTGCGACTCTCCGCTACCGCCGCTCTGGCTCTGGCTCTGGCTGCGGCGACGCCTGGAGTGTCCCTTGCGTTGTGATTTACGAGGCATTACTAAAAGTAGGTATATACTACATATAGAAATAATTTACGTGGTATATGTATAAATAAAATGAAAATCATCCCGTTTCTTCTTCTTGGCCTAATTGTCCTTCCTGAAACTATCGTCCGTGTCCCCATTTTTCCATTCGGTATCGCTGACGCACATCCAATCCACGCACCGGTATCGACGCCATCGACGAATCATACGCAACAACAATCCTTAGAATGCGACGCGTGTATGTATCTCGCCAACGGAGTAAACCAAACGATACTTCATAATTCTAAAGTTATTTCGTTTGTCACCGATGACCTAGAAAAGATATGCGCAGTCCTGCCATCAAGCGTCCAAGCATTATGCACCGGCGCAGCCGAACAAACCGCGCCACTTCTCCTAAATCATCTAGGCAATTTCATCGCTACTGAAGGTTGTGATGATTTAGGCGTGTGTCATAGTAAGTAGGTTATTATTCGTATTTTATACGCATTCTTTTTATAGCGTCATACTAATTCATTTCATTCGTATTACGCACTCATTTGATTCCTTGTTATGGACGTATTTCACCCCAACGGAAATTTTAATTTTGATAAGCTCACTCTTACGCAGCCAAATAGCGTTTCTGGCGGTTCGTATATGACACGATACTCGTATTGTGAAAGTAAACAGCCACTGTATATCCAGACGACAAAAACTAGGTCTAAACAAGGGATTGTTATTTCAGGTAAAAAGGCACACATTGATTTGTTGGTGACTTCCACAGACAACGACTCTGAATTCACAGAATGGATTGCGGATTTAGAGAAAAGGTCAGTTGATTTACTTTATGAGAAGAGGCATCTCTGGTTTACGCAAGAATTAGACCGGGTGGATATTGAAAATTCATTTACATCGCCTATACGCGCATACAAGACTGGACATTTTCTTGTCCGTGTAAATTTAGAACCGAATACAAACCGCGGGTTTACTCACATACAACCCTTTTCGTGTAAGGTGTTTGATGAGAATAAGGCACCCACGACGGTTGAATACATTAAGGATATACACTCTATTATTTCTATTATCGAGTTTAACGGAATACGATTTACATCGCGCAATTTTCAAATGGAATTAATATTGAGACAAGTTCTTGTTGTTCCAGATATACCATTATTTGAAACGTGTGTAATTAATGACGCTCCTGCGCCCGCTCCCGCTCCTGCGCCCGCACCTGAGCCCGCGACCGCTCCTGAGCCCGCGACCGCTCCTGAGCCTGAACCGGTAATTACCGAGGACAAATATTTAGAGATTACGTCTGCCCCACCATCAATTGCGCCAAACCCGCAAATGAAACACTTTGATTTTACAGAGGTGAATATTGATTTTAACGCGATAGGTCTAGATACAAATGAACCAACGTTTGATATAGAAACGGCAAAAAACGAATCCGGTGTTTCCGTCGCGTCAATTGCTACCGTATCTACTACTACGAATACCCCATCCTCTTCAAGCATAACATTAAAAAAACACAAAGACGTTCTTTTTGAAATGTATAAGATTGCCAAAAAGAAAGCGTTGGAAGCAAAAAAGGTTGCTATACGCGCATATTTAGAAGCAAAAGAAATAAAGGCGAATTATTTATTGGATAATTCCGACCTTTCCGATTCCGATAGCGCCAGCGACGACGCCAGCGACGACGACCACGGCGACAGAAGTTAACTCTAGAATTGAGACACTACATTATTTTATCATTTATTTTATATACAATTAAATTATAAGAATGAGTTTTTTGTCTGATTTAGAGAAAACACTTCGCGCCAATCACATTCTTGTGATTTTAGGTGCGATTGTTTTGGTATACGCAGTTTATAGCTATTCCGACCAAAAGTTCGTCGTTCCCTATGAACCACTTAAGGCTGAAGCCAACGCTCGGGCCCCTACAAACGCACCCATCGGACTGAGCCAGCAGGCGGCACCGGTCGCCACTAGTGGCGCAGATGGATTCTCCTCCGTGGACGCAATGACTGGTCAAAGTGGCGGTCGTGCTGCCGGTGCCGCAAACCTTCCTGTCGCGAATCCGTCTGACCTTCTTCCCCGCGACAGCAATAACCAGTGGGGCAGTTTGAACCCTTCAGGCAGCGGTGACCTCCTCGGTCAGAACCTCCTTTCGGCAACTTTCTTGACTGGTATTGACACTATCGGCAATACGATGAAGAATGCCAACCTTCAGTTGCGTTCTGAGCCTCCTAATCCCCAGTTGAATGTTGGACCTTGGAACCAGAGCACTTTCGCTCCGGACTTGATGCGCACTCCTTTGGAGTTGGGAAGCACGCCGGTGCAGTAAGTGCGTGCGTTCGACCGCACACCACATTCTAATGTAATATTATGTAAGATTTGACATTACATAATACCACTATAACACAGGACTGTGGTTCGCGGCGAAACGCGGTGGTTCGCGGCGAAACGTCATTTTATCCATAAAGATTATTTTATTGATAAAATATAGTATTGAACCTACAACAAAGAGAAGTGGATGGCGGCTCGTCATACTCTTGCCCGTGCTGCTGCGATTCAATGGACCAAAGAATATTGGACTACTGACAGGAAACCTCCAGTGTGTCACGTATATTATAATGCTCACGGAGCATTATGGCCGGATGACGGTTTACCTGCGCCTCAAACAGGAACATACGACATAGACCTTAAAATATTTTCTACAATCGGAAATAAATGTATTGAATCAGTTACGGGGATAATTAAAAATATGGAAGGACACCCCGAATTTAACGGTAAGGGAATAGATAGATGCTTTCTTAGTATGTTAAGAAGGGTAACAAGAAAAGTAGCAGGTACCCCACACGGTAATCCACACGGTACCCCACACGGTGATCCAGACGAAATATTTAATGCTGTAACAGCAGAAGCTAAAAGGATGTATGAAGCAGCCGGTATACATTTTGATAACGACGAATTTAAATTTGTGTCAAACCCAGATAGACCACATTATTTTCAATTATATCAAAATAAAGAAGAAGTTTTCAGAACCAAAAAAAAGAGAATTAAATCAAGGCAATTACGTGCGGCGGCGGGTGATTTAGTATCCTCAACACTAAATGACTATGGGGTCTGGATATTTTTCACTAACCTTAAAATATTTGAAAATTTATCGTTACAGTCGTTTACTGAAGAGACATTGAAACTCGAACCAGTAAATAGAATGGCGGGGTCTCACGAAAACTTATTTTTACCATCAGAATTAACGAATTCAATCAATATGGTATCGCGAAGAAATAATCAACCAATTGGTGCGGTCAATTGGATACACGCAATTCAAGATATAGGTCCGATGGATGAAAAAGGAGAAGAAGCAAAGACCAGGGCTATAGTAGCGATTGGAAATTTATGGAAGACAAGAGTAACCACTTTACACGAGATTCTAAGTATATTTGCGCCATTTCAACAAAAAGGTGTTGAACTAGGTTTTCCGAGTTTGGAATTAAAAATGTTAAGCACGACGTGTAGGGTTTTACGTAGTGGATTTTCTTTTCCAAGAAATGACGAACCTCTAAAGGCAGCTTATTTGTGGAACTCCCAAGAGTTTGACCGCGACAATTCATCGCCATCACCATCACCATCACCTCCGCCCCCCCAACAATCATTATTGACAAGGTTACTTAGATTTTTTACAAAACCACCGCCACAACTACCAGATAACATTAAAGACGCAGTCGATGAAGCGATGAAGGATGATGAGTCGGTAGATACAAGCCCGCAGACACAGTCACCGTTAGAGAAACGGCTCAAACGGCCACGGTCAGAGTCACCGTCAAAGTCACCGTCAAAGTCACCGTCAAAGTCACGGTCCGCGTCACGGTCACCGTCGCGGTCGCGGCCGCGGGCACATTCAGTGCCACCATCATCACGGACAAAACGTGGCGGCGCAAAACGAAAGAATTCAAAACACACACGGCGGCGGCGGCTGCGGACGCGGACGCGACATTGACAATTGTTATTATAATCGTATATGTATAATAACAATGCTGTCTCTCAACCTATGCCAATATAAAAACATATTCGGCCGTCCGAGAGAAGGCGCACACGCATACCGATTATTCGATATCGCTGTCGTGGACGTCGCGGCGACCTTCGTGCTCGCGTTCTTTGTCGCCCGTGTCTTCGGGGTCACGTTTTGGAAATCTCTCGTCGCGTGTTTTTTGATTGGGGTTATATCTCATCGCGCGTTCTGTGTTCGCACAACGGTGGATAAAATTTTGTTTCCAAATGTCGTATCATAAACATTATATATTGATAATATACAATACACAATGTCACATTCGGCATCAACTTCAGCGAAACGGTCGTCGTCGTCGTCGTCGTCGTCGTCGTCGTCGTCGTCGTCACCGCATCACCCCCAGGAACGTCATCTCACACTTTTATTACAATGCCACGGCGCAATATATCGCAACCGTGTTGTATCATCTAACAATGTCACTGTATATTCACTCGTAGGAGCGCCAGGATTCCGCGCCGAAACAGGTATATCTTTCAATCCACAAGATAAAGGTCAATCTAGCGATTTTCTTCTAGGAACAGTTGTCCACGATGTATATCGTTATGAAATTCATAAGAAACCGACTATTTCGCACAAGGACTTACTCGGTCATCTTACCGAACCGCTCAAAAATTTATATACCGATTGCGATATATCTTATCCACGCGGATATGAAATTCGGGAGAATCCAAAAGAATACCGAAAATTCTATTTTCACCCCAATGAACACGAAAATTGTCGTAGTTGTGTTCACAAGGGGAATCGTCGCTGTTCATATAGCCGAACATTTGGTTCACGAACCGGCGAAGAGGATATTGTATGGTGTCCAGAATATGGTATATTTCCAATCTTATCTTCAGACGAGGGTGACTACACGCATACTGTTGTATCGATTGGTGAGAAAGAACGCGCTGGTGTAAAAAGCCCACTGTCAAAGTCGCGCTCAAACGTGCCGGACGACACCGTATTCATTGAGCCAAAAAATATCATCGGGGAAGCAGCTCAAACATATTGGCGGAATAAAATCTTGAAAAATCCGGATTTACAATCCAATCCTCTTCTTCAGAAAAAAATGCTCATCAATTTTGATATATTGTGTAGCAAGCGTGAACTCCACATAAACCGTCTAATCAATATATTTCAGTTAGGAATGGGGTATACACACTTGTATTTTATAGACCCATCGTGTAGAGATTATATGAAATCAGATGATGAGGCCATATCACAGGAACAGATGCGCGCGAATCCTCGCAGTCGATGGCATCACGCGATAGATAGCACGCTTCAGCAGGTCTCACAGTCCCGGTCGCGGTCCAGGTCGATGACCAGAGAAACAATTACTCCGGCGTGTGTTTATACGCGGCGGAAACGACCGCGAATGGATTCGCCAGACAAAGGCAACGGCAAGCATAGGTGTGTAGTTATGGGAGGTAGACATACACGGCGGCGGCTCCGGCTGCGGCTGCGGACGCGACATTAACAATTGTTATTATAATCGTATATGTATAATAACAATGCTGTCTCTCAGCCTCTGTCGTTACAAGGACATATTCGGCCGTCCGAGATAAGGCGCACACGCATACCGATTATTCGACATTGCTGTCGTGGACGTCGCGGCGACCGTGTTCGTCGCATTCATCATTGCGCGCTTATTCGGTCTCTCGTTCTGGAAATCTCTCGTCGTGCTGTTTATCATCGGGATAATATCCCACCGCGCATTCTGTGTTCGCACAACGGTAGATAAGTGGGTCTTTCCGAATGTGAAGAAATAAAATGCTATCATATATATATATAGCAATGAGTAAGGCCGGTAAGGACGCCAGTAAGGCCGACGGTAAGGCCGACGGTAAGGCCGACGCCGCCGACGCCGCCGCCGACGGGTTTGAACCATTTGTAAAACCGCCACATATGCGCGCGGTTGTTACTGCGTGTGGACACGGGGGAATAGCAGATGATAAAGCCCATTCGCATACCCGCAAAATGACAACGGCGGCGAAGGGTGCGTTAAAACATAGCGGCTTTGGATTTTTTGTTTTCAGAGTTCAAGGGACGACACCTTGCCCTGGTCTTGCGTGGTGTGCTACCGGCGATGCGCCATCCAACTTCGCGCAATATAACGCAGAAGTATCCTTGCTATTGAAACAACGCCCCGCTCATCAAATGCTTGAAAGCGGTAATTTAGAAAGGTTGGCTGGAACAATCAGTGCAAAAATACGAGAAATAGACGTTCAATCACTCGTAAAATATGCTGAAAACAAGGATGACCGCGACTCGCACCCCCCCGATTTATTTTCTGCTTCAGAATATTATACAATTTTTACTCCAGCAAAACCGCCACCCGAAGACCATCGCTTAATAGCGGCGTATCGTAATCCAGGTGAGTTGTTGAGAGCGTGTGAAGCATCGACCGCAAGATTACCCCGACGATCCGCAATCGGAGGAATTCATAATAAAGTTTTTTTTAAGAGTTATGGGTTGTTTTTTATAGAGTCAACAGATGATATTGATAAATCTCAATGGTGTTTAACAAGTGCCACAGTTAAAACACAAAAGGTTAAGAAGGTGGAATATCATTCGTTGGAACGTGAGGAACTGTATAATCTTTTCAACGAACGTAACATTGAAGCGGTTGTAAATATGATAGGGTGGAGAAATGGGTTTTTACTTAGAAAAGAAACCAGAGGTATTGTCTCGTATAAACCTAGTGAAAAAAAGGGTTGGAAAGATTTCCACGATAATCTAGACGGGCCCGTACAAAAGTATTTACACGCGGCGTTTCACCAAGAAGTTTCATACCACGATATCATATTCATCTGGAGTGAAGGATTCAAATATGATGAAGTTTTATTTGTAGATGTTGCTTGTAATACTCCATCAGAAAAGGGCGATTGGGCCCATTCTGACCCAATGAAAGTGAGAACAGCAATAACGGTGGCCGACGAGCGACCGGACAAGACGGCTGGTGATTATGATAATAGTGACGACGAGAGTGATTCGTCGGCATCGTCGGCGACACCATCACCGCCACCGTCACCAACACACACATCACAAGCGAAAGGAGGACCCGCGAAATCACCGCCACGCGCGAAATCACCAACACGCGCGAAATCACCAACACGCGCGAAATCACCAACACGCGCGAAATCACCAACACGCGCGAAAGGAGGACCATCTAAAAAAAAGGGAGGAGGACCGCGATTAACGAATCGGTCCAAATCCTATCAAAAAACCAGTAAACATTTGAAAACCACCCGAAAACGTTTATCACGGAGCAAAAAAAACAACAACACGCGGAGAAAGAGATACACGAGACGGAGATGACAATGAAGAATAGATGTATGACGCAAACCAGTTACAGGATTGTGTCATATTGCGCGATGATTGCGTTTTAATGCGCGCGACGGGAACCGCGGCGACGCTTCTGTTGCTTGCGTGACGCGGTGCGACGTTTGGTGGAACGACGGCGGCAGGAGGAGGATGATTTGCGGGATGTAGAGGAACGACGGCGGCGACGACGACCGCCGCCATAAGACCTATAAATATCAATATTATTTGATTTGTAGAATGCTTCTATGTCTAAAACCAGTTGTTTTTCAACTGCAATGTCGCGCATTACGTCTAATCTTAAATATCTATTTGAAGGTCTTCAAATTCATCCCGGTTTCCAGGTTTAATCTGGTCAGAATAAAGAATTCGAAGTTGTGTAAGTAAAATATTTGCGCGATTACGTAGTTCTTCACTACTCATTTAATTACAATGTATTACGAATAATACCGAAAAACTTTCTCCTCTTATATAAATACCCAAATAAAAATGTTCAAAACCAGTGTTTTCGGTTACATCATCATTATTTTTATTATTGTGATTTGCCTAAAAATCTACCAAGAATCCGACGCATTTCAGTTGAAATGTATTGTTTCTAAAGTCGACGGCAATAAATACTGCGTCCGTGAACGCGCGAAATTGGAACTCGCGGCCGATCTCCTCGCCACCGTCACCCAGAAAATGAAAAAGGTCGTGAAACATATGGGCGATACCTACCCCGACCGCGAGAACGTGAAACGTTTAGTCAAAAACTTCCGCCCAGAAAAAGTAAGTGAGACCTTACCTACAAGCGAATACACCGCATATAGTGAGAACAAGGGCGAGAAACTCGCGTTTTGCGTAAATACGACGAAGAATGGGAATCAACTCATCGACAAGAATACATTGACATTCGTCGCGCTCCACGAGTTGAGTCATATTATGACCGAGAGTGTGGGACACAAGGACGAGTTCTGGAATAATTTCCGGTTTCTCATTGACGAAGCGCAGAAAATCAAAGTATATCACCCGGAGGATTATAAACTCCGGCCGAAAGAATATTGCGGGATGACGATTAATGACAACCCACATTTTGATAACTAGCGCGTTCCGCCGCGCACCACGGGTCGGAATCGATTCCGTGGCACTTCATTCGCGCATCATTGGCACTTCATTGGCGCATCATTGGCACTTCATTGGCGCATCATTGGCGCATCATTCGCGCATCATTCGCGCATCATTGGCACTTCATTGGCGCATCATTCGCACTTCATTGGCGCATCATTCGCGCATCATTCGCGCATCATTCGCACATCATTCGCACATCATTCGCACATCATTCGCACATCATTCGCACATCATTCGCACATCATTCGCGCATCATTCGCACATCATTCGCGCATCATTCGCGCATCATTGGCGCATCATTCGCGCTTTGGGCCGGTGGTGTGCGGCCGAACGCACGCGGAACGCGCGTGTAAAAATACTGTATCCGGCGCCCGTCGTTCTTGTATCGCCTTCAAATCGCTCGGCCGTGTAATACTCGCTACGAAATCCCGGTCTACATACGTTAAATGATATAACCGCGCATTATTCACAAAAAACGATATATACTTCGGTATTGAATCCGCGTCCGTCCAACACCAAATCGCACGGTTTGGAAGGTCATACTTGTGTGCGTCCCATTCGTGTACCGATGCATATTGAAACGCCAATGGAAACGCGGCGTCATACTCATATTCTTCATCCACAAATGTGATAAAAATGTCGTCCACTGGAAAAGACGACGACGGCGCCGCAAGCACTTGTTCGTAGATGGACGCTCCGCCAATCAACCAAACGTGGTCATAATTCGCGGTGTGTGCGTGAATCTCCGAGAGATTGTTGATAAATGTCACACCTGGCACTGTCTCGGTATCGGCGGCGGCGGCAGCACCGCACGCAGAAATCACGAAATTGTCGCGAAAAGGCAGTGGGCGAGCATTATCGGGAATACTTTCCCACGTCTTTCGCCCCATCACGACCGCGCTATTATATGGAAACACAGACGACCGTGTCATTTCCGAAAAAAATCGAAGGTCTCTCGCGAGTTTAGGCCACGGGAGTTTGCCTTCATAACCAATCCCGCCACCGCGGCATAGTGCAACAATCATTTTGAATTCGGTGGTGTGTGGAGGAGGGGACATTCGAAGCGAAGCGATGCGAAGCGATGCGAAGCGAAGCGAAGCAATTATATATCATACACGAAATCTATTTATTATTGTATTCGGTAACTATATAGAATACAATGGCATCCGCCTCGGCTTCGGCCTCGGCTTCTACGCCAACACCACTGCCACAAGGCGCAATCGACGCATCCGAGTTTAATGCGTCGTTGTTAGACCCGAATACACATTTATTTTTTGATGATGATAGAAAATACATTGACCCTGTTCAAACAAGCATGAATAAGGAAGGAACTTCACTGGCGTGTGTATATTGCCGTCCGCCAGCGACTATCGTATTACACGCGCACGACACTGGTAGTGCGGTTACTGAAATAACCCGACCAAACCAATTTAGACAGATGAAACAATTCGGGACTCCAGTGGGTAATTTTCACGATTTTTTAGGCGACCATATTGAAAAAGAAATCGGAACCGGGTTCACCAGCGCAATGATTTCTCAGTTGATTGATTTTGAAACCAGTTTGCGCTCGGCGGAAAGTAAACGAACACCGCGACGACTTTATTTTTTTGATTTTGATAGAACCCTTACGTTTGTCCCCGGTTTATCGTTAGCGTTTCTTCCGAAAAAATCAAAGACACGGTCAGTGCCGACTACTGAAATACCTCCCACTGAGCGTGTTCTGTTATCTCAATATGCGAGATATTTATTCTCGGATTATTGCGGGGAAGAACCCGCGGAAGGCGGTGGGCGTATGCGGTTACTTCGTGAATTATTCAGAGTCATCGGAAATAAAAGAATTTACATTGTTACGGCGAATAGCATTGCCAAAAATGTTCCAGAGAACCCTTACTATATCTATTTCAAGTTCTTGATATCTGAGTTATTGCCGGATATTTCAGATGACCATATCATTGGGGTTCATTCGACAAATGTACCACCGCTATTCAATAGCAAACAAGATGCGATAGCCAGTATACTAGAGCATAGCCCGCGTAGCCCGCGTAGCCCGGGTGGGACCGCAGTGACAAAGAAGAGCCCTCGTAGCCCGCGTAGCCCGCGTAGCCCGGGTGGGACCGCAGTGACAAAGAAGAGCCCTCGTAGCCCTCGTAGCCCGCGTAGCCCGCGTAGCCCGGGTGGGACCGCAGCGACAAAGAAGAGTCCGTCGTCAAGCGGACGCGGCGGAGGTAAATCGCGTCGCATTCGTCGTTCTACAAGAAAGCGTCGCAAGTAATCTGATTATTCTTTAACCCTTATAAAGGATATTCTTCTATTCATATAATAGTATCCTACGGAAGGAATCGAAATATGGAAAAACCCCCATCAGAGATACCCATCTATAAAATATGCCACATTAGGTCGCCTGATGAAGTAACCACCGGGTCGTTGCAGTCGCCGTCGTCGGCACAGTCGTCGTCCCTGTCCCCCGAATACAATACATTATACGTTTTCTATGGCAATGTTGAATTCACAACGGATGAAGGCACCGTTGTAAACATCAATGATATATTTGTCCAAGAGCGAGAGAATCCATTCTTCCGAACCATATTTAGTGAATACGAACTCCAAGCAATTATCCAAAATAACATCAATGTCGTGTTTTTTCCCGAGAGAATTTACCCCGATGACTCCATTGAAACCATCAAAAAGAAGTTTCTTTATCTGACGCGCGACAAGGTCGGTCTCTCGTATGCGGAATTGTATTTCTTCTGTAAGCAGGTAAAACAACTCACTGCGCAAATCGCACACGATTGTATCACTGCTAACGGGAAGTTGGAAATGACGCATATACGATTAGAGAATTATTTATTAAACATAGAAAACCCGCCCACGCCCGCGCCCACGCCCGCGCCATCGACCGGTTCTTCTGGTATCACATATACCACCCTATTTAACTTAAAATTGGAAGAGAAACCCCGTATTATAAATAAAGCAATGGGTCAAGAACTAAATATCGCATCATCTCACGAGTATCCTTACGCAGTGAATCCGTTTGACGTAATGAACGCTGACCCCTTTCTAGAAATCCACGCAAGCGAAATCGTGAATACGACGAATAAGATGGTTCTTGTCGATTATGGCGTATTTCTTCACAATACGATTTATTTGGTATCAGCAGAAGACGCGCTCGTATATACCAATGACGTCGCGGCGGCGGCATCGGAGGCGGCATCGGCGCATCACCGACCCGTCAATGAATCGTATATGATTCGTCTATATTTCCCCTATCTCTCAGCATTCCGCGACGATACGCGCCGCTCGGCGCTTGAAATGGGTTCCGCCGAAGCATCCGGTGAAGTTGACCTCGCCACAATCCATTCACGCGAAACGCTTCTTCTTCATAAATTAAAGTTATTTGACGCGGATAAAAAACTACTCAACGAGAGATTCCTCCGTCAAACCGCGAATATCAAGTTACTTTATGACATCTACGAGAGACGCACGAGCGAGCAGAATTATATCGACGACGGTATCCGCGGTGTAGAGTTTCTCATCCACCCAGAAACCTCTTACAGCCAATCTCTCGATGCGGTCTTCAAATTGATTCATTGTTCTGAATATATCCCCTACATTAAATACAATCCAGGCAAGAAGCGCGACAATATCTATAAGTTCTACATTTCAGGTGTAAGCCGAAGTGGACGTAAAATCCCGTATCTCCCGAAGGGCGATATTTTTCGTCTCATTAAAACAACCGCGCGTAAAAAGAGCGTAACAATGTATATCAATTATACATATTCCAATCCAGAAGTGCCAAATCATAAAGCAACGCATTTACATATACCGATATTATGCGAATTTTATCCCGACGGTTCCATCTACGTGAAACTCTTCGTCAAATTCTCGTTTACGGCGATAGAGATGGAGAGTATTATTAAAGCCACTGTCAACCCCATCTTAAGTGTCATCAAGGAGCGTGTTGAACAAAACGGATTTCAAATGGCCCTCTTCACAAAGTTGAATCATCCGCAGGTGGAACTTATTAATTTGGAATATTTCGCACAACTCGCGATTACAAAGAACATCGAAATCAAGCAAATGATACAGTGTATATCGAGTGCGTTTAATGAAATAGAGGGAAGCCTTAAGAAAGGTATTGTCTTGCGATACAAGCGCGTGAGCAACTATAACGAAATGTCGAGCCAAGACGCATTTATTATTGAAATGATGAATAAACGCCAGAACGATTACGACATTATGGAAGGTTTACGTTCGAATTATATGATGTCGGAGAGTGATGCCCGTGCCAAATTTGCGTCGATTTTATCATCACTACAAACCCAACAATTCTCTCGGTTTCGTGGTGGTGCGATTCGCATCAAAAACAACCCCGGCTTTCTTACAAAAATAACCAAAGGCGCATTCAATAACGTTATTACAATGGAGGTTTCTAACATTAACAACATTTTGTTTCTACCGGCGCTTCATATTTACCTTGATTCTATTATTCGAATGTATCAAAGCCCTGGGACGACTGAAATACCGTATGAAAAAATCGCGGAATTGTGCACAGTAAAAATCACTCCGGAGGTTTCTTCCCCGAAAAAGAAAACTGGCACAAAAAAGGCCAAGGGGGCGGCGGCAGCGGCGGTGGCAGAGACAATGGCGGAATCGGAATCGGGAGCGGCGGCAGCGGCGGCAGCGGCGGCAGCGGCGGATGAAGAGCAAGAAGAAGTAATGCCAGAAATCGTCCCCGTGATTAAAAAACCTACAGCATCGATGTCTGCGAGTGCGATAGCACCACCGGTTGTCTTTGGATTTGAAGCCGAAGTTCCAAAAGAAGAAGAGATTGATTTGTTTGATTTATTACAGGATGATGATGACGATGATGACCGCGCAGGTGATAGTGCGCCAAGTAGTGCGCAATTTGGTGGATTGAAAGGAAATCACGATGACGATTCGCCTGAGAGAGACGAACACTCCGACGCAGACGCAGATGCAGACGCATACGAAGATTCTGATGAAGAAGATCTCTCGGATATCACCGGTATGGAATTATCAAATCCAAACCCATTCTCGAAACGCATTCAAGAACGCGACCCCGTCATCCATTTAAATGAAGATGTCGGAAAATTCAATGCGTATTCTCGGAGTTGTCCTTGGAATGTTCGTCGACAGCCAGTAATTTTAACAAACGAAGAAAAAGCGCGTATTGACCGTGAACATCCGAATTCCTATTCACATAGTATTACCTATGGTTCTGAACCAAGTAAACAATATCATTATATTTGTCCACGCTATTGGAGTTTGAAACATAACACAAGTCTAACAGAGGAAGAAGTAAAATCCGGAGAATTTGGCACAGTTATCCCCCAAAAGGCAAAGAAGGTCCCTCCGGGTGCCACCATTTTTGAATTCACGGATGACAAATATCACAAAGATGATAAAGGGAATTATAAACAGCATTATCCGGGGTTTTTGGGTAAAGATAAACACCCAAAAGGGTTATGCGTTCCTTGTTGTTTTGCCCAATGGGATAAACCGTCGCAGACATCACGGCGAAAAGAATGCGAAGCCGCGAAGTTTGAGTCAGTTCAAATGGGGGAAGGCGCTGCTGCCTCTCCCGCTGCCGCTGCCGCTGCCGCTACACCTCTCGCCGCCGCTGCCGCAGCCCCCGCTACACCTCTCGCAGCAGTAGTCGCTGAACCTACCAATATCGATGAAATGAAGGATGACCGTATTTTAAGTTCAGATAAATTCCCTCTTGAAAACAACCGCTGGGGATATTTACCCCTTCAGGTTCAAAAATTCCTCTTTTCAGATAGCCGAAATTGTCAAGTAAGTCTAAAAAATGCGGCTATCAAGAAAGATACACCGTGTCTTTTGCGTCGTGGAGTAGAAACAAGCGACCGTCAATCGTTTGTATCCGTTGTTGCGTATTTTTATAAAGAGAGTATTGGTGTTTCAGCACCCATCGTTACTACTGTGACGAAACCGCCATTATCTATACAACAATCGATTATGTCTTCGATAACCGATGAAGCGGTTGCCTCGGGGGGCAATGTATCTCTCAAAGATAGAATATCTAAAACAATCGCCGAGAATATCCAGCGACATTCGCTAATGATAACAAATGCTCAGACGAAAACACAGAAGCCGGCGTCGGCGACAGGGTCGGCCGCCGTAGAATCCGGGCGCGAAGAATACTCTGATGATGAAACTCCCGTGGCAATGACACCTCGCGCGTCAACTTCGACAATGGCGGGAGCAGCAGCGTCAGCGGCGAAAGCGTCATTTAATGCCTTTCAGCCTATTTCGTCCACGTCTGTCCCCACTATCCGAGAGATGCGAAATATCATTATTCGGTCTCTCACACTAGACACATTTATGACATTAAACAATGGAACTCTCGCGGATATATTTTATAATCCAAATACCGAAGTTCGAGAGATTGACCTAATTCATAAATACGCACCCACATCTCCAGTCCTTCGCGCACTTCCCCAAGAAACATTTGCCCGTCTTTGTAATGCGTATGAAAACTTCATTGCGTATCTCGACGATGACAACTCCATCATTGACCACACCTATCTGTGGGATATCATCTCTCGCCCCAACGAGAGATTATTCAAGAGCGGAAATAACATTATCCTCATTCACATCCCCGATGATGACATCACGAATAATGTTCAAGTGATATGCCCGACAAACGCATACTCTGGTGAAGTATTTGACATCAATCGTAAAACAATTATCATAATGAAACGCGATACATACTACGAGCCCATCTATTTATTTGAAAGCAAGTCCAACGGAAAATTCAGCGTATTGGGGCGTTTTGCCTTAAAAAGCAAAACGCTTATGCCGAAAATCCGACACGTCATTGAAAATATTCGCGACATTTACTTTTCATATTGCCGTCTTCACGAGAGTCAACCGCGTGAATATAAATACAAAATGAATATGCCAGCTAGTGTCATTGCGAAACTCGCGCGTGACGCCGGATTTACAATCAATGCGCAAGTCCTGAATTTTAATGGTAAAGTCATTGGACTACAAATCTCTCAAGCATTGACAGTTACAAGGTTAAATCCGAGCGCCGTCGTCAAGAAAACCACCGCAAAGAAAGAGTTGAAAGGCGTGATTCCGACTGCTGTATCTGCACCGCTGTCCGCCGCCTCTGCCGCCATTCCATCCGTTTTATTAAATGACGATGAAACCCTTTGGACAATGAGTTATCGCGAAACCGTGGATTTCTTAGAAACAGTCGCGTCACATATTAAAAAGGTAACAAAGAAGGAATTGTATTGTCGCCCAAAAGTGAAAGTCGTTGAGGATGGGCTTATTGTCGGTGTTATAACGGAAACAAACCAATTTCTTCAAGTAAATGTAAATAAAGACCCACAATTGAATCAGGATGATGGTATACCAACCATTACAGAGAATAATCACCTCGTGGCGGATAAAGAAGTCGTCCTTGCGGGTGCGAGACTCGACAAGACACGCGAGAGATACGTAAGAAATATTCGCCTAGAAACGAACTTCTATAATGTCTTTCGTAATACCGCTAGGAATGTATTGAACCGCCCAGAAAATAAGGCGAGAAAGGATGACATTGAAAAACTTATTTCATCGCCTTTTGTCATTTATCAGAATAAACTCTCGCAAATCATCACCCATTTGAAGCAAATGCTCGCGAAGTATATCACATTTATCAAGTATAGTAAGAATACCCTGAAAATGGTCGGTGAAATCTCTGGATGTATTACAAATGACGATGAAACCTGCGGAAAAAAGAGTTACTGTTTGAAAGAATCGGACGGTTTTTGTAAACTTCTTATTCCACAACGTAACTTGATGTATCCGGATATTGACAATGAGATTGCGTATTATGGTAAAGTCGCAGATGAAATGATACGGTATGAGCGCGTAAAATTATTTATGTTTGAACCCACGAAATATCTATCATTCCAAGATATAAAATACAACCTTCAAGAAGACGAAATTATATTGTTGGAATCGTTTATTACGCAAGAGTATTTCGAAAATATGGAACCTGCTGACGAGAACCCCTATGCGTTTCAGACCAATTTTTATACAGTCGCACCGAGTAATGCTGGAACGCGCCGGGTTCAGCATTATGACCCGGTATATCGACGAGAATATGTTGACCGATATTTGGAATTAACATCGGGTCAGGCACCCGCACCCGTGCCTGCACCCGTGACCGACATCGCCCCTATTTCTGGCGCATTACAAATCAATGAAATCAGCCATGTTCTGGATTTCTGTCGTGAGGTATCTAAACGTAAAGTCAGTGAAAAAATGCGCAAGTTTTTTTTCCCAAATGCGAACACATTCGAAATCCTTTTTTCCAACGAAAGTAATGAGTGTTCATTTGATGTTATCCTTACAATCTTACGTATTGTTGCGCAAAATGCGTCGAAATGCCCAAGTGGTCATATGTGTGTTCAACGAAAACAAAGTGGATTCGCAGCCGCCGCAGCCACCGCAGAGTCCGAAGTATGCCAAAAATGTCGCGAGACCATCGGGCACGACCAAACCGAGTTTGCGTGCCGTCAATGTAATTATTTTGTATGTGAACATTGTCAAACGAGACACGTGGATGAACTTGCGGGAATGACAATTACCAAACTTAAGGGTATCCTTGTTACTGAATATGGCAAATTATCTGAATTGGGACTCGATAAGAAACTTATAATGATTCTTAATGGATACGGAATGAAGAAATACGCGAATCTTATTCAAGAAGGCCGCGCAACACTCCCGCAAATCATTCAGAGCGATAATTACTTTCTCACAAATATTGATATTTGGATATTGGCGTTGTATTTCAAAATACCGATTGTATTTATCTCTCAGTCATTATTGATTGAAAATGGCGAAAATATGATGGTGCTATATGGAAGCGATGGTGAGAGCCAATATAGTAGCCACTTTTTTGTTCATCCGTTTACTGTAACACAGGATTCACCATCACGATATGGGTTGATTGAGGTGAAACACGGAGACGTATCTCTTTTAAAGATTCCGAATGAACTTATATCTCCCGGCCTTCGAGATAGTATTGAACAATACAATCCACGCGATTTACCAATCGACGAGTATATTCGCAAATTTAAATTAGGAGATATTAAGCATAAAAAACGTATATTTACATTGTCTCAGTCTACCGCGGGACCTGCGCCGATACCCTTATCTTCTTTGCTCCCGCCAATACCTGAATCGCAACAACCGCCTACTGAAAATACATCCGCGTTATTTCAATAAAATAAACAGAAAGATATATAGGGAATGAATACATTCAACGTTACAGCCGACATTGTGGTGAAAAACGAAATAATGAAGCCGCCAGAAGAAGTAGTAGTCATAAATGAAATCTTTGATATTCCAGACGCGCAAATGATTAAAACCATCAATCATACCGCAATGACTGATGTTATGAATAATACAATGATTCGGAACACTCAACCGTCTCCTCATATAAAAACACCATCGGTGTCTACAAAACGCACGAGTGTGACGGTGCCAGTGCCAGTGCCGGTGCAAGTGACAGCAGATGTTTCACCACCGGCGCCTGTGCTTATTACATCACACGTTGCTGTGCCGTTAACATCTGCGCAAGTTACTACATCAGATTTAAAATCATTACCAAAACACCGTTCCACATTGTCAAAAAATACTAAAATTATTGTTGAAGAAGAAGATAAGGACACTGCGATTGATTATGACGACGATGACCCTGAAATCAAAAAAACAAAACTCTCACTTTTTCACTTCGCAAAAGACATTACGTTTAATCTAATATTTATTATACCATTTTTACGAACAAAATTGACGAATCTCCTCCGCGACCCATCTTTAGCAATAAATCAAATTGAGCGCGTGTTTGACGAATTCAAAGACAGATTGAATCGCCAGGAATTGGAAAGCCTTAAGAAATATGTATGCGAAGATGGAATACGAGATAAGTTGAACTACATTCTCGAGACGGGCTTCAACAAAATTCTCTCGGACGGAAAGATTGACATCAATGACGCACCCCAATTCAATCAACTCGTGTATTTTATTATTCGGTCGTTTAACAACATCAATCAAGGAAAGGTGTATCGGTTTTATGTATCTAGCGAACACGTGATGCTTCTTCTTCACTTTATTTTGAAATCCGTGTTTACATTAACATTAAAAGGAGATGAAGAGCAAATGGCGATTGGATTGTTAGATACTAGTTTTAAACTTGTCCAAATTGAGGTATTGCCGTTGATTTCAAAAAGATGGTATCATAGATTTAGGATATGTCACGGAGTAAAGGAATTCGAGGAACTGATAGAATGAAATGAAATGGAATTCGCGAGCGGACGCGATAAGCGGACGCGTGGCGGAATGAAATGAAATGGAATTCGCGAGCGGACGCGATATTTAGGAAAATCGGCGGCGCGTTCACGAAAAAGAAAGTTCTTTTCACGAAAAAGAACTTAAAGATATTTTCTCTGTATAGTATGTGAAAGGCGGATGGCGCCGGCCGTTGGCTGCCTTTACAACAAAAATACCGGTGTAGCTCAGCGGAAGAGCGTCTAAAACATCGTTTGTTACCTTTTTACTAGCCCCGCAAGGAGTTGGTCCGTTCTACGAATGATTATCGCCTTATAAGCGGAAGGTCGTAGGATCGAAACCTACCGCCGGTAACAGTCAAGCTGGACGCTATAAACGTAGCACACGACTAACGTCGTATTTTACCGGCGTGGCGCAGAGGAAAGCGCAGGACATTTTGTCTACTAGACAAAATACTCCGAGGTCACTCGATCGAAACGGGTCGCCGGTATTGTCAAGCTGGACGCTATAAACGTAGCACACGACTAACGTCATATTTTACCGGCGTGGCGCAGGGGAAGCGCGCGGGGCTCATAACTCCGAGGACACTCGATCGAAACGGGTCGCCGGTATTGTCAAGCTGGACGCTATAAACGTAGCACACGACTAACGTCGTATTTTACCGGCGTGGCACAGAGGACGCGCGCGGACATCATAACTCCGAGGACACTCGATCGAAACGAGTCGCCGGTATTGTCAAGCTGGACGCTATAAACGTAGCACACGACTAACGTCGTATTTTACCGGCGTGGC
>Ga0164292_10001102_pt1 | contig 21576 bp, 23 predicted proteins | sample GEODES117metaG_FD_111486 | JGI IMG/M metagenome (GOLD analysis project Ga0164292, IMG submission 111486) | Eutrophic lake water microbial communities from Lake Mendota, Wisconsin, USA - GEODES117 metaG | ecosystem: Environmental > Aquatic > Freshwater > Lake | place: USA: Lake Mendota...
TCTTGGCGGTGGTGAGCTCGTAATCCGAGAAACCGAGCTGCTTGCCTCCCATCACCCCAGTCCTGGCCTGCGACAACGACTCCATTGTCCCGCAGATGCCCTGGGTTTTCCAGAGTCTCCCTAAGAGTCCAGTGTTCAGCCAAAAGCCATCTGGAACTCATCGAACAAAAAATACCCAAAATGGTGCTGGTGGTAAATCTGCGATGATAAATATACTCGAAAAGTCAGAATTGAGCCCACGTAGAATACAGTAAATCAAGATGCAGTAGACGCGCACCTATTCAAAAGGTGCTTCAGCAAATTCAAGCTAGCAAAGACTTCTCAAGCTCCTTTCCGATATGCTCAAAATGTGTCAATCTAGAAGAGTTTTGGGAAAAACTCATTAGCTTACTGGCAAGCAACAAATAATGAGATCTTGGATAAGAGAGGCGGCTCGTGTCCCATCTTCCATAGGAGTAACTGATGCTCTTGAGAACGTTGGTAAAGTGATTGCCGAGAAATTTCTTGAGTCCGATTTCTTCTAGTATTAGTTCTTTAATCCTAACAACTTCTTGGGCTAGTGATTCAACATTCTGGGGGCCATCACCTTTTTGCCGGTGACGTGTTAACACAGTAAAATATGGAACATTTGCGATTTTTCCAAGCTTCGCCAGCTCCCAATTGAATCTATAGTCGTTGCAGAATTGGTATTGGATGGGGTCGAGCCTAATTTGAGCTGAGGCAATATCTTTAGCACGCAATAGAACCGTATTCCAGCCAATGGCCCACCAAAACGGCATTTCGCAATAGATCTGATCCGGGCTTTCAGGATGTGTCGAATGATTATCTATATAAGGAAGCGATCCATTGAATGCTGCATCGGCAGGATGCTGAAAACATCCATTTTGTGATCCCACTGCCCACAAACTACTTTGCTTTAAATACATTAACATATCAAACATGGCCGAGGAGATGTAGATATCATCCGAATGACACAATGAAATGAACTCAAAATCGCCTTCTTGAATAAAGGTGTTCAGCCTCTCAGCTGGATGGACACCGGGAAACTCGCGAAAGATAAATCTTATATTTTCAACTTGTGACGCAAAATATTCGTATATCTGACGAGTAAAGTCAGTTGATCCACCGTCAAGCAAGGCAATGGTTGATCCTTTGAAGTGTTCTGTCTGGGTTATTGACTCAAGCGTTTGTGCCAATGTAAGTGCACTATTCAAACATGGAATTGCGATTGCAAAATTCTCCATTGAATCAATCCTGCTCAAAATAACTATTAGCTACTTGCCTATAGCCAGCGGCGACCGCAGAGGAATCAGGATTGATCATGATTTCAATGGCTTCATCAGCACTCGTGACAGCATGTGTTGCCGTAGACAGGCTACCGACGACACACTGCTTAAGAATGTCGCGGGCTAGGAGCAAAGAAGCTTGTTGCAGCTCAGCGGTGTACGGCATGAAAACCGATCCAAGGCCGGCTTTCTGATCAATCAACAGCTTTCTGATTGATTCAAATAATAGCGATTGCTTGAGTAGATTGAATCTCGAAAGACTGAAGTGCCTGCTCCAAGCATGTTCGCGAATAGATTTTCTTTTGTCTAGTGTGTTAATGAAACTTGCAGCATCTCTTGACACGCCAAAACATTCATAGTCGATACCCCCAGCAGTTGAAAATACAGGCACTCCAAGCATTAATGCATCCCGAATGACGTTTGTAAATGGATCCAACATAATGAGTCCAATAGATTCAGCCATCAGCCGAAGGTAAACCTGCTTACTTTCGGGCCAAGATCTAGTAATCAGGCTTAATCCCAGGCCTCGACTATCTAAGTAGTTTTTAATTTCACTGATTGCATAAGAGGCGGACTGGTCAATGGCGTAGTGCCCTTTTCCTGCATAAATAACAACATTTTTGCCGTTAGGAGAAGGATTTTGATCAACATTGACTTCAATAGCGGAGAGGATTTTAAGCAGATCGACAGAATTTGGCTCTTGATAGATATCCATTGCATGATAGCCGGTTGGAAGAAAATGCTTATTAAAATATACAAACAAATCCCTATTGTCATACATGGTCTTTATCGGTCTAAAGTTTTTATCACTAAATACATAAAGAGGCGCCAAAACCATATTGATGTACTGAATAGTATCTGCACCTTCGCATCGCAAGTAATCGTAAATTTGACAGAAAAGGCCGTCTATATGATCAGGTAGAAGTACAACTCGAAGTCCCGAAAGAAGGGTTTTGTCCTGCATAAGCGAGCTTTCGGGGATGTAATGACCCTGCCAGGTTGCCATGTAATGGGCAGTGCCGAGATCATTTTCCCCAGGCCCAGAAGTATAGGCTACGCCGGGTAGTGATTGTAGTGGGCCAACGAGAGATAAGTAGCATTGAATGCCATTGGACCTTGGATCAGGGCTGGCTGGGAGAAGGACTAAGAGCGTGATCTGTGGGGCAGTCATCATCTTGGGTTAAGAATTAATTTGAATAGCTTTAATAAATATCATATTTTCTGGCCAAACTCAGCTGGCATGATGGACTGCTATACGGAATGATAAAGCGGTGTAGGCATATAACCAGGCTACTACCATATGCGAAATGTTTAACAGCCACTAACTTGGAGGACCAAGCAATAGTCTTGCTTTTCGCAATCTCAATGGAGCGCAATATATTATTAGAGCTTTTTCGACTTACCTCGCATTCAGAGATAAGATCAGAAAAGCTATGTCTTAAACTGCTCAAGTGAAGAACGAGAACCATTTTTTGTTCGTACGAAGTCATTGCCATGAAAGACTCCATAAAACTTTACCCAAAGGCCTGGCTAATGTCAAGTGGCGAAGGGATGCAAGTATGGCATGGCTTATTTGGTGGCTTCGGCTGGTGCTGGAATGTCATCAGGTGGGACCGATTCGCTGACTGCAAGGAAAGATGACGCCCCTGCCCGTCAGATGTCAATCAGGTTGGTGGGCGCTTTGCATCAACAAATTGTTACCAGGAACAGTTGTAACTTGGTAACACTGCGGTTTCATCGCCCAGGGCAGGGGCATAGCCCTACTTGATGGCCTGGCCAGGTGTTCGTGCTAACAACCTCGCAGCCCCTGCTCACGGTTACCCAGATCAGTTTTCAGTACTGCTTCATTGCTGAGCTCTGGGCTGTTGGCCTGCTCTCCTCGTCCTGCTCTGACCGTCAGGCCCCAGGGGGCCGGCCGCATCAACGCAACGGCTCCACCGGGATCGCAGCGATGGGATCACCAGGCTCTTGATCGTTGGCATCGCACTGCACCTCGCCGGTCACTGCCATCTCCAGCTCAATCCGCTGCCGCCGGTAGCTCCGCAGACGACGCTGCAAGGAACACCTCTGACGGTCGCTGTAGCGCTGCGGATTGTGGTCCACCAGGCGCTCCATCAGCTCCCGGGAGCTCAGCAGCGGCTCGGCCTGCAGCCAGCCCTCGATCAATGCCACGTCGGCCTCGAACGGATCAGGCCGTGTTCGCTTTCCGGTTCGCGTCCTCGGTATGCGGCGACGCGGCTGGCTGGACGGCCACAGCGTCTGCAGATCGCCCATAAACACCTCCAGCGAACGGCTCTCCTGCGTGCGATCTCCTACGACCGCTCCCGGCCCCAGGCCGGTGCCCTGTTCGCCGCTGGCCAACACCGCCAGCCGGCCCTGGCAGCGGCGGATCGTCTCCAGAAGCACCAGTTGATCGCTGCCGCGCTGCAGCTCACGCAGCTGATCAACACGCTCCTCGCTCACCTGGCCCGTGGCCAGTAGCCGTTGCGCGGCGGGTGGTGTTGCCGCTTGATCCGGCCGCCATCCCGCTCGCTGCATTTCAGCTTGAACGACGGCTGAGATAGGTTCGTGAACAGGCGCAGTGCCCCATAGAGCTCCCCCAGCACCTGGGCGGCCTCCAGGATTACCAGCCGCTGGTATCCCACCACCCACCGCACCAGCATCCCGTTCTTCTGCTCCACCCAGGCTTGATCGTTGGACTTGTAGACCCGTGATCGGGTCAGCATGATCTCCTGGCCCGGGCGGTCACACCAGGCCTCCATCAGCTGATTCATGTAGACGCAGTCGGCCGGAGGCTATACACCGGGTCGTTGTCCGCATCAATCCCCCGCAAGGAGAACGGCAGCTGACGGCGGATCAACTGCAGAACCGTCAACACCACCACTCCGTCCCGCATCACGATCGGCAGGCTCTCGCTCCAGCCAGTGGCAATGTCGGTGACCATTGAGGTCCACAAGAACCATCCTTCCATCCGGCCGCCGCAGTGCGCCACCAGGTCGATCTCCAGCCAGCCGGGTTCGCTGTGGGCCTCCCAGCCCTTGAACGTGCGAGCCGGCACCCGCCGCCGCACGGCGCTGTAGGCCCGTGGTGGGCGGCGCCAGCCGTTGCCGCCGCTCTGTTTGCGGATCGGCGCCAACATCCGATCGATCGTGGCGCTGCTCATCGCCAGTAGCGCCTCCCGCACCGCTGGATCTAGAGACAGGTGCCCGTGGCTCTCGAGCGACTCCACCAGCAGCGGCAGCAACGCCTGCAGCCGCTTGCCGCAAAGCCGATCGCTCGCCTCCCACAGCGGCACCAGCGCCGCCACCACCTCCGGGCCGTAGCGATGACAGTGTTGGGGGCTTATACGGCTGTAGTAACGATCCTCCCGTCTCCGCTACGGCGACGGGCTCGGGCCGGTTGAGCAGTCGCAGCAAGGACTTGCGGTGGTACCCGGTGAGCTCCTGCAGCTCATCGAGGAGCCGCCGCTTGCCGATGACAGATAGCCCCCTGTAGTGTCGCCGGGCAGCGTCCTGTGCCGCCCGTCGGTGCTGGCGATGGTTGCCGGCCACTGCGGCTGGTGGACTGCACCGATCGTTGCCAGCAAGACCCCTGGGCACTCGACACCAGCACTTGATGCAACAAAACTACTTTGGTAACTCGCATAACGATGCAATGCACCGGATCGCCGAGCAGATTCTCGCGGGTGTGAACCAGATTCTGAGTGTGAAAGGAGTGATGCTCAAAGAAGGCACGATCCTTGACGCCACCTGTGTCAAGAAAGGCGGCAACTGCAGGGCCAGCAGGCTGGCGACGCCGCGCCGCAACTTGCGTGCACTGGAGCTGGTAAGCACGAATCACAGGCGGGGACGCTTCTCCACCAGGGCATGCCCCACATCGAGGAGCTGGGGCGCCTTCTGGATTTCATCAATCACCAAGGTGGGGTGGGGTCGGCGGCCAGGCGGTCACGCAGCCGCTCGGGCCGGGCGTGGTAGGTGCGCAGCACGTGTCGAGAGCGAGTAGATCGAGCCTGATCGCCTCAGGAAACACCTGGGCCAGCCAGGTTGATTTGCTGATGCCACGGGTCCCGAAGAGAAAGAAGCTGAAGCTACCCGCCGGAGGAAGCAGAAATCACCTCCATGACGCCATTTCGGCAGCCGTCTCGGCGTTTAGGACTCCTTTCTGCCCTCGTTGGCCCGCCGATGGAGGTTCGCGGTCGCGCCTGGGAGGGGGTGGGGCCGCGCTGCGAGGAACGCAGCATTTACGGCCTGCCGCGCTGGTGCAGAACAACCGCCTTGGCGGCGATGGCGTTGATGCTTAAGCAGCGGAAGCCTGAAAAGCCCAGATCCTCCAGCACCAGAGCCAGCACACCGGCCCATCACAGCAACGAAACCGCCGCCCACAAGGCGGCCCTCGGCGAGCGCTAAGAAAATCTCGGCGAGTTCTACAAAAGCGAAGACCCGCCCCCTGCTCAGGGGCAACGGCGGCGGGGGGCTTCCGGTTGGTCACAAACTCGCACAGCTAGGAATAGCATTCATTAAAGTTGATCTGCCCGCACGGAACGATCCCCATGTCCGATACACAGTGCAACAGCGCCTGCATTGTCGATGGCGCGCCCGGTCGCAGCAAAGATATTTATCGAACCTATGGCACCAGTGCCTCAAACCTAGTTGAGTGCCCAACCTGTGGTCATTGCAAATTTGCTGAACCGGCGCTTGATGAAGATTTAAAAAATTATTACGACAAAGAAATGGGGCGAAAAGATATTGCTACCGACTACAATGATGCAAACCAGGATGCCGTAGCCTATGTTTTCAATCGTATCCAAAAACTAACCGGCCTTTCTGACATGGTCGTGCACGACGACGGCTGCGGCAGCGGTTACATCGTTCATTATTTGAACAAGCAAGGAATTACAGCAACAGGAACCGATATCAGCAAATCTTCCATTGAGGCAGGTAAGGCCATCGGCAACACCAAGATCGAAAACGCAACGGCGCGCAAATTTCTGACCCAACACACTATCACACCAAATCTGATCTATCTTCAGCATGTGATTGAACATTTTCACGATCCCATCGCCTACATGAAGGATCTACGCAGGCTGCTTGCCCCCAAAGGCTGGCTGGCCATTTATGTACCCAATCGCAATTACCTGCCGGTTCTACTGGAAGGGTTTGCCAAAGACAACACCTTTGTCTATCCCATGCATCTAAATTATTTCACACCCTCCAGCCTGCGCTGTGCCCTCCATAGCGCAGGTTTCCGCGTCGCCCACATGGAAACGACTGCGAGTTTTGGCTTCTGGCCAACGATGCGCGCTGAAGTTCTGGAAGCTTTTGCAAAGGCGTATCCGGATTACACCGATCCTGATGAAGGCAAACGAATTCAGAAGCTCAAAGATGAGATGAAACTGTTTGAAATTTTCTGTCTCGCACAGCGGCTTTACTAGGCCTTTGCCTAAAGCCGCTTCTAACACCTACTGTCACACCTTGCGAGCGAGTCCGATGAAGGTTATACGAGCCATCAAAAAGCGCTAGGAGGGAAGCTGAACGCCGAGCGATTTCAAATTCTCCTTGATACGAACGGGATACACTCACGCCAGATTGAGGCGCTGCGCATGCGCACCTTCAGCCGCCGCGTGCCCTTCCGCAGGCTGGGCGGTGACCGGCTGAAGGGTACGCGCGAAAACTGCCGCCAAGCCTTCCTGCGCTTCGGCCTGAGTGGCGTGGTGTCACAATCCTTGGGCCGTGGCACTGTTCCGCAATTGGCTCGTCCGCACCACGTTGGCGTTGAGCGGGGTGTTCATTACACTGGAAGTGGGGATTGTGTCGAGCCGCAATGCATACAGCCAGCCTGTGGCGCAGCGGTGAGGCTGAAACAACGGTTTGCTGTTCGAAGCAATGTTGTCAGTGGATGTGAAACTTCTCTGGATCCGCTTCGCGTACGAATAGCAAAGCCATTCCGTGCTGGTTGCTGAGTGATGTTCTCGTCAGCCCCCCCGTAAAAACTTAAGCCCGAGGGTAGTATCGAAGATCTGCTCCTCAAGGGATAAGGGAATAATCCCCAGCAAATGCAGCATATCACTATAAGGTTTGGGGTCAGCGCTGTAGCGATTCGGGGAAAGGCTGGAATCGATGGCACTAGAGGTTGGTGGCAAACCGTAGAGAGTAGAAATCAGACAAGCCAGCTCTAGGAGTTCCACCTGCTCGCTAACGGCAGCGATGGGAAGGGCGGGGGGCAGCTGCCCACTCCACAGCCAGCGAAAAGCAAGGTTGACCATGTCGCCAGCATGGCCATAGCCCCGGATCACCGGCATCGGCGCCTTGATCTCAATCGGCAGTCCGCCCAAAGCACGGAGTAGGAAATCGCCGAGGGCAAACTGCTCAGGATCTCGCATGAAACGACCTGATACCGCATAGGCCCGCAGCACCAGGGTGTCGGCAATCTCGCTGAGGCGGCGCTCTTCCTCAGACTTGAGAACACCGTAGGGATCGGCGAGTAAGTGTTCCTCAAGGGTGGCAACATGATCCAGGGCTGCGGCCGCGCCAGAGGAAATCACGACAGAACGGGCAGCAGGGGCAGCTTCCAGAGAACGACAAACCAGGTTGGTGATGCCGCGATTGACGCTGATGTAAGTCTCCACTCCCACCCGCTCGACATACTCCCGCGTGAGGAAGGCCGTGTGCAGCAGGGCGTCAATCGGTTCGCGATCAGCGAGCTCGAGCAGCTCAGCCAAGGGGGCGACGGGGATGGGGCGCTCCACTCCATCGGCAAAACCGGTGGAGGGGATGGTGCGAGAGCGACTGGCGAAGGCGCGCACCCGGCGCGAGAAGGACTCAGGGCCCAACATTCGCTGGAGTTCGTGCAGAGCCGTGCGGCCGAACCAGCCAGTGGCACCGGTGATACCGATAATTCCTTTGCCTAGGTCGGAAGGCTGAAGAACTGAGGTCAAAGAGTCATCCATCAACCACCTTCAAGCACCTTCCAGCGGCTTTCAAGCATCTCGATGCGCTTTTGATCCTCCTGATACAGCAGTCCATAGTATTCACGCTTATTGAGTAACCACAGCAATTCAAAATGAACGGCTTGACGTAGCGCTTCCTCCAGCTTGGGTGAATCAAGGGCAGTCGAATGGAAAATCACTTTGCGGGTTTCAAAGCGATTCAAGTAAACTCCATGGAAGCGCTTGAGATTCGCGAGTGCATCGATGGAAACTGCACCACCAACAACGAATTCAAGGCCCGCATCACGGCATTTAGCAGCTATATCTTCTCCAACTTCGGTAACACCACTGCTTTCAATTCCTTCGCGACCGATGCCCAGCGAACCAGTAAAATCCACACGGCCAAAAACAATGCCATCACATCCATTCTCTGAGGATGCGATAGAGACAAGCTCATCGATGCAGCGATAGGCTGCGATTGTTTCAACATTAAAAAGGAATTTAACATCGCCTCGCTCCTCTGGGGTAAATACCTTGTCCTTAGCGGCAATGTATTTGCTAAGGGCGTAGGGAGTTTCCACCATGGGAGCGATAATATAGTTTACACCAAACTGCCGTGCCTCCAACATATCTCGGATAGCTTCACATCCTCCCACTTTTAAAGCCATCCCGATATCGGCCTTATGGGCCATCTCAAGTAAACGAAGGAGCTCATCGGTGCGTGTGCCTTCGGCTTCAAATTCGGCCTTGGTCGCCACCACACCATATTCCTCTTTGCCACGCTTGAGGATCTCAAGCATCTTGCGCTCGTGGGTATTCATGCAGCAGAAGCGGTAGTTTATTGCCTTAACATACCATTAATAAGCCTCCGAGTCACGCCGAAGGGAGATAGCGCAGCAAATCCTGTCCTAGATCCGGAGGCAGATCAGGGGTCATCAGATGAAGCGGATTGGATTCCATGCCGCCGTTGGCGCCGATCCGACTCGAAATTTTTGGAAAAAAGGTTTGCTCAGGATGTATCGGCACGAGGAAAACGGCTGGAGACTTTGCATGCCATCGATCCAGAAACTCCTGATCATGGCTCCAGCCCGGGGCAAGGCTCATTGATGAAATTCCATAGGCATCAGCGAGAAGACGCCAATCAGGAAACCCAAGGCCAGATGATACGTCACAACCAATATAAGAGCCGCCAAAATAATTTTTTTGGGTCATGCGGATTGATGCATAGCCTTCATTGCAAAACAGGAAAATCTTTAAGTTTAACTGTTGGACAGCAACAGTGGCAAGCTCCTGAAGGTTCTGGGTAAATCCACCATCTCCCTCTACCAAGACTGTGCGGTTTTCAGGAGCAGCAATCGCCGCTCCAATCGCACCCGACAAACCATAACCCATACTGGCCAGTCCCTTGTCGGTGATCATGGTTTGCCCTTGGCGCAGGTCGAAGCCTTGCATCATCACCGTGAATGCTCCACCGCTACTGCATGGAACAATCTGGTCACACTCGCCACAGATTTTTGATAAGTCCGCAACCATATCGTAAGGATTAAGAAAACCTTCAGGTGTTGTGTTGCAAGATTCCGAAAGGGGTAGGACATCTTTGACCTTCGCACAAAATGTAAGCCATTGAGGATGGTTCCCAAGAGGATGCTTTAGTAAATCATAGAGAAACTGATCAGCATCGGCCAAAATGGCCAGATCCTTCAATGGATTTGGCTTTTCCAACTCCGCAGCATCGATGTCTATCTGAATGAGCTCACCAACTGGCAAAAATGCCTGCCAGTTGAAACCGGTCTGCTGGAGCCCCAGGCGTGTGCCAATAGCCACGACAAGATCAGACTGCTGGAGCAGAAGGTTGCTATAGCGCTGCCCCCACGTATTAGGGCGACCAAAATAGTTGCTGTGATCCGAGCCATAGCGATCAGCCCCATTCCAGGTGGTCATCACGGGCAGGCTGAGCGCAGAGAGAGCCTGTTCGTTGCCAGCTGCAGCGGGCAGGGAAAGGCCTCCGCCGAGCAGCAACAAGGGTCGTTCAGCCCTGGCTATCCGGTCTGCCACCTGCTGAACCAAAACGGGGGAAGCACTGGGGTTGGGTGGAGCTGGGCGGGCAGGGGCTGTTGGCTCCGTCCATGCTTCCGGTACCGCCATAGCCTGAACATCTAGGGGCAGTTCAAGAAACACCGGTCCGGGCCTTCCGCTCCAAGTTGCGGAAACCTCTGAGAGAAAAGCTTCGCGGTCGAGGGGTTCCGTGATGCACAGACTGCGCTTGCACAGGGGAGCGGCCACGGCCACCCCATCCACCTCCTGAATACCGAGCTGACGCAACCCCTGAGAGGCAAGATCCTGAACCTTGACCTGCCCCCCAAGCAACAGCAGTTCCCGACTTTCCAGGAAGGCACCGGCAAGGCCGGTGACCGCATTGGTAAGGCCCGGACCAGCGGTAACCATGGCCAGTGCCCGGCCAACCCCTGCGGTAGCGGCACCGTTATTGAGAGTGGCGTTATGGTATTCCGCCGCAATCACCGCAGCAACTTCGTGCACGGTTGGAACACAAACCATGCATAGCCTGGCAGAATTAAGCAAGTGCATGATATTTCCTCCCGCCACAAAATAGCAGTGGGTGAAGCCACTGGCCTTGAGCCAGTTGAACATGGCATCGGAATACTTCATCGCTAGATCAGTTCATACGGTAGCGAGGGCATCCTGCATGGCCGAAAGGATGCGGTCAAACTGCTGTGGATCTGCTGATACGCGGATCTCTTGCACCCCAAGGCCATCGGAGAGTGGCGGAGCTGGGATGATCAGATTGTAATGGCCAGCGGAATGTTTCTTGTCGCCTTCGAAGGCCCGGGCGAACCGTTCGGGATTGAAGCAGGAGATTTGCTGCGGCTGCAAAACGGGTCGCAACAGCTGGAGGCAATGCTCCTCGAGGACGACAGAGTTCGGCAGATTCCCAGCGAAGCGGATCGCAGCCAGCATGCCGAGGGCCACGGCCAACCCGTGAGGGATGGCGAAAGCGGTCGCTGATTCAAGAGCATGCCCCCAGGTGTGCCCAAAATTGAGCAGGCGGCGTTCGGCCTGGTCAAATTCATCCCGTTCGATGAACCATTGCTTGACCCGCAAGGTGGCATGAAGCAATTGGGCAAGATCAGCCTCCGTCCACGAATTGGCGAGGATGGGTGCCGCAAGCTTCAGGTAGGTATTGAAGGCATCGGGCCCTCGGCAGAAGGCGATCTTGGCGGCCTCAGCAGCACCGCCGGCGATCTCCACCGCTGGCAAGCTGCGGGCGAAAACCGGCAGGATTTCGATGTGTTTGGGAGGGTGGAAATTACCAATCAGATTCTTGAATTCGCCCACATTGATCGAGCTCTTGCCACCCAAGCAGGAATCCGCCATGCCCAAGAAGGTGGTGGGCGCATAGCTCCAAGAAATGCCGCGCATGTAAAGCGATGCCACGAAGGTGGCGATATCCTGAATCACGCCGCCACCCACGGCTAGCAGATGGGATCCCCTGCCGAGCCCTGCCTGCTTGAGGGCAATAAACAGGTCCATCGTGGCCGGCAGTGACTTGGCATCCTCTGTAGCGTTGACGTGGATGACCGGTATGCTCGTGGGAAGATTGAGGCGATCTAGGAAAAAGGAATCAACGATCAGGGCATCCGCATGCGGCTGCCACTCGGCAAGATTTGTCAGCCCATTGAAGGCCACGGTGTAATTGCACAGAGAACTCTGAATCTCGATGGGTGGCAAGGAGAGGTCGGATTGGGTGGCCATGACCAGGAATCAGGTGTGCTTGAAGCCAATGAAGCCGCCATCCACCGTGAGGAATTGACCGGTGATGAAGCGATTGCCCGGGCCAACCAGGAAGGAGGTTGCTGCGGCAATGTCCTGGGGATCGGCGAGGCGGCCTAAGGCGGTCTGGCCGATTATTGCGTTGATCTGTTCGCTGGAGAGCTGGCTGCGAGTCATGGGTGTTTCCACAGCTCCCGGCAGAATGGCATTGAACAAGATGCCACTGCTACCGAGATCAATGGCACAGGACTTAACCAAGCCATGCAGGGCAGCTTTCGAAACGGTGTAGGAGAGTTTGGCAAGCCGACTTTCCAGCTGCCAGATGGAGCTGATCACGCAGAGCTTGGACCCCTGCACTACTTTGCCGGCGGCGAGTAGCGCGGCGAGACTGGCGGCGATGAACAGGACATTCGACTGCCAAAGCCTCTGGAACGTGGCGGGGTCGAAGCTAGTAATGGAATCGCTGGCATTGAGGCCTTGCGCCCATACCACGGCCTGAAGCTCCGGCAGGCTGGTGAAGAGCTCAGGTTGCGGAGAAATGTCGTAAGCCACCTGGATGTGAACCGGTGCGTCGGAGGCGCGGGTGATCGAAGTAGAACCGGCTGTGGCCACCTGGAATCCATGCCTCTCGAGATCAGAGACGATCGCGGAGCCCAACGCCCCGCCGGCTCCAAAGACCAGTGCGTTGCCCAAGCTCACGACGGCAGTGCTGCGAAGTCGGCCGCGAACTCGAGAATCAGGGCAATCTCCCGATCGATCATCGCCTCAGTAAGCCCTGGAAAGGTACCCAAGAATATGGCCCGCTCCATCACCAGATCCGCCCCCGGCATCTCCGGCTCCACCAACCGCAGCGCCTCGGGCCGCTCGTGCCTAAGTTGCACAAACGCCGGCTGCTTCAACAGGTTGCCGCCGAACAGCATGCGGGTGCCCACGCCCACGCTGGCCAGATGCCGACCCAGATCGGAGCTGGTGAAGGGAGCTTCGGGTTTCACCAGCAGCAGAAACCCGAACCAGCTGCAGTCGGTACGGCAGCCGCTGTCATCCCATTGGAAGGCGCCAGTGGCTGGATCAAAGCCGGTGGCGTGGGTGGGGAGGCAGAATTCCAGCAGGTGGCTGAGGGGTTCGAGGCCCCGGCGCAGCTGCAGCCAATTGCGTTTGCGGGCCTCGATGAACTCCGGCAGGCGACGCAACTGCACCCGGCCGATGGCCGCCTGGGGATCGAGGGGTTTGAGGTTGTAGCCGAAGTGGGAATAAATGTATTTGTGGTCGTACCCTTTTGGCAGTTCGCCCAGCTGCCAGTCGTAGCGCTTGCCGCAGGTGTCGTCTTTACCGCTGGGGCACCAGCAATCGCGGCCCCAGTCGCGGAAACTCTCAACGATGCGCCGGAGCAGGGCGCTGCTCACGATGTTCACGGCGCCGCCCTCGCCCATGGTGAGGTGGTGGGGCGGGTAAAAGCTCTGGGTGCTCAGATCTCCCCAAGTGCCGGTCCATCGGATCACGTGGTCGGGGCCGGCGTCGAGGCCTGGGCTGTTGTCCTTGAAACCGAGGCTTTCGGCCAGGGGGCGCGGCATCGTGTAGGAGCAGCCGAGGGCATCGCAGTTGTCCTCGATCAGCCAGAGCTGATGGCGGCGGCAGAAGGCCATCACCGCCGCCAGATCGAAGGGATTGCCGAGGGCGTGGGCGGCCATCACCGCTTTGGTGCGGCCGGGTACATAGGCCTGCTCAAGCTGGTCGACCCGCAGGTTGCCGGTGGCGGGGTCGTTGTCGAGGAAGACGGGGATGCAGCCGTTCTGCATAATCGGCGTGACGGTGGTGGGAAAACCAGCCGCGCAGGTGATCACCTCATCACCGGGCCGCAGCCGCCGTTCGGAGGGCAGCAGGGGTGAGGTGAGGGCCGAGAGGGCAAGCAGGTTGGCCGAGGAGCCCGAGTTCACTGCCAGGCAGGCCCGCACGCCCAGGAAGGCGGCTAGTTCGTTCTGGAAGGCCTCGCCTTCAGCCCCCAGGGTGAGCCAGAAATCGAGGGTGGCCGACACGGCGGCCTCAACCTCGTCTTCGGTGAAGACCCGGCCGGCATAAGGGATCGGGCTTCCCTCAGCCCAAGGGGTGCGGGCGGGATCGGCGGCGGGGCGATGGGAGGCGTGGGCCTGCCTTGCGTAGTCACGCGTAAGGCTGAGGATTTGGGCCTTGAGGTCGGGAAGCGAAGTCACGCGGGTGGGGGGTGAGGTTGACAACCTGATCGTTATGAATGATTCAAATACAAGTTCCTGGATCTGATGTAGGGGGCTGTTCCAGCTGAACGAGAGAAATACCGACGTTCACCTGCTCAAACACCTCCATATCCGCCAGGCAGCAGGCTAAGGCTGACGCCTGACCCTCCTCTACCTGACGGTACCAACCAACTGTGCGCTCTACGGTGGTGGTGAAATCCCAGCGGGGGCTCCAGCCCAGCTGGTGGTGGGCCTTGTCGATCACCAGGTTGAGCATGCTTGCCTCGTGGGGGGCCAGGTGATCGCTCTGATCCACCCAGGTTCCAGGCCAGTAGCGCAGGGCCTGCTCCACCAGCTCACGCACGCTGCGGTTGGCCTCCAGCTGGGGGCCAAAGTTGAAGGCATCGGCAAGGGAGGGATCGGCGCTGAGCCGCTCCGCCAGCAGCAGGTAGCCGCCTAGGGGCTCCAGAACGTGCTGCCATGGCCGGGTGGCCACCGGATTGCGGACGCCAATTGGCTGGCCCCGCCCCAGCGCCCGCATCGCATCCGGCACAATCCGATCAGCCGCCCAGTCACCACCACCGATCACGTTGCCGGCACGGGCGCTGGCGATGCGCAGATGGGGGCTCTGGTGGGGCAAAGAACCGCAGAAGCTGGCGCGCCAGCTGGCGATCGCAAGCTCCGCCGCCGCCTTGCTGCTGCTGTAGGGGTCGTGGCCGCCAAGCGGATCGTTTTCGCGATAGCCGTAGAGCCACTCGTTGTTGCGGTACACCTTGTCAGTGGTGATCAGCACCGCCGTGCAGGGTTGCTCCAGGCGACGCAGGGCCTCCAGCAGATGAATGGTGCCCAACACATTGGCGGCCCAAGTGGCCGTTGGCTCAAGGTAGCTGCGGCGTACTAGGGGTTGGGCAGCGAGATGGAGCACCACCTGGGGATTCACTTCGTTCACCAGTGAGGCAACCTTGTCGGCATCCCGGATCTCTCCAACGCGATGGTCGAGGCGGCGTTCGAGGCCCAGTTGTACAAATAGGTTGGGCTCTGTATCTGGTGATAGAGCCAGTCCGGTGACCTGAGCCCCAAGCTTCAGCAGCCACAGCGCCAGCCAGCTGCCCTTGAAGCCGGTGTGGCCGGTGAGGAGCACACGGCGCCCCGCCCAGAAGGAAGAATCGGGAACGCTGAACGGGGAGACGATGCCCATCAATTCAGCTCCAAAACTTCCAGGGAGCCTGGCCCTGCTGCCAGAGATTCTCCAGCAGAGTCTTATCCCGAAGGGTGTCCATCGGCTGCCAGAAACCCTGGTGGTGGTAGGCGGAGAGGTCGCCGCTCTCAGCCAAAGCCTGCAGAGGCTGCTGCTCCCAGGTGCACTGGTCACCGTCCACAAGATCAATCACGGATGGGTCGAGCACGAAGAAACCGCCGTTGATCCAGCTGCCATCCCCTTGGGGCTTCTCTTCAAAGGAGAGCACCCTGCCCCGCTCAAACGCCAACGAGCCGAATCGCCCTGGAGGTTGAACGGCTGTGAGCGTGGCGCGGCGTCCCTCCCTGCCGTGGAAATCGATTAAAGCGCTGATATCGACATCGGCAACACCATCGCCATAAGTGAAGCAAAAAGTTTCATCGCCAATATGCTCCCGTACACGCCTTAACCTGCCGCCGGTGAGCGTGGAATCACCCGTGTCCACGAGGGTGACGCGCCAAGGTTCAGCCATACGGCTATGAACCTCCATGGAGTTGGATATCATGTCAAATGTGACGTCACTAGTGTGCAAAAAATAGTTAGAAAAATACTCCTTAATAACATAACCCTTATAGCCGCAGCAAACTATAAAGTCGTTTATGCCGAAATGGCTATAGATTTTCAGAATGTGCCATAGGATCGGCTTGCCACCGATCTCGATCATGGGCTTAGGGCGCACGCTGGTTTCTTCGGAGATCCGTGTGCCGAGGCCGCCTGCAAGGATAACCGCTTTCATTTTTTCTACTTTTGAGGGGTCGAAAAATCAGGAATTGCTAACAAGCGAAGTATATTGCAAAGCCACAACCAAGTGAAAATTTAATTCTACTTTACCTTAGCACGCTTACCCCAGTCGCGCAAGGGCAGTAGAGGCCGAGGATGTCCCTGACCTTCTCGACACAGAAGGGATCTGTCGAGATTGTGAATGTCTTTTGGCGATGGGGTTGAAGGCAGAATGTCTTGAGCCAGCGATGGACCGTGCTTCTGGAGAAGGCTTCGCAAAGGTGTGCGGTGCTCGGTTGATCACTTCAGCTACCTTGACGTCGTCATAGGTGCGCGGACGGCCGGGACGCAGCACGTCGTGCAGAACCTCGATGCCGAATTCCCGGTAGCGCTTTCGCCATATCCCTACGGTCATCCCCGTGACGCCCATTCTCATGGCAATCGCGGTGTTCGTTTCACCGGTGCCACAAGCCAGATCTATTTGGTTCGCTGAGTGAGAGCATGTGGCATTGAGCATGAATTGGCGATACTCTGGAGTTCACGAACATCATCCTCTGAGAGCGCCTGAGCAGGGATTGAGCAACCAACAGGCATGGATTTGATCTACCCGAAGATACCCCACATTCTATCATCTACATCCGGGAAGGCACACGAGGTCCCCGTGGCTGTCCGATGGCGCTCCTACCGCGCCACATCAAACAGCCACGATTGGCGGCCGGACGACTCACCCTCCTCTAGAGACCACAATCAAATGACGCAAATTCCACGATCACGGGCGCCGTAAAGCTCAAATTATCGTAAGCTCTATAGAGGTGCGCAGTACAAGCACCCCGAGTGCACAACTTTCCAGCTAGATGCCGCTCTTGGCAAAAGGTTAAGCTTATGCATTAGCTCTCGACAACAAAGACTCCTAAGTCGTTGCAAACGCCTGACCAGCCCAATGCATCCATCTGCTTTCCTTGGCGGCAGCAACTATCTTATGCTTTTCCAGAGCCAACAAGACAAGCCATATGGTCTATTTGCATGCCAATTCAGCTCATCATTAGCGCCTAACTCATGAGAATTATTTGCATGCTTCCTTCGGTGTTTAACGAGAGGTCCAATGGAGTGATAACACTATGCGATATTTACGAATGCCTGCAGCGCTGCTCACCGAGATCCGTGTTCTTTGTCTGCAAGGATGGCCATGATCTTACCTTGATGCGCTATCGAGAGCTGTTTGGGGATAACTTACTCGTGTACAGCCCTTTCAATATGGGGCACCTGTTTGATAGGATTATTGATGATCGTTTTATTCTTGTAAGGCCCGACGATCTTGAAGGCATTGACAACCCTATGCATTGGGATCTTGCTCGTGCGGCTTCTGCCGATTTGATCATAAACATACTGCTTGCGCCTCCATTTGTTTTTGCCAATAAAGTACCGATTGCCAACTACTATGGTATCAAAGATTGCTTTCTGCTTGCGAATCAGGCGCTCATGCCGGCCTTCGCGGGGCTGGAAAGCCATGATTTGTTTATTGAGCAATCATTGCCCTCCCAGATTCACGACTTTGTCAATACCGGTCAACGGTGTCCCCATGATCAGGTAAGTATATACCTTGGCAAAGGAATCGCGAATAGAATACCTGGATTTCGAGAGGCTTTTTTCAAAGGCGATTATTTTGACTTTGGAAATACTGTATTCATCAAACGGAATTGGCCAACTCGGAAAGAGGATTTGTACTCTGCGCTAGCAAGCTCACGTCTCTTGATATCTTTTGATCCATTTAGTCATATTGAGCGAATTTCCACATATCTAGGAACGCCTGTCTTAAAGATAGCTCGCTATAATCTTTACGAACTTCCTGGCGTGCACCATATCGGACGCTCCCTGGCTGCCACCATGGACGAGATGCCAAGTCGCGCATCCGTTCATCAACAGAGTGCAGCACATTACCTCCAGTCATTCAGTAGATCTTCGCATAATACCTCAAAGATCACGTCATTAGTACTGGATTCGCTTAGAAACACATTGGACAGTTCGCCTTTGAGTAAGGGGTTGATACCTTATTCCAATCGCTGCTTATATGCATTTGCGTCACAGCTTCGAGTCGCACTGCCGCAACTGGGGGCTATTGCCATGGCGGAAAAAAATGAAATGCTGGAAACAAATGTGCTCTTAGAGCTGCTCGATCCAGATCGCAACGAGAGAGATCTAACATCTGCTGCGATTAACTACAAACATGATCTCAAGATATATCAGGCGAAAACGCTAAACAAGCCTTACGACAAAGAGCGTCGTCCAATATACTATCAGTATATGCGTCCCCATGACTAGTTTGGCAGAAGCGCCTGGGCTTTGGCTATTGATGTTTTGGGCGCAAGGCCGCGCTTAGGGATACTGGTGCGTCTCCTGACAGTGGGGGCAAGATCAAGCTCGAGCTGCGTGACAGCCGTGAACCATGCCCCCATATTCATGCTCTCACAACCCGATTCAAGCAGTCCAAGGAATCAAGCCTTCTCGGTGATTCTCGCCAACCCAGCCCGGTTGGAATCCAGTCGCTGCCACGCAAGTTAGTCGCTGAAATCGATGGCAAACCGATGCTCGGCCATATGCTGGAACGATGTCTGCAGGCCACGTCGGCCCATGCCACCGTGCTCTGCACCGATAGCCGTGCTCTGCACCGATAGCCAGGCGCTGGCCGACCAGGCTGCCTGGTTGGGGGGTTTCTTCGCTCCTCACCAGCACAGACTGCTCATCCGGGAGCGATCGCATTGCCTCGGTGGTTCGACAACTACTGGCCGCGGTGAACAGCGCACCGGAGCGCACCATCATTATCAATATCCAGGGCGATCAACCCTTCCTCGACCCCGCCTTGATCGATGCCATCGCCACCTCCTTCATCGCTCGCCAGCCGAACCCCGAGGTGCTGACGCCTATCTATCGGCTCAGTGCTGAGCAGCTGCACAATCACAATGTGGTGAAGGTGCTGCTGGCGGCCGATGGCCGTGGCCTTTTTTCCCCGCTCGGCCCTGCCCCATGTGCGCGATGCGCTGATGTGTTGCTGCGCTGGCCCCAGCTGCCCATCTCGCCCCTGGAGGAGTTGGAGAAGCTCGAACAGCTGCGGCTGATCGAGGCCGGCATCCGCATCGACGCCCTGGAAGTGGAAGGAGGCCAGTTTTCGGTGGATACCCCTGAGCAGCAGGAGCAGGCTCGGGCCATGACGACAGGGAGAAGCTGGTGATGGGGTGCTGGTGGTTTCGAACAGCTCGCCATGGCCCGGCAACTCGAGGGGCTTGTTATCCGTTCCTCTATGCCGTAGCCCGGCCGCTACACAGCAAACATAGCCTGCAAAATACTGAGCAGCTCAACAAGCGTGTCTTCGTCAAGAATGCCCAGTCTGTTAATCAGCCGATCTCGATCGACAGACCTGAGTTGATCAACAACCACGTGACCGTCCTTATCATCAAGTTGGCAACTTACGCGGAAAGGATAGGGATAACCACCCGTTGTCAATGTCGCTACGATCAACGTACGGAGATGGGCATTCAACTCATCTGGGGTAACGACAACGCAGGGCCTCGTTTTCCTGATTTCTGACCTCGCGTGGGATTAAGGGAAACAAGATAGATATCACCCCTTGAGACTCTTTCTTCTATCACCATGACCACTCTTCGTCGTCGAAACGGGTGCTGCTCATTTCATCGAGCAGACCTTCTCGATCGCATGCTGCTGCCGCTTCTGCCCAGCCTGCCCTTGGATGGGCCGAGGGCCTGATCGTCAGTACGCCAGGCGCGGCCTCGATTTCGACCTCATCCCCAAGTCCCGCAACCTCCAGCAATGGCTTCGCGAGACGGATGCCCCGGGAATTTCCAATTTTGACCAACTTCCCCCTAACTTTGGCGACCCCAGACAGGCGTGATCACATTTTAGCCACCGTTGCACCTACAAGCTTTGGGCCGCCTCACGCTGGTGGCGCCATGATGCCCGCAAGCTGAGCCGCCCAAGCCCTCCATGCATCAGGCACCGGCACCGCCCTGAGCCGCTGTCTGCAGCAGGAGGTCAGTGCCATTGCGGCGGCCTCCGAACGGCTTGATCCCCTTCAGGTGGAAGCAGCGTTGACCTTGCTCCATGCGGTGCAGCAAGCCGGCGGGCTGGACAGCAGCCCCGGCGGCCAGCGGGAGTTCGTGGCCCCCCTGGCCCGGGCGGCCGTGGCGGGGGGGGGCTGTTCCTGGAGGTGCACCCCGACCCCGACCAGGCCCTCAGCAACGGCCCCAAGATGGTGCCGTTGCATCGTATGGAGGTCCTGTTGCGGCAACTGCTCAGCCTCCGGGAGGCGATCGCTGGCGGCGTTGCCGTGAGCAGCCTTGGATCCCGCCGGCTTTCCCCCCTGTCCTGGGTCGGATTCTGCTCAGGCCGCGACAGGCATGGGCACGAGATCCAGTTCCAACCTGCATTTCAGGCCGGTCGTAGGGCTAAACCAAGTCGGCTCACCGGTCAAACAGATTGACGCCGCGCTTCAACCTGATTGGCAGCTGACTCCTGGGGGTCTGCGATGTGTGGTTGGCGGCCTCCCAGCAGTCGGTTTGTAGTACGACGAGGAAGGGAAGGTGTTGAAGCGCTTCGATGGGCGCGCTGGGCTGGCCGTGCGCATGCTGCAGCAGGCCGGCATCACGGCGGCCCTGCTTAGCGGTGGCCGCGGCAGCACCAGCGAGCAGCGGGCCCTTCATCTCGACATCCACCACTGCCGGGAGGGGTGGGCAACAAACGCGCGGGGCTCGAAGAGCTGCGCCACGAGCTGGCCACGGGCCGCGAGCAGACCGCCTTCCTCGGCGACGACCCCAACGACCTCGTCCTCCGCCCGGCCACCGGATTCTTATTCACCCCGACCGATGCGGCCCCTGGCCTGCGCCGCCAGGCCGACTGGATCCTGCGCCGCCGCGGCGGGGATGGCGCCCTGCGGGAGTTCAGCGATGCGTTGCTGGCCAGTCAGGGCTGGATGGAGGGGTTTGAAAAATCTGGGGTGGGCACCACCAACTGAATCCCCAGGCCGGCCCGGGAGCGCACCTGCAAGGCAAGCCTCAGCTCCCCTCCGGCCTCTGCTGCAGCCAGTCCCGCCAGCGCCCGCGTTGCCATTTGCCCAGGGGCGAGGGGGCCAGCTCGGGGCAGGCCAGCCAGCGCTTCGGCCGCTGGCTGGAAGGCAGCGCGGCGGCAAGGGTTACTAGGGGGGGGATTAAGGCGGCTTCGGGGGTGTGCGGGGCGGAACGCTCGGCCCGCACAAGCGCCACCAACCGTTCGCCCCAGAGGGGATCGGGCTCCGCCAGCAGCAACAGGTGGCGCAGCGGCAGTCCCGCCTCCCGGGCCGCCGCCAGCAGCCGAAGCTCCACCTGCTCGGGAAACACGGTCTCGCCGCCGCTGTTGATGGCGCCA
>Ga0164292_10001105_pt1 | contig 21563 bp, 17 predicted proteins | sample GEODES117metaG_FD_111486 | JGI IMG/M metagenome (GOLD analysis project Ga0164292, IMG submission 111486) | Eutrophic lake water microbial communities from Lake Mendota, Wisconsin, USA - GEODES117 metaG | ecosystem: Environmental > Aquatic > Freshwater > Lake | place: USA: Lake Mendota...
ATCTTTTCCTAGCAAATTACATATTAATTTAGCAACTTCTAAATTACGATATTCATGATGATTTCCTACATTGTAAATTCCGTCAGTCTTTTTTTTAATCAATAATAAAATAGCATCAATAAAATCGTAAACAGATAAAAAACATCTAACATTACTGCCATCCCCATTTATATTTATTTTTTTTCCGGTCAGGAGATTGTAAATGCACGTTGGAATAAGTTTTTCTGGAAATTGTCTTGTCCCATAAATATTATTCCCACGAACAGTAATAATTTTTTCTTTTGAAAAAAATCTATATGAGTTAATGATTATTTCGGCTGCAGCTTTTGATGCAGAATAGGGATTTGTGGGATTGAGTTGTGACAATTCATCTGCAGAACCAGTTTTAATCTCACCATATACTTCATCAGTACTAACATGAACTATCTTCTTAATATTATGTTCAAAAGATTTTTGTATTAGTATATGAGCCCCCAATGTATTTGTTTTAGTAAAAAGTAATGAATTTTCAAAAGATCTATCGACATGACTTTCTGCTGCTACATTTATAACAACGTCTGAATTCTTTAGGTATTTATCATATTTTTTGTAATCTATAATATCTGCATTAATAAATTTTATTCTTTTACTTTTTATAATATCTTTTAAAAAAAATAAATTACCAGCGTAAGTAAGTTTATCCAAAATAACAATTTGAGAATTACTATAAATATTAAATATTTGTTCGCAAATATGGGAACCTATAAATCCGGCACCTCCAGTGATAAAAAATTTATTCATATAATTTTAATTTTTTTCCTAATTTGACAATTTCTCGCTCCACTGCATTTTTAGAAATATTATATGAAATTTTCTTTTTTAATTTATTTATATTTAATATCATGTTATCAGTATGATCTTTGACTTTAAATATTCTGCCATCACCGAATCCCTTGATTAATAATTTTGCAAATTCTTCCAATTGTATCCCAATACCTGTACCTATGTTAAATATACCCGTTATATTTTTTTTTATTAATTGATTAATAGCATCATTAAAAAAATTTATAGGCAAAAAATCCTTTTTAAAATTTTTTATTGGTACGTATATTTTCTTTTTTTTTTGAAGATCTATAAGCATTTTATTTATAAAAGTTTTGATTTTTATTTTTTTTCTAATATCAAATTGAATTATATTAGAAGGTCTTAAGATTAGAACATTTCTCTTTAAGATTTTTTTTACTTTTTTTTCAATATTAAACTTTAATTTACCATAGATCGTTTTAGGTTTACATTTTGTTATCTCAGAGATAACAGTTTTTTTACTATAGCCATAAACTTTACAGCTACTTATCATTATATAAGTAATTTTTTTATTAATTAATAAATTAGCTAAAATATAATCAGAGGTTTTTTTGTAATCTTTTATATTAATATTGAATGTACAGTTAATTACAAAATTAAAATTGTATAAAAATAACTTATTCTTTATTATTCTTGAAAAAGATATCCTCGTAACAATATATTCTTTTTTAAGAGATTTTTCTAAGTTTTGACTTAATAAACTTCTTTTGCCTACGATTAATATTTTCTTCACAGATTTATTAATAGAATTTTAATTTAATAGTTGAAAAATAACATATATTAGTAAACATACGATTAAATGGCTATTTTTAAAACAAAAGTAAAAAGAAATTATTCTTATTTTAATAATATTTTTTATAGTTATTTTCTAAAAAAATATAGGGAAAAAATATTTAAAATATTTCTTGAAAATATTAAATTAAAAAAAATTTATAAAGTGATTGATATTGGCAGTACAGCCGTTGACAGTATGAGTGAAAATTATTTTTTGCATAATTATCCTTACAAAAAATCAATAAGTTGTTTTTCAAATCAAAAACTAGATAATTTAAAAAAAAAATACCCTTTTTTAATAATTAAAAAAGGCGATGGTAGGAACACTAATTTACCAGATAATTATTATGAGATTGTTCATAGCAACGCTACAATTGAACATGTGGGTAATTTTGAAAACCAAATTAAATTTGTTAGAGAATTATATAGAATTTCAAAGAAAATTATTTTTATGCAGACACCAAATAGATACTTTCCTATTGATTTTCATACTTTATTGCCGTTTTTACATTGGCTACCAAAAAAAATTCATAGAAAAATATTAGACATTATTGGCTTAAAATTTTTATCAAAGGAAAGTAATTTAAATTTATTATCAATTAAAGAACTTAAAGAGATTTGTAGAATTTTAAAAATAAATTCTTATAGTATAAAAAAAGTAAAGATTTTTGGATTAGTTTCAAATTTAATTTTAATCATCAGAAAACCTAATTAGATTTTACACAGTTCGGCATTTTTGAATTATTAAAATAATAAATATATGCATCATACATAATATTTTTTGTGTTTAATGGGTTTCTAGTCGCATCAAAACCAGCATTTTCTTTCTTGGCAAATAATTTAGAAATACAATCTTCAAAATTAAATTCACCATAATTAAATGATACTTTTGTCCCATAAAATAAAATAAATGAAGGATTCTGATCTTTAATTTTATTCAAATAATAATTTTTATGAATTGAATTGTAATTCATATAACCTAGGGGATCAGTATGAATATAATTTACATTCAAAAAAAATTTAGATCTATGGTTAATAATTATTTTTGTATCTTTGGGTAAAACTAAATTTGTCCATTTAATCATTGAGTATCCATCTGCATAATTCGTTAAAACTTTATCTTTTAAATAAGAATTTAAACTTCCTGGAAATATATTGACTACACCTATAGTCAAAGCAAAAATTACTACAAAAGATTGAAAAAAAATTAAATATTTAAATAAAATAAAAATTTTTTGGTTTTGAATTTTTTTAATTAATTGCGTTAGAATTAAAATCGTAAAAAAAAATATCTCAAGATAAAATCTAGAAGTTTTTTGTCCAATTAAATAAAAAATAATAATAAATAATAATATTACTGTAATAAAAAGAAATTTTTTATTAAATTTATTTATAAATAAAAATATAAGTCCCAAAAAACCGAGTCCTATAACTTGTGTAAAATCTTTGATTTCTGAAGGTAATAGTAAAATAAACGGAAATTTCTCAGATTGATAATTTTTTAAAAATTGAGAAAAATTATCATAAACTGGAAGATTTAATGGCAATGGATTAATTAAAAAATTATAAAAAGGGTATTGATAATTTATCGATTTCCAAATCAAAAAAGGTAATAAACCAAAAATTATTAATATTAAAAATAAACTTATGATCCGAAAGAAGAATTTTTTATTAAACTGTTTATTTAAATAATAAAAAAAAATAAAATTAATTATACAAAAACTTAATAAAAAACTTAGTTTAGCGTTAACAGCGACTAGTAATAAAATATTTACTAAAAAAAAAATTTTTAAAACATATTTATAATTTATCTTAATACTACTTATAATCACTAAAAATGAATAAGAAAAAAAAACTAAAGAAATGTATAGAAATTGTGGTTTCGAAGATGAAATTAAGAATATTAAACTAGGGCAAGATAACACAAGTAACATTAAAAAAAACTTGCTATCTTCTTTTATTTTTTGTCTATAGGAAAATTTATTAATAATACCAAGTATGGCAATTAAGCCTAAAAAATTTACAAAAGAAGTAAATTGCTCTGCGTTTATAGATATAGCAAAAGCATTTAAAAATTCTCCAATGCCAGCTAATTTTCCTTCAAAATCTAGTTGATCATTTGAAAAAATACCATTTTTATTTATAAATTTTGCAACGGCTAAATGATAACTTAAAGAGTCAGCGCTTGTTACTGGAGAAAGAGAAATTAAAAGATATAAAAAAATCAAAGTTATCACTAATACTTTTGCCAAAGTAATTTTTTTGAATTTTTTTTTATTTTTATAAATAAAATTATAAAAATTATTATATCTTGTAGGGAAACTTAAAAGACCAATAATTATTATTAAATATGAAAAAAATTTAAAAAAACTTTTATTGAAGATTCCTAATAAAAAAAATGGAAATAAAATAAATAAAAAAAATGATATACCAATAATTGGATATTGATATATTGGATTTGAGATATACTTAATAATATTTGTTAATCGAAAAATACTTGCAAATAATTTGCCAACAAAATAAAAACCATATCCTAATAAAATTGATAAACATAAATCTAAAATTGCAGACATATCCAAAAAATAATTTTAAATTATCTTAAATTATCCCTTAATCTTTACCTGAATAGACAAAGTTGAAAGGCTTGCATTAATACTTGAGTTAATTATTATCTTACCAGTTCTTTTAAAATATAAAATTAAAATAAAAAAATGAAAATAAGTATTATCGTTCCTTGTTATAATGAAGAGAAGACAATAAAAGCAATAATTAATAAAATAATTAATCTTAAAGATTTAAATAAAGAAATAATTGTAATTGACGACCAATCAACCGACAACTCTAGGAAAATACTCAAAGATGAACTCTACGATTCAATAGATTGTTTAATATTAAATAACAAAAATTACGGCAAAGGGTTTTCTATTCGTGAAGGTATTAAGGCTGCAACTGGTGATATTATTTTAATACAAGATGCAGACTTAGAATATGATCCTTCGGACTACAATAAACTTATAAGTCCTATTAAAAATGGCTATGCGGATGTAGTATACGGCTCTAGGTTTGCTGGATCTGATGAAAAAAGAGTTTTACTATATTGGCACACTGTAGGAAATTTTATTCTTACACAACTTTCTAATATGTTTACAAATTTAAACTTAACGGATATGGAAAATTGTTACAAAACATTTAGATCTGAAGTTTTAAAATCTATTACTTTGAAAGAAAATAGATTTGGGTTTGAACCTGAAGTAACGGCAAAAATATCTAAGATAAAAAATATAAGAATATACGAAGTCGGAGTTAAATATTATGGCCGTTCTTATGATGAAGGAAAAAAAATTAATTGGAAAGATGGCATCAGTGCTATTAGATGTATTTTTTATTACAATTTATTTTCTAAGAATTAAATTTAAAAATTTTAATGTTTTTTTTTAAAAAAATAATAAAATTAAACATATTAGATTCTTTGTGTGTTTCAGCTATAATTTTATATTCTATATTTTTAGGAAGCACTTACGCCAAATATCATACTGACCCATGGCACTGGGGGTCAGTTATTAGCAACTCAATAGACCACATAAATGGATTTAAATTATTTAAAGAAATAGTTCTGCTTTGGGGCCCTGGACAACCAATTTTATATTACTTTATAAATATTTTTTACAAAATTGATTATTACACAATAGGAATAATTACCTCAATTATTTACTGTTTATTTTTATTTTTTAGTTATTTAATTTTAAAAAAATTATCTAATATAATAATAGCAATATCAATATTTTTTATTATTTTTTGTTTACTACCATACCCGCAAACTCCATGGCCGGATTTTTATTCAGGATTATGCCTTGTGTTATCTTGCTATTATTTAAATGCAGCAAACAACAATAATTTTAAATTATTTATTAGTTCTTGCTTTTTAACCTTAAGCATAATTTTTAGAAATACATATATTCTACAAATTATTCCAGCGGTTATAATTTTTTTTCTATTATTTCAAATTCAAAAAAAAAAAATACCATTAATTTATAAAAAATATTTTATATTCTTTTTTATAACAATAATAATTTTCTTTTTTTTACTATTAATACAAAATAACTTGAGATTATGGTTTGAACAAGGAATAGGCAGAATTAGTGAATATCAAGATATAAGCAATACAATTTATAATTATAAAATAAATCCATTTTTATACAACATTATTAAAGCTGCATATCATTTATTTTTTCCGACGCGAATTGAAGGACATTATTATTTTATAATTTTTTTATTAAACTGCGGAATAGTATTTCTTTTATTTTTTAGAAAAAAATTTTTTATAAAGATTTATAATGATAATTATCATATAATTTTTTTTTCACTCTTAGGTTTTTTTGGTATAATACAATCTTTTAATCAATATGAGGTCTGGAGAAATATCAACTCAAGTATTAGTATATTTTTTGTATTATCTTATTTTCTTAATAAATTTATTAAGAATAAAAGACATATAATAATAATTGGAATTGCTTTTATTATTATTTTTTTACCACTATTTCCTTACAAAAATAAAGCTAGTGATTGGCATCATTTCAGTGGAACAAATTATTTTCCGGCAATAGGATATTTTGTTGATGGAAAGTTAATGAAAGATAAAGAATTATATTTTAAAAGCGAAATTGAATTTTTTGGTAATCATAAATTTACAAAAGAACATATAGAATATTATGAAGAAATGAGATCATTAATTTGCCCTTATGATAAGATTATCAATTACAGTATAGACAGAACATTTGGCTATATATGTGATAAAAAAAATCTAATTATAAGCACATATCCTAGAAATAATGGAAGACCTATTTTTAATGAAATTAAATTAGAAGAAAGATTTAAAAACTTAAATCTCAATAACGATGAGATAATAATAGCAGATAAAAGATTTTCTAATGACAACCTAAAATTAGTTAAAAAAATTATAATTCCACAAGGTGTCCGTTATACGTATTCTGACAAAATTATGAGATACTTCGATAATGAAATTTATCTTTATATTAAAAATTAGTTATTTAAAAATTTTTTTCGTATAATTTTTTTTAGAGGATCTTCAAAGTTCTTAAAAATTAAATAAGACAGAAATAATATTAAAAAAATATAAATCATAAAAAAATAATTACTATAATAATTGATTTTAATGTTAAAATATAAACAAAAAAGACTAATAAAAAGCTGCACAGGAAAATGAATCAAATAACTTGAATATGTCATATTCCCTAATATTTCTATTATCTTTCTAAATTTGTTAAGAATATTTAACTCAATAGTAAATACAAATAAAATTAAAGGAATATAAATAAACTCAAAAGTATAAATAAAGTGTTTATGCTTTGTTAGGTCTAATAAAATAACTAATATTGGGATTACTAATGCAGCAAAACAGAAAACAAAATTAACTATTTTTCTATACTTTGATAAAGCGACAATTTTAAAAATCATTGCCGCACTTCCACAAACAAAAAAAAATGTCAAGCAGTCAGTGATAGGATTGGACAACTTATATATTCTTAAAAGTACGCAAATAATTATTACAGAAATATTAACTAGTATAGATTTTCCAAAAGCTTTTATAATTAAAAAGAATACCAAATAACTAAAAATCTCTGCTGACACAGACCAAATTGGGCCATTAAAGCTGTAATCTTTTTCAAAACCCCAGTTACTTGCAAAAAATAAATGTAATAAAAAATGTTTTAAATCGTTAACTTGGTAAACGAAAAAAAAATCTTTTTTTAAAAAATAAAAAACTTGAAATATTAAAACAATTATTAATGTTGCAAAATGCAGAGGATATAATCGCGAAATACGATATATAAAAAAATTTTTCCCCTTGAAATTTTTGTCAACAATTAAGTCTTGATATTTCCAAAAAAAAATAAACCCGCTAATGCCCCAAAAAACAATTACACCATGCAATCCATGATTATAAAAAAAATTTAATAAATTATAAAAAGGTAAATTATCAATAACTAAATCAATAGGCTTATCTTTAATCCAAAAAAAAAGTTGATAATGATAAAGCAGCACTGCTAATGCAGATATAAATCTAATTATTTCTAAACCTAATAATTTATTGTTGTTCAATTTTATAGATTCCCAATTTTTAATTTTTTAATAGATTATTATTAATAATTGTAGATAAATTTTTAGATATAATTTGCCAATTTAATTTTTCTTGGTATTGTTTTCTAGATAAAAACGATTTTTTAATAAATAAGTCTTTATTTCTAAAGATTCTTATTATGTATTTTGAAATAGTAGATATATTTTCATTATCTTTAAACATAAAGCCGTTTATGTCATTAGTAACCGCTCCACCGATGCCTCCAATATTATTAGTAATTGTATAAAGACCAAAAGCCGAAGCCTCAACATTTACAACTCCGAAAGCTTCAGATTTAGAAAAAAGTATATTAAAATGCGCATTATACATTAACTTTATTAAAATTTTTCTATCATTAAGATTATTTTTATCTAAGAAATCAATTAACTTAACATTACTTGAAATTTTATAACCTTTTGGTGGTTTCGCACCAACAATATAAAGAATTGTTTCTTGACCATTATTATTCATATAATCAACTAATTTAACAGCTTTATCCATACCTTTTCTATCCCAATGAACACCAATAGAAATTAATTTACAGATATTGCGATTTTTTTTTAAAATAATTTTTTTTAATAACTTTTGCTTAGGAATAAAATCTATACTAGCTCCAAAAGGCAAATAATGAAAAGAAGATTTTTTTATATGATATTTTTTTACAGCATCATTAATAGCAAACGTACTAGTTAAGATAATTTTTTTAGCTTTTTTAAGAGAAGTACTTTCACAAAAATTTCCATCCTTTATTGTTTCTTTATGAATTATTTTTTCCGAAAAATAATGAGAATAATAGGTAGAAAAAACAAAATCTGTATAAATAAAAATTGGTTTGTTAGTATTCAAAAATGTCATTAAGGAAGCCTCGCTTGTTAAAATGGCATCGTAATCAATATTTTTAGTTTTATTTTCAATCTGTTTTGCAAAATCTTTCAAAACGGGAATAGGCCTGTCAATATCAAATTTAATTTTTAATAGAGAAAAAACAAATCTTTTTATGATGTAAAATATTCTTACTCTATTGCTTAAAGGGCCTACGGTAATAATTTCATAATATTTACTGATATATTTAAGTATATAATAAGTTACACCTGACCAAGATTTTAAACTATAGGGATCTAATCTTGTTACATATAAAATTTTTTTTTTCATTTTTTAAATTAAAGTTACAAAACTCATAATTAATTTTTATTAAAATTATTTTAATAATATTTTGTAATATTTAGTTTTATGAGATTTAATATAAGTATATTAATATAATTTTATTACAAATAATTAAAGTACACCAAAAAATGTATAACAATTATTCAATCGCGGTTGTGGCTTTTTACGAAGCAAGCATTGGTGGGCATGGAGCCGCTGAAGTAACGTTAAGTTTTTATGAATCTTTAAAAGATTTCCAAAAAAAAAAGCTTTTCGAAATAAAAAAATATAAAATATTTAAGTTTTTTGAAAGTATAAAAATAAATATATTTGAAAATATTTTTAAATTAATTTATCTTTTAAATTTAAATTTTAAACTTGTTAAATTCTTAAATAAATCAAAAAAAAATATTGTAGTTTTAGAGGGTGCAAGCTGGATTGGTTACATATATATAACTATTAAAGTTATAAAATTTTTTAAACCAGAAACTATATTTATATATCATTCACATAATATTGAATTTTATTTAAGGAAAAATAAAAATATTCTAATTGTTGCTTTATTAACAAGAATATTAGAAAGAAAAGTATTTAAGATTGCAAATATAAGTACCGTTGTCTCTGAAATCGATCAAAAGGAAATAAGAAAATTATATAAATTAGATGCGGTAATATTAAATAATGGAATTAATAAAAAAAGATTAATAACTAAGAAATTTAAAAAAGATACTCCAAGTAAATTTATAATTTTTTCGGGCAGTTATTCATTTGCCCCAAATAGAATTTCGATAGATTTTATAATTAAAAAAATATTTCCAACAATTATAAAAAAATATCCCGATATCAAATTGGTCATAACTGGTCGAGATTTCCCTGTAGAAAAATACAAAGATTACAAATTCATTCATTATTATGGGAACTTAAAAAAAAAATACCTAAATTATTTAATTCTTAAATCAAAATTTGTTTTGGCGCCTATGTTCAAGTCCACTGGCACAAAATTAAAAATTATAGAGGCGCTAATGTTGGGAGCACTTGTTATTACTTCAAGAGAAGGCATAAAAGGTATTAAGTTGCCAAAAAAAATTAATCCGCCATTCGTATTCGGAAAATATAACGAAGTATATAAGTTAATTAATAAGGTAATAAGAAATAATGTTTTTTTAAAAAAAAAATCAAAAAAAAATATAAAGTTTTTTGTTAAAAATTATAATATGGAAGACATTGTAAAAAAATTTCTACAAGAGCAAAATTCCAAGATTACCTAATAAACTTTATTTTTTTTATTAATATGATTTAAAAAGTCTATTAGTAAAATTATATAAAAACCAGACAACCCGAACAATATTCTACTTAAACTCGTTGAGAGCAACCATTTAATTTCATAAGGTGTGTGCAAATATATAGCAAATACAAATAAAGTACTTATAACAAAAAAAATAACAAAAAAATTTTTACTTCTAAAATAAGAAGTTTTAACAAATAAATATAAACTTGAAAATAATATAAAAATCCATATTGGATATTTTAAAAGAGAAATAAAATAATATTTACAAATGATAAAAAATTTATTTAAGATAGCATTTATATTAAGATTATTTTCAAGACTGTTATGAATTATATTTGATTGAAATTGAAGTTCACCAAAAAAATTAATCTTCATAAAAATAAAAAAAAGAAATGAAAATGATAGTAATAATAAATACAAAATCTTGTAGTTTAATTTAATTTTAAAACAAATAAAAAAAACTAGATTTAAAAAAATATAATAAAAAAAACCTTCTTGTTTTGTCCATAAAATTAGAAAACTGGTCATTAATATAAAAAATAGAATATAAATCTGGTTTAATTTATTATCTATCAACATCTTAAATAAACGACTAACAATATACAGTAGAGAAAATAATAAATACTCTTGATAACCGCCAAATAAGAAAGCGTCTGTGCAAATATAAATAATTAATAGTGATATAAAAAATTTCTCAAGAATAGAAAATTTTTTATCCAATAAATTTGTAAGGGAAAAAATTGTAACTACAAAAAAAAATGCAAAGAAATACCTCCCAAAATATTCTAAATTTATTAAACTATTTTTCCAAAAATATGCCCATAAGTACGATCCTAAATGTGGATAATAGTCATAAGGAAGACCCTTAAGCATAGAATATTCGCCATACTGATAATAAACTTGAGTTTTAAAAAACCAATGTTCCAATCCATCCCAAGTTAAATGAGGATCCGTTGAGATACTTAAAAATAATACAAAACAAAAAACGACAAAATAAAAAAATTGTAAAAAACTTTTATTTATATAATTATTAAATTTATTGTACCTATAAATAAAAAATAAAGTCCCAATTAAAAATTCAAAAGCAAAAATAATATTAAGATTTAATTTAAAAAAAGATAATAATAACAAAACATTTAAGTGAATGATGATATTTAGCAAGATGGCATCAAAAGAAATTATTTTAAAAACATTCAATTGTGTTTTCAAATTAAAAATATTGAAAGGAAAATTAAATAAAATTATAAAAACAAAGATATAAATAAAACTTAATAGTATTTCAGTCATTTAATCTAACTAAGTAACATTTTTCTATTTTTTCTAAAATTGCATAATTACTTCTTAATAAATAAGGATTCAAATCATTATCTGAAGCATTAATTAAAATAAGATATTTTTTTGATAAGTTTTTATTTATATTATAAAAATAAGCATAAGGAGACGGAGCATCATTAAAATTTTTTACAGCAATATTATAATTAAATTTATATTTATCATTAATATATTTTACAAAACCATAGCCATAATTATTACAAAAACCACCATATTTAAGCATTCTTTGATCATAATTATTGTTTAAAATTATATAAAAATTTACAAATCCTTTAAAAATAAAAATACAAAATATTAATAAACTAAAAAAATAAATATATTTTTTTATAATCATTTATTACTTGAAGGTAATTTATAAATAATTAAAGAATATAAAAAAATACTTGATAAGACTGAAATGTAAAAAGATTTGCTAAAAAAATATATTCCATATGGAAAAATTAATAAAAGTTGAACAGTAAAATAAGCGATTTTAACATCAAATTTATTACATAATAGATGATGTATATGAGATTGATCTCCTTTAAATGGATGCTTTTTTTCTAAAATTCTTTTTATAGCCAACCGTAGTAACTCATAACCAGGGATAGACATAATAAGAAAAATCTCATCTACAAAAAAATCTTTGTTAATATTAATATTATAATTTTTGACAAAAATATAACTAATTAAATACCCAGCTAGTAAAGTTCCACTGTCGCCTAAGTATGCTTTGTTTTTAAAATTTAAAATCAAAAAAAAAAATAAATTAATAATCATTAGTGTAGAAAAAAGTACTAAAACGTTTTTTAGGATTAATATTAAAAATATAAATATTAAATAAGAAGCGGACTGCCCATTAATACCATCTAACATATTAAAAGCATTAATAAATAATAAGAAACATAATAAAGTAACAAAATATGAAAAAATTCCTACATTGAAGTTATTCTCGGAAAAAGAAAAAATTAAATTTTCAATTAATAAATCTTTATCAGTAAAAATTAATAATAGAATAGCAATTGCCATCATTAATAATTTATAATTTGCACTCAAATTGCGCTTATCATCATAAAAACCTAATAAATAAAAAAATAAACATAAGCACAAAAATACCAATAGTTCATATTCTGAGAAATAATTGTTAGTGAAAACTAAAAAAATATATTTATTTATAAAAATTATTAAAAGTAAGTTTAAAATTAAAAATAACCCCCCTAGTAAAGGTACGGGTAATTTATGAATTTTTCTTACAAAGTCAGGTTTATCAAATAGATTATAAATTTTAGAAATTCTGTTGCTAAATATCATTAAAAATAGATTAAAAAAAAAAACTAATAATAAAATTTTAAACATTTTTACTATTTATAGATAGATAAAGTCCAACAGGAAAATAGGTTATTATTAATAACCAATTATTAAAATAACTTCCGGATGGAAATAATGGAAACATAGTTATTGAGATTCCTGTTAAAATAAATAATGAACACATTTCAAATCTGTTCAGTCTTTTCTGAATATTTTTTTTTAATAATAAAAAGATATTGTATACCGAGTATAAAAAAATAAAAAAGAAAAAAGAAAATCCAAACAAACCTAGTTCAGATAAAAATTCTAAATAAATATTATGTGGGTGGGTATTACAACCATTCTTAAATTCATAATATGAATAAAAAGAAACACCAATATCTATCTTGTCTCCATTTTTATAATTTGAGAAATAAAGACCTATGTCAGGTGAAATAATTCTTAATTGATGAATCTTTCCAAAATCATCAATAATACCAATATTATACAAAGATTTATTTGCTTTTTTTGATACTTCTTCATTAAACATAAAATAAAATTGGCCCTGAACTTCTGCATTGACAAAATTATCTTTTTTAATTTTTTCGACTAATGCATACTTTTCTTCTCCACATAAACCTCTAAAAGACTTTAGCCCATTACCAAAAAAAGGTTTATCCAAAAACATTCTATATGCGACCTCATAATGCAATGTATGTCGATAACTAGTTAAATAGAAAGTTTTGCTACTAGAAATCTGATTATAAGTATGTAGAAAAATTCTATTAAAAAAAGAATTATTATAAGTATTTAGAATCCCAATTATTAATAAAAATGAACCTAAAAAATAAATAAATAACTTTTTTTCAAAATTAAAATAAAAATAAAATATTAATATTATAAAAAAATATATAAAAGCTAATCTTTCGGCACTTAAAAAAACTAATACCGCACTAATAAATAAAACAATAACATTTATTAAGTTAATTCTTTTTAAATTTAACAAAAAAGAAATACCAATAATAAAAGGTAATAGCCTTGCAACATAAGAACCCATTATTTGTTTATCGAAAAAGGATGTGATGCGCTCTACATTGGTCGATCGTAATCCAACTAAATTATATCCATATGCAAACTGAAATAAAGAATCAATTAACAAAATTGTAATACAAATTATATAAAAAAAATAAATTTTTTTTGTTAGATCTGAATATTTTGTGAAGAAAAATTTCAAAGCAAAAATAAAAATAACAATTCTTAGAAATGGTAATGAAGAACTTAATGAAACTTTTGCATTAAAAGAAAAAAATGAATTTACTACTAAGTATAAGTATAAAAAAAATAAAAAAAAAAAAATGCGACTTTTAAATACTTTAAAATCTCTTTGTTTGATACAAAAAAACAAATAAAAAATACCAATATAAACACACACTAAGTCAGGTAAAAATGGTCCTGTTATTAATAAAAAAGGAAAAATAATTATTAATAACTGAATAAACTTTAAATTATAATTATAAAAAATAGACATTTGCAAAATTGAATATACTTTAAATAATATATAAATACATCGGTTAAGATATATTAAATTTCACAATGGTAAAAAAAAATAACAATTTATTAGTAATAATATTTTTATTATTAACTTGGATATCTTTTTGGTTCTCAATAAATACGAAACCTGATGAAATAAATTTTTTTTCAAACTTTAGTATCGTCTCAATTATTAATACTTTAAGAATATCAGTTCCACTTTTATTAAGTATTATCTTAACTCTTTTTGTAATTCTTTTAATTTTCAAAAAAAAATTTGATAAAAAATTAATTACAGAACCAATATTTTTATTTATAATTTATTTTTTTTTACAATGTATTGGACTATATTTTAATACCAAACTAAACTTTTTTGATTTAAATAATTCTTATTTAGTAATTCTAGGCATCGGATCAATACAAATATTTGTTCTACTAAATATATTTAATAAAAATAAAAATCTTAATTTATTTTTATTAAGCGGTATATTTCTTATTGCCTCTGCTATCTTAATATTATTGGTTTCTATTATAAATAATAATAATTCGCATGACTTATTATACTTATATTATTTTATAGATTTGGATCAAAAATTGTTTGAACAGATTTTTCCAAGAGTAACGGGCTTGGCCAGAATGATAGCTCTTGTAAATTTAGCAATTTTAACATCATTTTTATTTATAGAAAAAAAAAGAACTATTCAAATATTTGAATTTTTTTTTATAATAATTCTGTCAACTTTAATATGGTCATTTCAATCCCGAGGCGCAATGTTATGTTTTTATACTTGCGTTATAATATTAATTTTTTTTTACAAAAAATATAATTTTAGAAAAAAGATACTTGCAATTTTTTTTATAATTTTTTTTCCAATAATTATTTTTGAAACATATAAGTTTTATAAGATAAATATATTCAATCAAAAAATATCATCAATTCAATTAGAAGAAAAAGAAAGAAAGTTAGAAGAATTCTATAGATTAAATGAAAACAGAATAATTAAATCTAAAGAACAAGGCACAAGCGGTAGAATTAATCTCTGGAAATATATGATTGAAAAATATGATAAAAGAAATATTTTTGGTTATGGTCCCCAAGCTGATAGATTTTTAATAAGCAAAACATTAAATCAACAATTTGGAAACAATGTTTCTAATGGATTTTTATATGCGCTAGCATGCGGTGGTTATTTTGCGTTAGCAATATTTATTCTAATAAGTTTAAAAATTTTAATGTTTATATATAGATCTATTTTTTTAACAAAAATATTTCAAATCAAATATTTTTTTATAGAAAAATTAGCTACGATATATTTAATTTTTTTTTCAATAAGAGTCTTATTTGAAAACAGTTACGCTGTCTTTAGTATTGATTATTTAATAACTCTAATTTGTTTTTTAATACTAAATAATTTTTTTTTAAAAAAATTTATTTAACATTTAAAGTTTGAAAATAGTTATAATAATCTTTAAGCCCTTCTTTTAATTTAACCTTAGAAATCCATCCAATTTTTTTTAATAATTTATTACATAGCCTTCTTTCCTTAACTCCATCTGGATATTTTTTATTAAAAAAGATTCTTCCTTTAAATCCAACAATATCTTTGATAATCAAAGATAATTGTTTAATACTGAGATAATCTGGACCGGAAACGTTAGCATAAGAAAATATAGTTTTCTTTTTTAAACAGAATAAGACGGCATCCGCTAAATCATTTACATGCATAAATTCTCTTTTAGCCAATCCCGATCCCCAAATTTCAACTTCTTTTTTCTTTTTAATTTTAGCTTCGTGAAATTTTCTAACTAAAGCTGGAATTACATGGGAAGATTTCAAATCAAAATTATCTCCAACGCCATATAGATTTGCTGGTTGTAAAGAGATGAAATCTTTTCCGTAAAAATTTTTAATGTATTCACAATATTTGATTGTAGAAATTTTCGCTATAGCGTACCCTTCATTAGTTTTTTCTAAATAAGAAGAAAGAAGATAATCTTCTTTAATTGGTTGTTTTGTTTCTTTAGGATAACAACAAGCCGAGCCAAGATTGATAAATTTTTTTACATTATTGTTCAAGGCTGCCTTTAACAAATTAAAACCAATCATCGTATTTGTGTATATATAATCTGCTTGATAACTGCTGTTATCTAGAATGCCCCCTACTCTTCCTGCAGCATTTATAACTACGGAAGGTTTATTTTTTTTAAACCACTCATTAACTTTTTCTTGGCAAGTCAAATCAAGATTTTTTCTTTTACAATCTACGATATTAAAATTATTCTTTTTAAGCAATTTGTATATTGCCTGTCCAACCATTCCTTCTTGCCCAGCAATAAATAATCTATTCATAATTTTAAATTAACTTGGCGTAATCTTTTTCAGCTAATTTAAAATCTTCTGACATCATCTCATTGACTAATTGATAAATGTTAATTCTCGGTTTCCATCCCAGTTTTTTCATTGCTTTTGATGAGTCACCTCTTAAATATTCTACATCATTAGGTCTAAAATATTTTTTATCTACTTGAATAATTTTCTTACCTTTAAATAAAGTTGAAAATCTATCTTTATTAAAGTGTTTGATATATGCCGCCTCTTTTAAACCCTTACCTTGCCAGTAGATCTGTATGCCTAGAAATTTACAACATTGTTCGGCAAAAAATTTAACAGAATATTGTCGACCAGTTGCAATAACATAATCATCTGGTTTCTTTTGCTGCAATATCTTCCATTGCATTTCAGCATAATCTTTGGCGTGACCCCAATCTCGCAATGAATAAATATTTCCCAAATATAAACATTTCTCTAATCCCAATACTATTCTTGATAAACCTAAAGTTATTTTTCTAGTTACAAATGTTTCTCCTCTCCTCGGAGACTCATGATTAAATAATATTCCGTTTGAAGCATGGATATTATATGAATCTCTATAATTTTTTGTAATCCAGTATGCATAAAGTTTGGACGTTGCATATGGACTTTGAGGATTAAATGAAGTGCGTTCTGACTGTTTCTTTTTTTTACTGTTTCCAAACAATTCAGAGGTTGAGGCCTGATAAAATTTAATATTTAAATTTAAAGTTTTTATTGCTTCTAAAATTCTTAATGTTCCAAGAGCATTTACTTGCGTTGTGTAGTCGGGAATCATAAAGCTTGTTTGCACGTGACTTTGAGCTGCTAAATTATATATTTCATCAGGCTTAATTCTATCTATTAAATCAATTAAAGCATTTGAATCTACAACGTCTCCATAATGTAAAAAAAAATTAGTTTTATAATGAGGGTCCACATATAAATGATCTACTCTTTGAGTATTAAATGAAGATGCCCTTCTCTTTATTCCATGAACTAGATAATTTTTTTTTAAAAGAAATTCAGCTAAATAAGAACCGTCTTGTCCAGTAATTCCGGTAATTAAAGCAATTTTTTTTTTCATTTTTAATTTATCTATATTAATAATAAATATTTTATACTATTAAAAATTTATAATGAAAGTATCAATTATCACAGTTTGTTTAAATAGCGAAAAAACAATCATTAATACTCTTAACTCGGTTCTGTCGCAAAATTATAAAAATATTGAACATATCATTATCGATGGAGGTTCAATTGACAACACTTTGTCTATTATCAAAAAATATCCACATAAGAATAAAAAAATAGTTGTAAAAAAAAATAGCACAATTTACGAAGCTATGAATGAAGGAATAAAAAATTCTACTGGCGAATTAATAAGTATATTAAATTCTGATGATTTTTATAATAACGATAAAATTATTTCAGAAGTAGCAAAAATAGCCAAAAAAAGTAAAGCAAAAATATTTCTAGGAGATGTAGCATATTTTAACGGAAAAAATTTTTTTAAGATTACACGATATTATAGCGCAAATGATTTCGATAAATATAATTTTAAATATGGAATGATGCCTCCACATCCTGGTAGTTTTATAAAAAAAGAAGTTTATGAAAAATTTGGATTATATAATTCAAATTACCTAATAGCTGCAGACTTCGATATTTTTGTAAGATTTATTAAAAAGGAAAAAATTCCTGTAAAAATCTTAAATAAATTGATAACCAGAATGAAAACTGGTGGAATTTCTGGAAAAAACTTTAAAGCATATTTAGTTTCTACTTTTGAAATTTTAAAATCTTTAAAAAATAATAATGTAAATTCAAATTTAATATATTCATTATTAAGAATCCCAAAAAAATTAAGTCAATTTTTTAGTTTTGAACAAGATATTTTAAATAAAAAATTTTTAATAAAAAAAGTTTTATTTTACAAAGAATATCTTAGGGAAAACTTTAAAATAATTACAAAAATTCATAAAATTTCATTTAGTAAAAATTTTATATTATCGGGAATGAACCTTGCTTTTTTAGGATACTATATGAAAGGAAATATTAAAGAGCACCCTAACCTTATTAATTGGCCAGATGGTTTGTTTTCAAAAATATTTGGTGCAGAAATTCAAAAAATTCCTGGAAGAAAAATTTTAAAATTACTGGCTTTAAAAAAATCGAAAATCTCAGAAATAATTGTATTAGGAAATCTAGGAAAAATTCAAAAAAAATATTTAGAAAAATTATATAATAAAAAAGTTATAAATAAGAATTTACCTTATGGAAACATTAATGAAATTAAAAAATCAATTAATTTAAGATTAAAAGCAAACCAATTATGTTTTATTACCCTTCCTACTCCTAAACAGGAACAGCTAGCTTACGAACTAACTAAAGCAAATAAATACTTTAAAATAATATGCATAGGAGCATCTATAAATATAGGCTCTGGTGTTGAAAGACCGGTTCCTAAACTTTTTTCTAATTTTGAATTTTTGTGGCGGTTAAGATACGAAACTTTTAGAAGAAGTTTAAGATTATTAGAAACTTTTTTTTATTTTTTTTATGGAAGATTTATAAGTGGTAAAATTAAAAATTTGAATGTTAAAATTATTTAGCAAAAAAAAATATTACTGCTGGTGCTGTGACTATCAATCAACTACGGGCGAGGGAAGATTAGGAAGAAGTTTTTTAGATCAATTAAGCCTAAATAATAAATTATACATTTATTCAACTGATAAATTTATAAAAAATAAACTATTATTTAAAATATTAAATTATAAATATATATCTCCTTTCATAGGAATAATATTTTGCTGGTCGATATTTTTAAATAACAAAAGACCTGTTTATGTAAATTATTTGCCTTTCTGGAATTTTTTTTTATTTATTTTCCTGCCACCAAAAACTATTTTTGGTCCTATCACGGGAGGTGCAAATTTCACAAAAGAGAAACAATTTTATATTAGAAAATATTTATTCCCTATTTTATATAAAATAAGTGAATTTTTTTTAAATCTAAGAAATGTAAATATTATTTTTTCTACAGATTTATTAAAAAAACACTTATCAAAATTAACTATAAAAAAATCAAATTTTAATTATATATTTAAATTAATTTCATCTAAAAAAAAGAGAAATAAAAATATAGATTTTCTCATTTATTATAGAAATCATCATAATAAGAAAAATTTTTTTTCTATCGATTTTATAAAAAAATTAATTAAATTTAATTTTAAAGTCCATATTGTTGGAGATCGTCTTAATGTTCATCATATTGTAAATCATGGTTATGTTAGCAATAAAAAAATTAATAATTTGCTGGCAAAAACATATTATTCATTAGTATCAAATGAAAATATTTATGGATTGTTTACAATCGAATGTATTAATAACCATGTAAAATTAATAATAAATAGAAAAGATAAATCTAAAATTAAATATTTTAAAAAAAATTTTATTTTTTTAGACTTTAAAAAGATTGAAAAATTAAAATATATAGAAAATAACTAATTAAAAACTCTAGTTTCTAACAACAACCCAATTTTCAATTATTAGAATGTCCATTTTAGTTCTTAAAAAACAGTTTAGTGCATTTTCTGGTGTAAAAACTATAGGTTCATTTTCATTAAAAGATGTGTTTAGAATAATAGGAATTCCTGTAATTTTATTAAAGCAGCTTATAAGCTTATAATATCTTGGATTGTCTGTTTTTTTTACAGTCTGTAGTCTTCCTGTGCCATCAACATGCACCACACCTGGAATAAGATCTTTTTTATTTTTCTTAAAATGCAAAACTCTAGACATATGAGGTTCTTCATCCACAAAATCATCAAACCAATTTTTAGCTTCTTCAAATAAAATTGATGGTGCAAAAGGTCTGAACGATTCTCTTCTTTTAATTTTATAATTAAGGATATTTTTTATATCTAAATTTCTAGGATCTGAAATTATTGATCTATTTCCTAGTGCTCTAGGACCCCACTCCATATTACCTTGGAACCACCCTATAACTTTTTGCTGGCTTAATTGTTCAGCAGTGAAATTACAAAGTTTATCTTCATTATCCATAAAAAAAAATTTGCAATTTTCAGATTCTATTTCTTTTTTTTTATTAATAATTACTTTTTCTACTTCACTATTCGAATAAGAATTTCCTAAATAACAGCTTAATTTATTAGAAGGTCTTTTTTTATTAAGACTACTCCATAATGAGTAAGCTGCGCCAACGCTACCTCCTCCATCTCCTGGATTTGAGGGGACGAATAATGATTGAAATCTGGTATTTTTTATAATCTTACCATTAGCTAAGGAATTTTGAGCACATCCTCCTGAGAGTGTCAGATTATCAATTTTATACTTATCATAAGTATAATTTAAAATATGAAACAAAACCTCCTCATAAACTTTTTGAACAGATGCAGCTAGATCTTTATGATAACCACTTATATCCTCGTCTTTCTTTCTTGGGTTTCCAAATAAATTTATAAAATTATTGCTAAACAAATTATCAATTTTTGGAGCTACATTATCAAATGAATATATAATATTTTTTTTATGGTGGTTAAAATAACTAAGATTTAATTCAAACTCACCATTTTTTTTTAACTTAATAATATTTTTAATTTTTTCTAAATGAGTAGGACTTCCTAAAGAAGACAATCCCATAACTTTATACTCTTCGCCAAAATTAGAAAAACCTAAAAACTGTGTAAAACTCTCATAAAAAATACCTAAAGAATTTGGGAATAAAATTTTATGATCTACATTTATTTTTTCTTTATTTCCAAGACCCCAAGCAACACTGGCAAAATCTCCAAACCCATCTACCGATAAATTTACTGATTTATCAAATTTGGATTCAAAGAAAGCTGAAGCAATATGTGATTTATGGTGCTCAA
>Ga0164292_10001108_pt1 | contig 21542 bp, 15 predicted proteins | sample GEODES117metaG_FD_111486 | JGI IMG/M metagenome (GOLD analysis project Ga0164292, IMG submission 111486) | Eutrophic lake water microbial communities from Lake Mendota, Wisconsin, USA - GEODES117 metaG | ecosystem: Environmental > Aquatic > Freshwater > Lake | place: USA: Lake Mendota...
ACCCCAGGCCGCACCCATGACCCAATTTGCAAAAGAGACGCTCCCGATTAGCCTGGAAGAGGAAATGCGGCGCAGTTACCTTGATTACGCGATGAGCGTGATCGTGGGACGCGCCCTGCCCGATGCCCGCGACGGCCTCAAGCCAGTGCACCGGCGCGTGCTCTATGCCATGCATGAGCTCAATAACGACTGGAACCGGCCGTACAAGAAGTCGGCCCGTATCGTCGGTGATGTGATTGGTAAGTACCACCCGCACGGTGACCAGTCGGTCTACGACACCATCGTTCGCATGGCGCAAGACTTCTCCATGCGCCACATGCTCGTCGATGGGCAGGGCAACTTTGGCTCGGTTGACGGCGACAACGCGGCGGCGATGCGTTACACCGAAATCCGTCTGGCCAAGATCGCGCACGAGCTGCTGGCCGATCTAGATAAAGAGACCGTCGATTTCGGGCCCAACTACGACGGCTCCGAAAAAGAGCCGCTGGTTCTACCCACCCGCCTGCCCAACCTGCTGGTCAACGGCTCGGGCGGCATTGCGGTGGGCATGGCCACCAACATCCCGCCACACAACCTGAGCGAAGTGGTCGACGCCTGCCTGCACCTGCTGGCCAACCCGCAGGCCACGGTGGACGATCTGATGGAAATCGTGCCGGCGCCCGACTTCCCGACGGCCGGCATCATTTACGGCATGAGTGGCGTCAAAGAGGGCTACCGCACCGGACGCGGGCGTATCGTGATGCGCGCCAAGTGCCATTTTGAAGACATCGACAAGGGTCAGCGCCAGGCCATCATCGTCGACGAGCTGCCCTACCAGGTCAACAAAAAGACGCTGCAAGAGCGCATGGCCGAGCTGGTGCACGAGAAAAAACTCGAAGGCATCAGCCACATTCAGGATGAGTCCGACAAGTCGGGCATGCGACTGGTCATAGAGCTCAAACGCGGCGAAGTGCCCGAGGTGGTGCTCAACAACCTGTACAAGCAGACGCAGCTGCAAGACACCTTTGGCATGAATATGGTGGCGCTGGTCGATGGGCAGCCCAAGCTGTGCAACCTTAAAGACCTGATTTCGGTCTTTCTGTCGCACCGCCGTGAGGTGGTGACCCGGCGCACGGTGTTCAACCTGCGCAAGGCCAGAGAGCGCGGCCATGTGCTCGAGGGTCTGGCGGTGGCGCTGGCCAATATTGACGAGTTCATCCGCATCATCCGCGAGTCGCCCACTCCACCGGTGGCCAAAGCCGAGTTGATGACCCGCGCCTGGGACAGCCAGCTGGTGCGGCAGATGCTCACCCGGGCCCGCGCCGATGGCGGCATCATCAATGCCGACGACTACCGCCCCGACGGCCTGCCGCGCGAATATGGCATGGGCAGCGACGGGCTGTACAAGCTGTCGGACACGCAGGCGCAAGAAATCTTGCAGATGCGGCTGCAACGCCTGACCGGTCTTGAGCAAGACAAGATCGTTGCCGAATACAAAGAGGTGATGGCCGAGATCGACGACCTGCTCGATATCTTGGCCAAGCCCGAGCGCGTGTCGGTGATCATCGCAGACGAGCTCAAGCTGATCCGCCAGGAGTTCGGCCAGTCCAAACTGGGCCTGCGTCGCAGCCAGATCGAGCACAGCTCGTTCGATCTGTCGACCGAGGACTTGATCACGCCCACCGACATGGTGGTCACGCTGTCGCATCAGGGCTATATCAAGAGCCAGCCGCTTAGCGAGTACCGCGCGCAAAAGCGTGGCGGACGCGGCAAGCAGGCCACGGCGACCAAAGAAGACGATTGGGTCGACCAGCTCTTCATTGCCAACACGCACGACTACATCTTGTGCTTTTCAAACCGGGGCCGGCTGTACTGGCTCAAGGTCTGGGAGGTGCCGGCCGGATCGCGCGGTTCGCGAGGACGGCCCATCGTCAATATGTTCCCGCTGGGCGAGGGCGAAAAAATCACCGTGGTGCTGCCGCTGACGGGCGACGCCCGAAGCTTCCCGGCGAGCCACTACATCTTCATGGCCACGTCGATGGGCACGGTCAAGAAAACCGCGCTCGACGAGTTTTCCAACCCGCGCAAGCTGGGCATCATTGCGGTCGATCTCGATGAGGGCGACTTTCTCATCGGTGCGGCACTGACCGACGGCCAGCACGATGTGATGCTGTTTTCCGACGGCGGCAAGGCCGTTCGATTTGACGAGAACGACGTGCGCCCCATGGGCCGCAACGCGCGCGGCGTGCGCGGCATGATGCTCGAAGACGGCCAGAGCGTGATCGCCATGCTGGTGGCCGAAGATGAACAGCAAAGTGTCCTGACCGCCACCGCAAACGGCTACGGCAAGCGCACCTCGATTACCGAGTACACCCGCCATGGCCGTGGCACCAAGGGCATGATTGCGATCCAGCAGTCCGAGCGCAACGGCAAGGTGGTGGCGGCCACGCTGGTGCACACCGACGACGAGATCATGCTAATCACCGACCGCGGCGTGCTGGTGCGCACCCGCGTGGCCGAAATCCGCGAACTCGGTCGCGCCACACAAGGCGTGACCCTCATCAGCCTGGACGATGGCACCAAGCTCTCAGGTCTGCAGCGCATCGTGGAAAACGACGCCAACGCCCAGGGAGGCGAAGGCGAAAACGATACCGACGCCGATGCCGAGCCGGCCGCCGATTGATGACGCGCCCCTTCAACTTTTCGGCCGGCCCGGCCGTGCTGCCCGAGGAAGTGCTTCGCACGGCGGCCGGCGAGATGCTCGACTGGCACGGCAGTGGCATGGGCGTGATGGAAATGAGCCATCGGGGCAAGGAGTTCATCTCGATCTACGAGGCGGCCGAGCGCGACCTGCGTGAGTTGCTGGCGGTTCCGCCGCAATTCAAAATTTTGTTCATGCAAGGCGGCGGTCTGGCTGAAAACGCCATCGTCCCGATGAATCTTTCTCGCGGCGCGATGGACTTCGTGGTCACGGGCGCATGGAGCCACAAGTCGCAGCAGGAGGCGGCCAAGTACGGCCGAGTCAATATCGCGGCCAGCGGGCGTGAAGGCGGCTACAGGGCCATCCCGGATCCGGCTGGCTGGCAGATTCAGGCCGGCACCAGCTATGTGCACCTGTGCAGCAACGAGACCATCGATGGCGTTGAATTCGCGCAGCTGCCCGACCTCAAGGCCCTGGGCTGCGACGCGCCGCTGGTGGTCGACTTTTCTTCGCACGTGTGTTCGCGCCCGGTCCAATGGTCTCGGGTCGGCCTGGCCTTTGGCGGCGCGCAGAAAAACCTGGGGCCGGCCGGCCTGACCCTGGTGGTGGTGCGCGAAGACCTGCTCGGCCATGCGCTGCCAATCTGCCCATCGGCTTTCGACTACCAGCTGGTGGCCAAGAACCAGTCCATGTACAACACACCGCCGACCTACGGCATCTACATCGCCGGGCTCACGTTCGCGTGGCTCAAAAGCCAAGGCGGCGTGGCTGCGATACAGGCACGCAACATCGCCAAGGCGCAGCTGCTCTACGAGACCATCGACCGATCGGCTTTGTATGTCAACCGGGTGGAACCCGCCGCGCGCTCACGCATGAACGTACCGTTTTTTCTGCGCGATGAAGCGGGCCAGCCCCTGCTCGATCCAGCCCATCCGCGCAACGCCAGCTTCCTAGAAGGCGCAAGAGCCGCTGGGCTGCTGCAGCTCAAGGGCCACAAATCCGTGGGCGGCATGCGAGCGAGCCTCTACAACGCCATGCCGCTCGAAGGCGTGCAGGCCCTGGTCGACTACATGCGCGATTTCGAGCGCAGGGCATGAGGACCATGCAGGCAGCGCCAGTGTTCTGGGCCCATCGCACCGAAGGCGGAACTCCTGGCAGGTCAGCTCGGCCAGATCTGTGGAAGCCTTGTGGCGATCGGCCCTTGAAGGGATAACACCATGACCCAACCGATTCAGTCAGACGCCCTGGCCGCTTTGCGCCTCCAAATTGACGCACTCGACCGGCAGTTACTGCAGTTGCTCAACGACCGCGCCAAAGTGGCCGAGCAGGTCGGCGAAATCAAGCGGGCAGAGGGCTCACCGTTTTTCAGGCCCGACCGGGTGGCGCAGGTGATCGCCAAGATCACGCAGGCCAACCCAGGGCCGCTGCACGGCGAGCATGTGGCCGCCATCTGGCGCGAGATCATGTCGGCGTGCCTGGCGCTGGAGGCGCCGCAGCGCGTGGCCGTGCTGGGGCCGCAGGGCACGTTTTGCGAACAGGCGGCGGTGGAATTTTTTGGCAGCGCAGCCAACCTGCTTTACTGCGCCAGCTTTGACGAGGTGTTTCACGCCACGGCAGCCGGCAGCGCCGACTACGGCGTGGTCGGGATGGAAAATTCCACCGAAGGCGTGGTGGCGCGCTCGCTCGATCTGTTTTTGCGCTCGCCGGTGCATGTGGTCGGCGAGGTCAGCCTGTTGATCCGTCACAACCTGCTGCGCCAAAGCGATGCGCTCGAAGGCATCGAGGTCGTGCTGGCGCATCCGCAAGCCTTGGCCCAGTGCCAGGGCTGGCTGTCGCAGCATCTGCCCCAGGCCGAACGGCGCGCGGTGGCCAGCAATGCCGAAGGCGCGCGGCTGGCAGCCACCAACCCGGCCTGGGCTGGCATTGCCAGCGAGCGCGCCGCTGGACAGTTTGGCTTGCACATCGTGCGCCATGCAATTCAGGACGAAGCCTACAACCGCACCCGCTTCGCAGTGATCGCGCTGCCGCAAACCCTGGCCACGCCGCCAGCTTCGGGCAAGGACTGCACCAGTTTGGTGGTGTCAGTGCCGAACCGGCCCGGGGCGGTGCACGACCTGCTGGTGCCACTGAAGGCCAATGGCGTATCGATGACGCGCTTCGAATCGCGGCCTGCCAAATCGGGGCAATGGGAGTACTACTTCTATATCGACATCGAGGGCCATATCAGCCAGCCCCATGTGGCCGCTGCGCTAGGCGATCTGAAGCAACTGTGCGCCTTCTACAAAGTGCTGGGGTCTTACCCGGTGTCGGGCCATGGCACGTGAGCACCTGGCCCTGATCGGTTGCGGGCTGATGGGCGGCTCGTTCGCGCTGGCGGCCAAGCGGGCCGGCTTGGTGCAGCGTGTCAGCGGCTTTAGCCGCTCGCCGCAAAGCGCCGAGCGGGCGCTGGAGCTGGGCATCGTCGATCGGGTGGCCCCGTCGGCCCTCGCATGCGTGCAAGGCGCCGATCTGGTACTGATCGCGGTCCCCGTGTCAGCGACACAGGCTACGCTAGAGGCGCTGCTGCCCGGCCTGGAGCGGCACGCTTTGGTGATGGACGTGGGCTCGACCAAACAAGATGTGGCGCAGGCGGCCCAGGCGGCGCTGGGCGATCGGGCCGGCCAGTTCATGCCGGCCCACCCGATCTGCGGCAAGGAGGTCGCAGGTATCGCGCACGCCGATGCCGGGCTTTACCAGGACCAGCAGGTCATCCTCACCCCCCTGCCCTGCCATGCACCGGCCGACATCGAGCAGGCCAGCGCGGTCTGGTCAGCCCTGGGCTGCAGGGTGCGGCAGATGCAGGCCGATCAGCATGACCGCGCGCTGGCTGCGGTCAGTCATTTCCCGCACATGATGGCTTTTGCCCTGATGCGCAGCCTGATGGCCCAGCCTGAGGGCGAACAGTTTCTGGCCGTGGCCGGCCCGGGCTTTCGCGACACCACCCGCATCGCGGGGGGCGACCCAGACCTGTGGGCCGATGTGCTGCTGGCCAACGCCCACGAGGTCATCGCGCAGTCGCGCGGCCTGCATGAGCAGCTGCTCGAGCTCGAATCGATGTTGCAGCGCAAGGACCGACCGGCGGTGCGCGACTTCATCGCCCGGGCCAGCGCGCGCCGCGCAGTCTGGCGCCTTGGCGGCCCAGGCGCCGCCTGCAACGAAGAGACCTCGGCCTGAGGCCCGGCGCGCACTGCATCCCTGATCGCACCCCACCATGTACTCGATCGACTACCTCGACCTGCCCGCCATGAGCCGCGCTGGCGGCACCGTGCGCCTGCCCGGCTCCAAGAGCATTTCCAACCGCGTGCTGCTGCTGGCCGCGCTGAGCGAGGGCGAGACGGTGGTGCACGACCTGCTGGCCTCGGACGACACGGCCGTGATGCTGGCCGCGCTCAAGCAATTGGGCTGCCAGGTCGAGCAAAGCGGCCACACGGCTGTGATCACCGGTCTGGGTGGACAGTTGCGCAACCGAAGTGCCCAGCTCTTTTTGGGCAACGCCGGCACGGCCATGCGCCCGCTGACTGCAGCGCTGGCCCTGATGGGCGGAAACTTCGAGCTCAGCGGCGTGCCGCGCATGCACGAGCGGCCGATCGGCGATCTGGTCGACGCGCTCAGGCAGCTCGGCTGCGCAATCGACTATCTGGGCCAGCCGGGCTATCCGCCCTTGAGGCTGCGCTCGGAGCAGGAGGAGCTGAGCCTGCACGGCCCGATCGGCGTGCGCGGCGACGTCTCGAGCCAGTTCCTGACCGCCTTGCTGATGGCCCTGCCCCTGCTGGCGAGTCAACGCCAGCAGGACGTGGTCATCGAGGTGATCGGCGAGCTGATCTCTCGGCCCTACATCGAGATCACCTTGAACCTGCTGCAGCGTTTTGGTGTTTCGGTGCAGCGCGACGGCTGGCGGCGCTTTACCATCCCGGCTGGCAGCCGCTACCAGTCGCCTGGCGAGATCTATGTCGAGGGCGATGCCTCGTCGGCCAGTTATTTCGTGGCACTCGGCGCGATCGCCGCGACCGAGCAGCCGATCGATATCTTGGGCATCGGCTCGGGCTCGATCCAGGGCGATATCGCCTTCGTGCAGGCGGCCGAGCAGATGGGCGCAGCAGTTGAATTAAAGCCCAACAGCATCCGAGTGCGACGCGGGGCCTGGCCGCTCAAAGCGGTGGAGCTGGACTGCAACCACATCCCCGATGCGGCGATGACGTTGGCCATCATGGCGCTTTATGCCCGAGGCACGACGACGCTGCGCAACATTGCCAGCTGGCGCGTCAAGGAGACCGATCGGCTCGCGGCCATGGCCTGCGAGTTGCGCAAGCTCGGCGCCGTCGTCGACGAAGGCGAGGACTTCTTGCGCATCACGCCGCCGCAGCAGTGGCACAGCGCTTCGATCGCGACCTATGACGACCACCGCATGGCCATGTGCTTCTCGCTGGCCGCGTTCAACCCGCAGGGCAGGCCGGTGCGCATCGAAGAGCCGCACTGCGTAGCCAAGACCTTCCCCGACTATTTCGAGACCCTGTTTGGGGTCTCGCACGCCCAGCCCGGCCAAATTCCGGTGATCTGCATCGACGGGCCCACCGCCTCGGGCAAAGGCACGCTGGCGGCCCTGGTGGCCCAGCGACTGGGCTACCACTACCTCGACTCGGGCGCGCTCTACCGCGCCGCTGCACTGGCCGCCCAGCGAGCCGGCGTATCGCTCGACCAGGCCGGCGCGGTGGCCGGGCTCGCGCGCGAGCTGCCGCTGCGCTTTGAAGGCGACCGGGTCTACCTGGACGGGCAGGACATCTCTGACGATATCCGCACCGAACAGGCAGGCATGGCCGCCTCGCAGGTGTCGGCCCACCCCGAGGTGCGCACCGCGCTGGTGGCGCTGCAGCGCGGCTCTCGGCGCCTGCCTGGTCTGGTGACGGACGGGCGCGACATGGGCACCGTCATCTTTGCCGATGCGCCGCTCAAGGTGTTTTTGACCGCCAGCGCCGCCCGGCGCGCCCAAAGACGCCATAAGCAACTGATTTCAAAAGGAATTTCAGTTACACTTGCTGCCGTCGAATCGGACCTAGAGGCCCGCGATGCGCGCGATTCCTCGCGCAGCACCGCACCCTTAAAGCCCGCCGACGACGCCCTGTTGCTCGACAACTCAGAGCTGTCCATCGAAGCATCGATAGGCCAGCTTCTGGTGTGGTGGCAGGGCAAACGGTCCACCTGAGTCCCGTCGCACGTTCAGTGCATTGCTCAGGTGGTGTGTCCCACCAACCCGCGGCAGCCGCCGCCAAAAACGTCGCCTTCAGTGCTAGAAACGGCCGCAATGGTGCGGGCGGAAACCTGTTGGCGATTCGCAAGGAAATTTCATGTCTGAATCTTTTGCCGCCCTGTTCGAAGAATCCCTGCAGCGCTCGGAAATGCGCTCGGGTGAGGTCATCACCGCTGAAGTCGTGCGCATCGACCACAACCATGTGGTGGTCAACGCCGGCCTGAAGTCCGAGTCGTATGTGCCGATCGAAGAGTTCAAAAACGACCAGGGCGAGCTCGAAGTGCAAGTGGGCGACTTTGTCTCGGTGGCCATCGACTCGGTCGAAAACGGCTACGGCGACACCCTGCTCTCGCGCGACAAGGCCAAGCGCCTGGCCTCCTGGATGGCCCTCGAAAAAGCGCTCGAGTCGGGCGACTTCGTCACCGGCCAGACCACCGGCAAGGTCAAGGGCGGCCTGACGGTGCTGGTCAACGGCATCCGCGCCTTCCTGCCCGGCTCGCTGATCGACACCCGTCCCATCAAGGACCTGACCCCCTACGAGAACAAGACTTTGGAATTCAAGGTCATCAAGCTCGATCGCAAGCGCAACAACGTGGTGCTCTCACGCCGCGCCGTGGTCGAAGCCTCGATGGGCGAAGAGCGGGCCAAGCTGATGGAGACGCTCAAGGAAGGCTCCATCGTGCGCGGTGTGGTCAAGAACATCACCGAATACGGTGCCTTCGTGGACCTGGGCGGCATCGACGGCCTGCTGCACATCACCGACATGGCCTGGCGCCGTGTTCGCCACCCGAGCGAAGTTGTGCAGGCTGGCCAAGAGCTCACCGCCAAGATCCTCAAGTTCGACACCGAGAAGAACCGTGTCTCGCTCGGTCTCAAGCAGATGGGCGACGATCCCTGGATGGGCGTCTCGCGTCGCTACCCCCAGGCCACGCGCCTGTTCGGCAAGGTCACCAACATCGCCGACTACGGCGCCTTCGTCGAGCTCGAGCCCGGCATTGAAGGCCTGGTGCACGTCTCCGAGATGGACTGGACCAACAAGAACGTGGCGCCGAGCAAGCTGGTCTCGCTCGGTGACGAGGTCGAGGTCATGGTGCTCGAGATCGACGAAGACAAGCGCCGCATCTCGCTGGGCATGAAGCAGTGCCGCGCCAACCCCTGGCAGGAATTTGCGCAAAACACCAAGCGCGGCGACCGCGTCAAGGGACCGATCAAGTCGATCACCGACTTTGGTGTGTTTGTGGGCTTGGCCGCCGGCATCGACGGCTTGGTGCATCTGTCGGACTTGTCCTGGAACGAAGCGGGCGAGGCGGCGGTGCGCAACTACAAGAAGGGCCAGGAAGTCGAGGCCATCGTGCTGGCCGTCGATGTGGACCGCGAGCGCATCTCGCTGGGTATCAAGCAGCTCGACGGAGATCCGTTCTCGACCTTCGTGTCGGTCAACGACAAGGGCGCCACGGTCACCGGCAAGGTCAAGACCGTTGATGCCAAAGGTGCCGAGATCGACCTGGGCGAGGACATCATTGGCTACCTGCGCGCCAGCGAGATCAGCCGTGACCGAGTGGAAGACGCCCGCAGTGTGCTCAAGGAAGGCGATGAAGTCACCGCCGTGGTGGTCAATGTGGATCGCAAGACCCGCAACATCCAGCTGTCGGTGCGCGCCAAGGACACGGCCGATCAGGCCGAGGCCATGGCCAATCTGTCGCAAAACAGCGGTAATGCGGGCACGACCAGCCTGGGCGCTCTGCTGCGGGCCAAGCTCGACAGCGGCAGCAACAGCTGATCGGGGTGGTGTCGGGCCAGACAGTGGCCCGACACCATTGCTGACACGTCCCTGCACGCCGAACCGACGCTGCCATGACCCGCTCGGACCTCGTTGAAGCGCTCGCCAGCCGATTCCCGCAACTGACCCGTAGGGATGCGGACTCGGCGGTCAAGGCCATCCTGGACGCGATGAGCCAGGCCCTGGTGCGTGGTCACCGCATTGAAATCCGTGGCTTTGGCAGCTTCACCATCAACCGCAGGCCACCGCGCATGGGTCGCAATCCGCGCTCGGGCGAAAGCGTGGCCATCCCGGAAAAACGGGTGCCGCACTTCAAGCCTGGCAAAGCCTTGCGCGAGGCCGTGGGCCAGGACGGCGAGCCCTCTAAGGGGCCATAAAGCGCGCTCCCCAAACCCAGGCGGCACGCCAGCGGCCTACACAGGCTGCCTGAAAAGGCTGCCTGAACAGGCTGCCTTAAGCTGCGCCGTAGCCGCCACCGCCAGGCGTCTGGATTTCAAATACATCGCCGGTGTTCATCTGCACCTGGGCGATATGGCCGAGTTCTTCGATCCGCCCGTCGCTGCGCAACACCCGGTTGCGTCCAGGCTCACCGGGTTGCCCGCCTGCCGCGCCAAAGGCCGGATGCACACGGCCGTTGGAGAGGATGGCCGCCGTCATCGGCTCGAGGAAACGGATGCGCCGCACGCCCCCATCGCCGCCGCGCCAGCGGCCAGCGCCGCCCGAGCCCTTGGCAAGCGTGTAGCTGTCAAGTCGAACCGGAAAGCGAAACTCCAGCACCTCCGGGTCGGTCAGGCGCGAGTTGGTCATGTGCGTTTGCACCACGGCCGTGCCCTCAAAGCCGTCGATGGGCTGGCCCTGCGCATCGAACACCCCGCCGGCGCCACTGCCGCCGGCTATCGTCTCGTAGTACTGGTAGCGCTCGTTGCCAAAGGTGAAGTTGTTCATGGTGGGCTGGCTACCCGCCACGACCCCCAGCGCCCCAAGCAGCGCATTGGTGATGCAGCTCGAGGTCTCCACATTGCCGGCGACCACCGAAGCCGGTGGATTGGGATTGAGCATCGAGCCGGCTGGAATGATGACCTTGAGCGGCTTGAGGCAGCCCGCGTTGAGCGGAATGTCGTCGTCGACCAGCATGCGAAACACATACAGCACTGCGGCCATGCACACTGCACGCGGCGCGTTGAAATTGTTGTCCAGCTGCGCGCTGGTGCCCGTGAAGTCGATCTCGGCACTGCGCCGCGCCGCATCAACGCGCACGGCCACCTGGATCTGCGCGCCGTTGTCCAGCGGCAAGGTGTAGGCGCCGTCCCTGAGCCGGGTGATGACGCGGCGCACCGACTCCTCGGCGTTGTCCTGCACATGGCCCATATAGGCCTGCACCACATCCAGGCCAAACTGCTCGACCATGCGGCGCAGCTCCTGAACGCCCTTCTCGTTGGCCGCGATCTGCGCCTTCAGGTCGGCCAGGTTTTGCTGCGGGTTGCGTGAGGGGTAGGGGCCGCTGGCCAGCAGGGCCAAGATCTGCGCCTCACGCAACTGCCCGGCATCGACGAGCTTGAAGTTCTGGATTTGCACACCCTCTTGCTCGATGCGGGTGGAAAACGGCGGCATCGAGCCCGGCGTCAGGCCGCCGATGTCGGCGTGGTGGCCGCGCGAACCGACGTAAAAAGCGGGCCGATCCGCACCATCGAGAAAGACCGGCGTGATCACGGTCACGTCGGGCAGGTGGGTGCCGCCGTGGTACGGATCGTTGAGCACGTAGACGTCGCCAGCGCGCATGCGGCCGGCGTTGTCTCGGATCACGGTTTGTATGCTCTCGCCCATCGACCCGAGGTGCACCGGCATGTGCGGCGCATTAGCAATCAGATGGCCCTGGGCATCAAACAGCGCGCATGAAAAATCGAGCCGCTCCTTGATGTTGACCGAGTAGGCGGTGTTTTGCAGCTGCAGCCCCATCTGCTCGGCGATGTTCATGAAGAGGTTGTTGAACACCTCAAGCAGCACTGGATCGACCGTGGTGCCGACCGCAAAACGCTGCGCCCGCGGCACGCGCCGCTCAAGCACGATATGGTCGAGCGCCGTGAGCTGGGCCAGCCAACCGGGCTCGACCACCGTGGTGGCGTTTTTCTCGGCAATGATGGCCGGCCCCGGGATCTCATCGCCCGGGCGCAAGTCTTCACGCACCACCAGCGCCGCCTCGTGCCATTGGCCTTCGTGGTACAGACGCACCGTCTCGCGCCTGGGCACCTCGCGCGGCGCATGGAGCGGCTGAGGCACCTCGGCGGGCGCATCGCCGGCAATCACGGCCTCCACCGAAACGGCTTCGACCATCAGGCGCTTGCCGTGCATCAAAAACGCAAACCGCTGCCGGTAGGCGGCCTCGAAGGCCAGGGCGATGGCCGGCAACGGCCCGAAGGGGACGACTAGCGCCAGGTCGGTGCCCTCGTAGCGCACATGCACCCGCTCCTGCACCCGGATTGGCGTGTGGCCCAGTTGCTGGGACGCCAGCGCGTGCCGCGCCTGCGCGGCCAAGTCCTGCAGTTGCGCGGCCATCTGCGGCAAGGCCTCGGCCTGCAGCACCGTCTCGACCGCCTGCTCGCGGATCAGGCTTTGGTCGGCCAGGCCCATGCCGTAAGCCGACAGCACGCCGGCCAGCGGGTGGACCAGCACCCGCGTCATCCCCAGCGCGTCGGCCACCAGACAGGCATGCTGACCGCCAGCACCGCCAAAACACTGCAAGGTGTAGCGCGTGACGTCATAGCCGCGGGCCACCGAGATCTTCTTGATCGCGTTGGCCATCTGCTGCACCGCGATGCGGACAAAGCCCTCGGCCACATCCTCGGCGCTGCGGCCGGTCTGCTCGGCCAGGGCCGAGAATTTGCTGCGCACCACCTCGGCGCTCAGGGCCTCCTGGCCACTGGCGCCAAACACCTTGGGAAACCAGTGCGGCACGATCTTGCCCAGCATGACGTTGGCGTCGGTGACAGCCAGCGGGCCGCCTCGCCGGTAGCTCGCCGGCCCCGGATTGGCGCCAGCGCTTTGCGGGCCGACACGAAAGCGCGCACCATCAAAAGACAGGATGGAGCCGCCGCCGGCTGCCACCGTGTGGATGCTCATCATGGGCGCGCGCATGCGCACCCCGGCCACCTGCGTCTCAAACTCGCGCTCGAACTGGCCAGCAAAGTGCGACACATCGGTCGACGTGCCGCCCATGTCAAAGCCAATCACGCGCTCAAAGCCAGCGAGCTCGGCCGTGCGCGCCATGCCCACAATGCCACCGGCTGGCCCCGAGACGATCGCGTCCTTGCCCTGAAAAGCATGGGCATCGGCCAGCCCACCGGATGACTGCATGAAAAACAGCTTGACCCCCGGCATCTCGCAGGCCACTTGGTCGACGTAGCGGCGCAAGATGGGCGAGAGGTAGGCGTCAACCACGGTGGTGTCACCGCGGCTTACAAACTTCATCATGGGGCTGGTTTCATGGCTGGTGCTGACCTGCGTAAAGCCCACTTCGCGCGCGATCGCGGCGGCGGCCTTCTCGTGGTCGGTGTAGCGGTAGCCATGCATAAAGACGATGGCCACGCTGCGCAGGCCCGCGTCAAAAGCAGCCCACAGACGCTCGCGCAAATGGGCCTGATCGAGCGGCTCGATCAGCTCGCCTTGCGCGCCCACGCGCTCGCTGGCCTCGATCACGCGAGCATAGAGCAACTCGGGCAGCACGATCTGGCGCTCAAACAGGCGCGGCCGGTTCTGATAGGCAATGCGCAGCGCGTCGCGAAAGCCACGGGTGGTCACCAGCACTGTGGGCTCGCCCTTGCGCTCGAGCAGCGCATTGGTGGCCACCGTGGTGCCCATCTTGACGCACTGCACCTGCTCAGCCGGTATAGGCGCATGGGCGGGCAAACCGAGCAGATGGCGGATGCCCGCCACCGCCGCATCGCGGTACTGCTCGGGGTTGTCGCTGAGCAGCTTGTGGGTGAGCAAGGCGCCGTCGGATCGGCGGCCCACGATATCGGTGAAGGTGCCGCCGCGGTCGATCCAGAACTGCCAGCGCGTGTTTGTTGTTGCGGTGCTTGTATCCATCGCCTTGCTCACAAAGAGGCAGCCGCACGGGCGGCCTGGTCGTACATGCCCGAAAGCACCCGCAGCAGCCGGGCCAGCTCGCCGATGTCGCGATTAAGACCATCGTCCGCCTTGAGCGCGGCAATCAAGCAGTCCTCGCGGATCACGCGATAGCGCTCGACATGCTGACGGCCCGCTTCAGTGGCCGCATAGGTGACCTCCTTGCCGTGCTTGCTCGAGGCCACTACGCCCAGGCTTTGGAGCTTTTTGAGGGCATAGTTGACCAGATGGGTGTCTTCGATGTTCATGATGAAGCAGATGTCGGCCAGCCGCTTGTCGCGCGCCCGGTGCGTCACATGGTGCAGCACCAGCACGTCCAGCGGGGTCAGATCCTTCAAACCGGCCGCGGACATGCAGTGGACCACCCAGCGGTGAAAGGCGTTGCCGGCCACAATGAGCCCGAACTCGAACTCGCTCATTTGAGCGCTGTCGGGCGAGACCAAATGGGCCGAAGACACAATGGGCTTGGCGGCCGCAGGCCTGGCAACGGGCCGATCAGGGACAGACTTGCGGGACATGGTGCGTGCAGTGGAATCGACGCCGCAGTCTACCGATATCACCGACAAATTACCAACAAATTGTTGATGTTTAGGGAAAATACGGATCCCCTGGCCGACAAACGCCCCTACAGTGAGCCCTGAGCCCTTCAGGTTTGCACGGACCGCACCCGACGCGCCACCCACTGCCCGAACCCCACCCACCCCAAGGAGTTTGCCCATGAAACGTCGTCTTTTCTCCATCGCTCTTACGGGCAGCGCGCTGCTCTTTACTGCAGCAGCGCAAGCCCAAACCAAATGGGACCTGCCCGCCGCCTACCCGGCGACCAATTTCCACTCTGTCAATCTGATCCAGTTCGCGGCCGATGTCGACAAGGCCACCGGCGGCAAGCTCAAGATCACGGTGCACCCCAATGCATCGCTATTCAAGGCCCCTGAGATCAAGCGCGCAGTGCAAGGTGGGCAGGCGCAGGTCGGCGAGATCTTGCTGCCCAATTTCACCAACGAGTGGCAGCTGTTCGGCACCGACGGCGTGCCTTTCCTGGCCACCAGCTATGCCGACTCGCGCAAGCTCTACGCAGCACAAAAGCCGATCTTGCAGCGCAAGCTTAGCGAGCAAGGCATGATGCTGCTCTACGCAGTGGCCTGGCCACCGCAGGGCCTGTACAGCAAGAAACCGATCAACAGCGCGGCCGACCTCAAGGGCAACAAGTGGCGCGCCTACAGCCCGCAAACTGCGCGCATCGCTGAACTGGTGGGTGCACAGCCCGTGACGGTGCAGGCGGCCGAGTTGTCGCAGGCCCTGGCCACAGGCGTGGTCGAATCCAACATGACCTCGGGCGCCACTGGTGTGGACAGCAAGCTGTTCGAGCACCTCAAGTTCTACTATGACGTTCAGGCTTGGCTGCCCAAGAATGCGGTGATCGTCAACAAGCGCGCTTTTGACGCCCTGGACAAAGCCACGCAGGATGCGTTGCTCAAAGCCGGTGCAGAGGCAGAAGCGCGCGGCTGGGCGGCCTCAGAGAAGGTCAACACCGATACGCTGGCCGTGTTGCGCGCCAACGGCATGCAGGTGCTGCCGCCCTCGGCGCAACTGCGCGCCGATCTGCAAAAGGTGGGCGAGACCATGCTCAAGGAGTGGACCGAAAAGGCCGGCGCGGACGGTGCCGAGCTGCTCAACGCATTTCGTAAGTAAACGACCGGCTTCATGCGCAAGCTGCTCGACGCGCTCTATGACGGCGCGGCCTGGCTGGCCGCGCTGCTCATGATCGGCGTGCTGGTGATGGTTATGCTCTCCATCATCAGCCGTCTGATCGGCTTTCATGTACCGGGAACGGACGCCTATGCCGGCTATTCCATGGCTGGAGCAGGCTTCATGGCCCTGGCCCACACGCTCAAGCGCGGCGAGCACATCCGCGTGACCTTGCTGATCGGAGCGCTCAAAGGCTCGATGCGGCGAGCCCTTGAAATGTGGAGTCTGGTGCTGGCCAGCGCTTTGGCTTGGCTGTTCGCTTTCTACAGCTGCCGGCTGGCCTGGCAGTCAAAGATGTTCAACGATATCTCGACCGGCAACGATGCCACACCGCTGTGGATTCCGCAGCTGGGCATGGCCCTGGGCACGGTGATCTTTGCGATCGCCTTTCTCGACGAGGCCGTGCTGCAGTGGCGAGGTCGTCGAGCGCCGGCCGAGTCCGACGAGTTGGCTCGAAGCGAGTAAGCCATGGATGATTTGGTCATTACCGCTTTGCTGATCGTCACGCTGTTTCTGATCCTGGGCTCGGGCGTGTGGATTGGGCTGACCCTCTCGGGCGTGGCTTGGGTCGGCATGCAGCTGTTTTCTTCCCGGCCCGCCGGAGACGCGATGGCGGTGACCATCTGGGGGTCGGCCTCGAGCTGGACGCTCACCGCCCTGCCCTTGTTCATCTGGATGGGCGAGATCCTCTTTAGAACCCGGCTGAGCCAGGATATGTTCAAGGGTCTAGCACCGTGGATGCAGGCTCTGCCCGGCCGCCTGCTGCACACCAACGTGGTGGGCTGTGCGATTTTTGCAGCCGTCTCGGGCTCGAGCGCGGCCACCTGCGCCACCATCGGCAAGATGACGTTACCCGAACTCAAAAAGCGCGGCTATCCGGACGACCTGGTGATCGGCACGCTGTCGGGCTCGGGCACCCTGGGCCTGTTGATTCCTCCTTCGATCATCATGATCGTCTACGGCGTGGCCGCAGATGTCTCGATCGCCAAGCTCTTCATCGCCGGCGTCATCCCCGGCCTGATGCTTGCTGCTTTGTTTTCCGGTTACATCGCCCTGTGGGCACTGCGCAACCCGACGCAGGTTCCGCCACGCGATCCGCCGATGAGCCTGGGCCAAAAGCTGCACGCATCGAGCAGCCTGATTCCTGTCGTCTTGCTCATCGGTGCGGTCCTCGGCTCGATCTACGCCGGCATCGCCACGGCCACCGAGGCAGCAGCTGTGGGAGTAGTGGGCGCCTTGCTGCTGTCGGTCCTGCAAGGCTCAATGAGTTGGCAGGTGTTCAAGCAATCGCTGCTCGGGGCCACCCGCCTGTACTGCATGATCGCGCTCATCCTGGCGGGGGCGGCCTTTCTGACACTGTCGATGGGCTATATCGGCCTGCCGCGTCATCTGGCCGAATGGATCGGTGGCCTGGGTCTGTCGCAGTTTTCGCTCATCGTCTGCCTGATGGTTTTTTTCATCATCCTGGGCTGTTTTCTCGACGGTATTTCCATGGTGGTCTTGACCATGGGCGTGCTCATGCCCACCGTGATCAAAGTCGGCATCGATCCAATCTGGTTCGGCATCTTCGTCGTCTTCGTGGTCGAGATGGCACAGATCACGCCGCCGATCGGATTTAACCTCTTTGTGCTGCAGGGCATGACAGGTCGGCAACTGCCCTACATTGCGCGCGTGTCGATGCCGATGTTTTTTATTATGGTGCTGGCGGTTCTGCTGATTTACTTCGTGCCCGCCATCGTGACCTGGCTGCCCAGGCAAATGATGCTGTGAGGCAGGCCACGGGGCGCCGATGAACACTGCCGCTCCGATATTAGCCGTCGGCCTGGGCGCTGCCTTGGGCGCACTGGCGCGCTGGCAACTGGGCCTGTGGCTGAGCGGCCCCGGCGCGCTGCTGCCCTGGGGCACGCTCGTGGCCAACCTGGTGGGCGGCTATCTGATCGGCGTGGCGCTGGGCGTGTTCCAGGCCCTGCCCGAGCTGGACCCGGTGTGGAAGCTGCTGCTGGTCACCGGCTTTCTAGGCGGGCTGACCACGTTTTCAGCCTTCTCGGCCGAGGTCGTTGGCTTTCTCACCCAGGGCCGCCCGGTCCTGGCCCTGATGACCGCGCTGCTGCATCTGGCCGGCTCGCTGCTGATGACCTGGGTGGGCCTGAAGACCGTGGACTGGCTCTGGGGCTAAAGCTGCATCGCGCCAGCGGCCCGGGGCGCCTGGGCACAGTCTCAGTGCGGGGCTCAGGCGGCGCGCGGCACGCCGCAGACCAGCACCCCTGGGTCGTTGTGCTCCAGCGCGCGATCGTTCTTGGCTTGGGCCACCTGCATGTCGCGCGGCAAGGCCACGCCATTTTTCACGGCCAGCACCTCGGCCATGACGCTCACGGCGATCTCGGCCGGCGTCTTGCTGCCGATGTAGATGCCGATCGGTCCGCGCAGGCGCGCCAGCTGCCCAGCATCGAGGTCGAAGTGTTCGATCATGCGCTGATGGCGCGCCTCGTTGTTGCGGCGCGAGCCAATCGCGCCCACATAAAACGCATCGGTATTGAGGGCCTCAAGCAAGGCCAGATCATCGAGCTTGGGATCGTGCGTGAGCGCGATCACGCAGCTGCGGCGGTCGGCCCGAAAGGCCACCACCACATCGTCGGGCATGTCCGAAGTCAGCTGCACACCTGGCACCGACCAGGCACCCCGGTACTCTTCGCGCGGATCGCAAACCGTGACGGCAAAGCCGGAGAACAAGGCCATGGTGGCCAGGTACTCCGTGAGCTGCCCGGCGCCGATGAGCAGCATGCGGTACTCGGGACCAAAGGTATTGACCAGCTCGTGCTCACCGAGCGTGAGCTCGGCCGGCGTAGCTGCCGGCATCAAGGTGACAGCTCCATCGGACAAGCGCACCGAGCGCTGCATCAGACGGCCCGACTCGAGCGCCTGCACCAGCTGCTCCAATGATTCGGTGAGCGGATCGAACTCGAGCAGCAGCTCGAGCGTGCCACCACAAGGTAAGCCAAACCGGTGGGCCTCGTCGGCACTGACGCCATATTTGATGAAGCGCGGCGCCCCCACCGGAATGGCGCGGCCGTCGTCACCGGCTTGCGCGCCCCGATAGGCTTGGGTGTATTGGTAGATCAGATCGTCTTCAATGCAGCCGCCCGAGACCGAGCCGACCACCGAGCCGTCTTCGCACAAGGCCATGATGGAGCCCACCGGCCGGGGCGAAGAACCCCAAGTGCGCACCACGGTGGCCATGAGCGCGCGCTTGCCCGCCGCCCGCCAGTCGCGCAGCGTGCGCAAGACCATCACATCGAGGTTCTCCATGGTGCAGCAATCGGCTCAGATCAGCGCGCCAGCCAGATCAGGCCCAGCACCACAACCATGACCACCGCGCCGCCCGCCCCGGCGAGCACCGCGGGCAGCAAAACCGACGATGAGGCTGGGGCCGCCGTGGCTGCAGCTGCCGGTGCCACCGCAGCCGGTGCAGGCCCGTGGCGGCGCTGCATCTCGTCATCAAAGCGCTTGAAAAAGTCCTCGGCCAGGGACTTGGCGGCGCCGTCGATGAGGCGCTGCCCAAGCTGCGCGACCTTGCCGCCGACTGAAGCGTTGACGGTATAGGCCAGATCGCAGCCGGCAGCCGTGGGCGTGAGCTGCACCTGCGCACTGCCCTTGCCAAAACCGGCCGGCCCGCCCTGGCCTTCAAATGAGATGCGGTAGCTCGCGGGCGGCACGATGTCGCTGAGCACGATATGGCCCTTGAATTTGGCCGACACCGGACCGATGCGCAAGGCCATACCGATGTCGTACTCATGCTCGGCCGTGGCCTCGACCTTGTCGCAGCCGGGGATGCACAGCTTGAGCACCTCGGGGTCATTGAGCGCCTGCCAGGCCTGTTGCTGTGTCACGCTCAAAGAGCGGGTGGCTTGCATGTCCATAGGGAGCTTTCCTTGCGGCTGTGCGGGGTTCAGAAAAACGAAACTTGATTTTCCTACAGATCGCAATGACCGCACTCAGGCGCGCAGCAGCCGAGCCAGGCCAGCGGCCAATTCCTGCAGCCGGCTCAGGTTGTGCACCGCGAGCATGGCGTGTGCCTGCGCATGCAAGGCCGCTGCGCCACGCGCCAAAGGCGCATAGCCTTCAAAGCGCATCAGCGGATTGAGCCAAAGCAGGCGGCGGCTGTGCAAGCGCAGCCACTGCAACTGCTCCTCGAGCAGGCCAGGCTCGCCGGTGTCGAGCCCATCGGTGATCAAGAGCACCACCGTGCGCCGCCCGATCAGACGCCTGCCATGTTGGCGCTTGAGCTGCGCCAGGCTCTCACCGAGACGCGTGCCGCCGGCGTAGTCGCGGATGAGCCGGTTGGTCTGCTCGAGCATGGCATCGGTGTCGGCCAAGGCAAAAGCACTGCGCAGGTCGGTCAGGTTCATGCCAAAGGCCATCACATCGCGCTGCCGGTGCGACCGGGTTGCCGCGTGCAAGAAAGCCAGCAGCATGCGAATGTAGCGTTCCATCGAACCGGAAACATCGATCAGCACCATCAGCGGCAAAGGGGTGCGGCGCCGCTGCAGGCGGGGCAAATCGAGCAACTCGCCGCCGGTGCGCGAGGCCCGGCGCATCACACCGGGCCAATGCGGCCGCGGTCCACGCCAACCCGGTCGCGTGCGCCGCGCCGGCAACTCGGGCATGACCAGACGGGTCTGGCGCGCCAGGCGCTCCACCAGGGCATATTCCTCGGCCGACAAGGTGTTGAAGTCGGCGTGCTGCAAGCGCTGCAGATCACTGGCCGTCATGGTCGCATCGAACTCAAACTCTCGGTCTTGCGGCTTCGGCGGAGCCGAGGGCGCGGGAGCCTGGGGCGCGCGCAAGGCATCGCGCACCCTCGCCCGCTGCCGGTCGGGCTCGGCCCGGCCTTCAGAGGTGGGCAGCAGTTGCGCCAGCAGCTTGTGCGCGAGCTTGGGGTCGCGAAAGAAAGCGTCGAACAGCTCACCGAAGACGGCCCGGTCCTGCTCGCGGCTGACCAACGTGGCCTCCAGTGCAGCGGCCAGGTCTTCGCGCCGATCGAGGTCGATCAACAAGGCCGCCTGCTGCGCCAGTGCAATCCGGCTGGCATCGACCGGCAAGCCCGCGCGACGCAAGGCCCGACCAAAGGCCGCCAGATTGCCCGCCAGCTGGCCGCTGCGCGCGTCACCCAGGCGCATGGTCAGACACCCCTGGCAACGCCCACATCGGGAGCCCGCAAGAGCCGCGCCTGTGCGGGCTCCGCTCTTGAGCAGGCCCGGCCCTTATGCAGCATCTTGCGCTTGCAAAATCTCGCCGGCCAGGTCGGCCGTCAAAGCCGCCACGTCCTCGCGCTGCTTGAACAAAATGCCGGCGGTGTCGCTGGCCACCTCGGGGTCGATGGACAGCGTGTCCAGCGCCACCAGGGCCTTGGCCCATTCCACGCTCTCGGCAATGCCGGGGGCCCGCGCAAACGCATCCTTAAAGGGTGCCTGCCTGAGCTTGCCGACAAAATGGGCCACCTGCGCACTGAGCGCCTGGCTGGCCTGGGGCACCTGGGCCCGCACGATGGCCAGCTCGCGCTCGCGTTCAGGGTAGTCGAGCCAGTGATAAAGGCATCGGCGCTTGACCGCATCGTTGAGCTCGCGCGTGCGGTTGCTGGTCAGGATGGTCACCGGCGCCACCTGCGCCTTGACCGTCCCGAGTTCGGGGATGCTGACCTGGTACTCACCGAGGTACTCGAGCAAAAAGGCCTCGAAGGGCTCATCGGCACGGTCGACCTCATCGATAAGCAGCACCGCTCCGGGCTCGGGCGCTTGCAAGGCCTGCAGCAAGGGCCGGCGGATCAGGTAGGCATCGGTGTAGACCTCACGCTCGAGATCGCCCGCCTGACCCCGACCTTCAGCCGCACGCATGTGAAGCAACTGCGCCGCGTAATTCCATTCGTAGAG
>Ga0164292_10001109_pt1 | contig 21541 bp, 25 predicted proteins | sample GEODES117metaG_FD_111486 | JGI IMG/M metagenome (GOLD analysis project Ga0164292, IMG submission 111486) | Eutrophic lake water microbial communities from Lake Mendota, Wisconsin, USA - GEODES117 metaG | ecosystem: Environmental > Aquatic > Freshwater > Lake | place: USA: Lake Mendota...
CTTTGGAGGTAGCCCTGGCGATCAAGAAGTTGGGGATCGAGGAGCTCCTCCGCCCAGGCTCGCAGGGGTCCGCGCAACCAGGCCCCGATCGGCATGGCGAACCCCGCCTTGGGCCGCTCAATCAACGCCGGCGGCACATGGCGATAGAGCAGCTGACGCAGGGCCCACTTGCTGGCACCGGTGCCACCGCCGGGGCGGATCTTCATGGCGAGGGGCAAACGCCAGGCCACGGCGGCCACACGATGATCGAGGAAGGGGGCGCGGGTTTCCAGGCTGGCGGCCATCGCCGCCCGGTCCACCTTCACGAGGATGTCGGCCGGCAGATAGGTGCGAACATCGGCGAGCATCAGCTGCTCGGCGCCGGAGGGAGCCGAGGGCAGGGCGGCCGTCAGATCAGCGGCGGTGGGGGAATGGCTGGAAGAAGCCGCCAGCCAGTGGGGCTGCAGAAGGCCGGCGGGATCGGCCCAGAGGCTGGTGAGCGCCGCGTGGAGGGTTTCGAGGGAGCCACTGGCGCGGAGGGCGGCGGCGAGCTTGCGACGCTTGTCGCGGGCGAGGCCGCCGGAGGAAACGGGCAGATGCTCGAGGCTGCGGGCCAAGGCACGACGCACCAGTGGCGGCAGGCGGCCAAAGCGCTGGTGGAGGGCTGGGGCGAGGCGATGGCGGTTGTAGCCGCCGAAGAGTTCATCGCCGCCGTCGCCGCTGAGGGCCACGGTGAGGCCACTGCGCCGGGCTTCCCGACACACCAGATGGGTGGGCAGCTGGGAGGAATCGGCGAAGGGCTCGGAGTAGAGGCGGGGCAGCTGGGGAATCAGGCCGCGGGCATCGGCGGCGGTGAGGGCCACCTCGGTGTGGTCGGTGCCGAGGTGATCGGCGACGGCACGGGCATAGGGGGCTTCGTTGAAGCCGCTCTCGTCGGCGCCAGCATCGGGAAAGGCAATGGTGAAGCTGCGCACCGGCCGGCTGCTCTGGGCCTGGAGCAGGGCGGTGATCAGCGACGAGTCGATACCACCGGAGAGAAAGGCACCGAGGGGCACATCGGCGATGGCCTGCTCGGCCATAGCCTGTTGCAGGGCGACCTCCAGGGCCGCCAGAGCCTCGGGCTCAGTGGTGAAGCGGGCGGCGGAAGCGGCGGACGCCTCAGCCTGCAGATCCCACCAGGGGAGGGGAGGAGGGAGCTGCGTGGGAGCGCAACCCTCGGGGCTGGCGTGAATCGAGACCCGATGACCGGGCGGCAGTTGCTGCAGACCCGCCTGAATGCAGAGGGGAGCTGGGGTACAGCCAAGCCGAAAGAAGGCCGCCAGGGCGGCGGGATCGACCGCGGGAGACTCGGCACCGGGAAGGGCGCGCAGGGCTGCGAGCTCCGAGGCGAAGGCCAGGAGGCGCTGCCCGCTGGCCTGCACCCATCCCCAATAGAGGGGCTTTTCGCCAAAGCGATCCCGCGCCAGGTAAAGAACATGCGCCCGCTGATCCCAAACGGCCAGGGCAAACATGCCCACGCAACGCTGAAGAGTGGGCTCAAGCCCCCAGGCCTCGATGGCCGCCAGGAGGGTTTCGGTATCGGAGTGGCCGAGCCAAGTCTGCTGGAGGGCGGCTGCGGTTTCCAGCTCGCGTCGAAGCGCTTGGTGGTTGTAGATCTCGCCGTTGAAGGCGATCACATAGCGGCCGGTGGCGCTGACCATCGGCTGGTGGCCGGCTGGCGAGAGATCGAGGATCGCCAGGCGCCGGTGCGTTAAGGCCAGGCCGGCCGCTGGATCGCACCACAGGCCGGCAGCGTCGGGTCCGCGGTGGGCGATGGCATCGGCCATAGCAAGGCTCTGGGCCTCAAGTTGCTGGGAGCGTGTAGCCGTGGGGCGCCAAAGGCCTGCGAGACCGCACATTCTTAGGATGAGTACCAAAAAATCGAAGAGCTTGCAAATGTAGCAGTAATTTCATGAACTAGAATGGGCACTCTGGGAAGGTGGGAAAATTAGGAGAGCGCAATTTGAACTGGAAAACACTCAGAATAACATCGAGCAGATCAACCGGAAGACGCATCGAATCATCAGCAGTTTCGAGAATTACTGCGCACACGAAAAAGCTAACGAGGAGGCGGCAGAGCATGAGAGTATTTTCTCTATCATTGACGGGGTTGTCTAAACTATGGATCCAACTACGGGGGATTCATGCAACAATTGCTATATGGGGTGAACGATAGAGAAAACGAAGAAAGTTGACGTTCAATCTTGAGGCCCCACCAAGCCTCGTTTGTTTCGAGCCCAATCTTTCATGTCAGCCTTCCACCCATAGACATGATTATGCAGCCAAAAACATGCTCTACACATGCTCTGATTCACAACTTGACACGATTCAGTTCCTTGACTGCGTCGCCAAGCGGATGATTGCGAGCACTTTTTTCGTGGATGAGGCTTTCGAAGCCACCGAGCTTCAGAAGATCCTCAAAGCATTACCCAGCATATTGCCGAGTCTGCCCAGACATATTCGTGTTCGTTTTCAAGATCTAGCAAGCGTGTGAGCATATGGCTATCGTGGATATAAGCATAAGTGACAGGATATCGGCGGATGAATCCATGGTCGACATCGATGCAGATGCTGCTCTTGTAACCGTAGTAACTGATGCCGTACATATTTTTCCAGAGAGCATCAAAATAATTTTACTGCATGCGATCTGGGTTTTCATCCCAAACCTCAGGCAGCCTCCCGGCTTTGATTTCTTTATTCTCATCGCGGGTATGTCGTTGCTTGGGAACTGGGACAAGGGTCCCATCGATGATCTGACCTCCACGAGCTTGTAGACCCTGGGAGCGGAGGTTCAACCTGAAACATCTCGAACAGCTCCTCGATCACTCCCGCCTTGCGGAGCCGCTCCCTGAAAAATGCGACTATGGTGACATCTGGAATGCTGTTCATCACACCAAGCCCGACAAACTCCTGAAAGGAGCGTCTGTCGTTCACCTAGAATTCAAGTTCTTAATCGCTCAGGTTTAAAAGCAGCTGGAGAACCAGCATCTTGGAAAGGATCAGCGGATCAATCCTCTTACGCCCTGCATTACTCTTGCGCTCGTTCGCATAGCCCTTGTCAAGCAGTGAGCGGAATGATTCCATGGGATGGAATCAGGCTGGCTCTTGAGAACCGGCTTTTTATCCTGGAGCTTTACGACTCTTTAATGTTCGTTCCAGGCCCCTCTCTGTCCCAATGTTGGCATGAAAAGACCTCAGCCAATCATAAACAAGATCATGGAGGAGTCAAATGCCTTGAAAATGTTTCGAGGTACCCCTGAGTTGGTAGGCAGCCACCACCTGGAGCTGGGCCTGGTTGACAAGTTCGCGGATGAAACTGGGTTGACGCACCAGCGGCTGAACGGGTAGCAGGAGGGACTGGGAATCATCAGCTGGCACGAGCAAGCCGTCAAGGTCGTGGCAAATCAGAGTGGGAACCTCAGGTCCATCGACGCAGATGACAAGTGTGGCTAAAAGGAAGCGGATTCCACCAAGGCAACCAGGGTGCCGTACTGCCAGCAGGGCAGCACAACTACATCGCAGAGAGCCAGGGCCGGACGTCAAGCTCTGGGATCTGCACTGCTCGCTGGCGACATTAGCTCAAGTTGCAAGCCGTGGGTCCGCATCAGCATCAAAGCCTGATTCAGCCAACCACTGTCATCGGTGGAAGAGTAGGCGCGAGCTAACACCTTCGATAGGGCATGGAGGCCTGGTGTGTGAAAGATTAGACCTTTGTTGTTTCGACAGGCTTGAACGAATCAAGAACAACTCCAGAAGCCGGCAAAGTCCGGGCTACACCCGGATCCTGCAGGCCAAGCTCCACCACATCAGACTCGAGCCGATCAAGTCTGCTGCCTGTTAAGCAGCCAGCCAAGCCTTCCAGCAAACTAGCAGGAAGCAGAGCATCACTACTGAGCCAACCAGTGCTGCAGCAGGTCGTCATCCTTATTGAGTAGGTACGACTGGTTGTGATCGCTCTCCTGTTGCCGGTAGATCTCTAGTGTCTGCTGCACAATCGCTAGTTCAGAGAGTTGCTGGTGAACCAGGGCACGACCGTCGTTCAGGCGGTAACGGAGACGTCCTTCTGCATGATCAACCAGGAGTTGATCAAAGCAGCGCAGGTAATCACCCGGGGCATCGCCATCAGCGATGTAGACCGTTGCATCGGAGAAGATGCCGCAGGTGGCAGCTCTGGAGCTGATCACAGGAATCCCCAGGGCCAAGGCCTCAACCACGGCACGCGGCAAGCCTTCTCCATAGTTGGAGGGCACCAGAAGAATCGGATAGGGCGCGTCAAGCTTCAGGAGCGGATCCGGCTGGCTACCGGCAAAAACCGCATTCGGATGCTGGCATTGAAGCAACGGAAGATCACTGCTTAACAGTGAATCTTTGCTCGAAGGATCTACGCTACCGAAGACTATGAAACGGTGATCTACGAGCAGAGTGGCCAGATCTAGGAAGGTAGCGATCCCTTTGGAACGCAGCAGACGCCCACAGAACAGCAGTTCACAGCGATCTGCGGCACTAGGTGGCAGCTGGCTCCACCACTGTTGCTTTAGCTGCGGCGGTGAATTCGCCTCAAGATAACGCGCAGGGACTCCTGAACCAGGGATGAGGTGAACCTGCCTAGAGGGAAAGTTAGGCAAGGCTTCCTGAAACAGCTGCTGGTCGATCGGATTCTGAAAGATCAGAGCGGTGCGTCGTCGGCTGGGCAGCCAGCGCCAACGGGAGCAACGCTGATGAACAGCAAAGAAGGCAATACTGCGCAGAACCATCATGAATGCCAGCCGCGAGGGCCCTTTGGCCTTGGATAAACGCCCCATCCCGGCAAAGGAGAGAACACAGGGAATCCCGAAGATCGCCGTGACCACCACTGCCAGCAGGTTGGCCTTGAGGGTGTGCGAATGCACGAGCTGAGGCTTGATCGCTCGCACAAGAAAAAAAATGCGTAGGAATGAGACCCCCAAGGAAAAGGGATTGGTATCGGTACTGCGATGAATCCGCCAAGGAATATGGATTAACAGACGCGAAAGCCGTGGAGTTGTCGAGTCAACAGGTGAGAGGGCAACAACATGCTGATCATGCTCCTGCAAAGTCTGGAGAAGGAGCCGGCGATAATGGAGAAGATACCAACTGCTGTTCGCCACCACAAGGATAGGCCGGTACCCCTGACCGGAAGCCAGCGGTTTAGGAGCAGAGGTCATGTGAACTCGAACAGGAGATTGCGGTACGGAAGCCAGGCAGAAGCATTGGCCGCAAAGAAAAGCCACACACTCAGCACCGCCAGACTTAAGAACACGAGCAGCTGGCACCAGAAGACTGTGGAGAAGCCCTGCAGCCGGATCAGGGGCAGATAAGAACCAACAAAGATCTGCAGGGGGATCAGGTAGAGCGCCACCCGATCAACAGCCGTGGAGCTGGGAGACACCGCCAGGGCGATCCCAGCGGCTACCGCCAGCCAGGACATCAGCGTGTAGATGGCACGCTGCTGTGGGGTGATGGGAAATTCGCATCGATTCCAGAGAAAGACAAGAGCTGGTAACAGGCAGAGCACAATTCGAATTAGGGCACCCTGGGACTGGTATTTCGCTTCTAGATAGATCTGCTCATACGACTGTACTGAGCCCGAGAGAATGGCAGTGTATAGACCGTAACACGTGCCAGCAAGAAACAGCAGATTCAGGAGACCTGTCATGCGGCCCAAGTTACGCCGTATGCTGGCGAGGGGCAACATCAGAATCGTTAGGGCCGAAGCGTGAAAGGTAGAGGCCAGGCCGATCCAGGCCATAAATTGGATCTGCTGGTCCTGTTCCAAAGCAAGCAGAGCAAGAAGCTCGAGGCCAATGGCCACACTTTGTCGGGTGTAGCCCATAGCCACCACCACCACGAGATAGGGAAAGGCAAGAATGAGTGCAAGCCAGGGATAGGGTCGCTTTCGGCAATATCGAACAAGCGCGGCACTGATAATGCCGCCGCAGATTAGATTGACACCAAAGACACCCCAATCTAACCGTGAAGAAATCCAATTGATAATTGCGTAACCAGGTTCCGTGGACAAAAGAGCAAAGCCAATTGGCATGCCATACTGCCTGTCTAGATAAGGAAGATAGTTGAACCAATCGGCTCCAATTTCATATCTTAGACCAATGAATATGCTTAAAAAAAGAGAAATCAAGAAGGTCGTTAAGACACTCCAGTATTGCCGCCCCGCGAAAGCCGGCCACGCTATCCATATCCAACACAGGAAATAGGGAAGCATTAGACTAGTTCATAGCGATAAATGATACAAAGCTAAAAGAATGCAGCACAAGAACAGCTTTAAAATCCAGCTAGTTTTTCTCAACCATCAAATCAAGCCGACATGTAAAACGGTCCTCATCAGAGAACTTGGAAAGGTATTGCACACCTCCCGAATTAAAAATGTTCCGAATCAGAGAATTCTCATATCCCCTGGTCCAGGAAATTGAAAAACCTGCAGCCAAGTGTAAACGAATCCACTCGGAGACTCTCAGTCGATTTACATAGACGCTTCTATGAAAAGTCATTGCGTCCCAAGCGTCATCAGAATACCTTAAGCAATTAAACGACTTGGCGCTGTCAAGATTGAAGTAGTGGTCGCGCAAATCTATAGAATGGATCGCCTTCCCCCCGCGCTTGAGAATTCTAAAGACTTCATTTATAGTAGTTTCAGGAGACCGAAGATGCTCAAATACATTATAAGAACAAACGTAGTCAACAGATGCATCTTCAAGTGGCAGATTTTTTCCAGCGTATTGAATAAAGGCTATATTATTATCTGTCAAGACATCATTAGCAAAGTAACGCTCAATATCACATAGATAAACGCAAGAAGCTCCAGCTGCGCACAATAGATCAGCAACTTGCCACGTCTGACCTGGACCAAGTTCAAGTACCGTCTTACCTTGTACTTCCCCTACTTGGCTGTAGAAAGCAAATATCTGTTGAACGAGGCTGGGATCCTGGTTGGCTCCAGTTTGATGCAAAAGCTTAGCAATCTTTTTTACGAAGGATATCCTAATTAATAAATTCTTTATCTTCTCAACTAATTGGTTCAAGTCATTATCAGCGGAAATAGCCATGTCAAGCAATTTGTAGAATAGATAGAAGTCTAGTTTTTAGAAAAGAATATGCTAGTCATCGATAAGAGTCCATGGTTTGAGTGACCATTTTCCGAATACTAAAAACTGTCGAAAGTCTTTCATGCCCAGAATTGCCAAGAGACTTACAATATTGGGGATCGGAATACAGCAGCAGAAATGCTTGAGAAAATGCAAAATGATTGCCAGGTGGGACAAGCAAGCCGGTACTATTGTTCACAACAATTTCCGGCATGGCACTGATATTACTGGCGACAACTGGAAGGCTTGTTGCCATAGCTTCAAGCATTACCAACCCCAGTCCTTCATAAAGAGAGGTCAAGGCAAACACATTAAGACTAGCCATGAATGTTGGTATATCCACAACTCTTCCACACCATTCCACATCTTGATTAATACCAAGGTCGATCGCTATGTTTTCAAGTTTTAAGCGTAAAGGCCCATCTCCAGCAATACGAAGCCTTACTGGAGACGATGCGTTGCTCTTAAAAATTGAAAATGCATGGAGAAGAGTTTCAATGGATTTTTGTGGCACAAGACGGGCCGCTGTACCAAGAGTAAAGACATGGTCAGAAGAATTTGGGTTTGAAGCAGCTTTTGCTCTTTCAAAAGGATCACGATCAATACCATAGTATATGAGTTTTAGTTTGCTTGCAAGGAATCTGTCCTTGTAACTCAATTCAGCATAATTGAAAACTGCTTTGGAGATACAGATGACAGCCTTAGATCTCTTGATGATCAGAGATCCAAGAATTGAGCCCAGCCTTGTTTCGCTTCTTTGATTTGATCCAGAAAAGAAGGATCCATCTAAGTGCTTACTAATCACAAGAGTTGAAGACGAGAAAGATATGAGTAGAGCGAGGTATGTTGTAAGCTCAGCGGGTGGTAAATGGGCATGAATAACATCAGGATTCCATTTCTTGAGATGGAATGCAAGCTTTAAGCTCGATTTCAAGAGTCTGAAAAGGTTTTTTGAAGATCCCTTTAAATGTAGACATTTAATTCCCTTCGGTTCCAAAGCATGGCACCAATAACCATTTCCTTGTAAATACACAACGATTACATCATTGCCAACTTTTCGCTGCTCTGAGGCAAGTTCAAAAAGATGATTTTCAGCACCTCCACGATCCAAAGCAGTTATAACGTGAAAGATGACCATAACTGAAGAAGAGATACAAGAGAAAAAGATACAAGCGAGGGCGTCAAACGATGTTAACTCATTCTGCCATTAGCTCTTCAAGCTGATGAATATATCCGCATAGCATAGTTGATGCAGAAAAGAAGCGTTCTGAACGCTTTCTAGCTGCAATGCCCATCCTTACTCTCAAGTCAGGATTGCTAATTAAGGAAGATATGGCTTCGGTCCAGGCTTCAAAGGTATTAGGAACTAACAAGCCACATTCCGAATCACAACCGATAACTTCTTCCATCCCAGAGATATCCGAAGCTATAATTGGCAAGCCTGATGCCATTGCCTGGAGAATGGCCATGCTGAAAGTTTCACCACTACTAGCATGAATGTATAAGTCAATACCTCTAAACCATTCGGGCATCTCTGTATCAGGAACAAGCCCAGAGAAAGAAACCGCTGATGAAGGGCAAGCGTTTGCGCGTGCCATTAATATGTCAATGCAGACACCATCTCCTGCAATATCAAATGTAAACCCGAGCTTATTTGAAACGTCTATTAGTAAGTCATGACGTTTCTCAGATGTTAGACGGGCTGCCATGCCCGCACGTAATGTATCTGAAGGAGCCTTTGCGGCTAGAGGTGGGTGAAATGTAGTTGTTGAAACACCATTCGGAATCAAGCGAACCTTACGAGAATCATACGAAGGCCCAAGTTTCATTTTCAGGATAGCTGCATATACTTTAGTCAAGACAATAACTCTATCAGCCATCAACATGGCCGACAAACTACCTAGCCATTCGGTTTTAGATTTGATCTCGTTAGGGGTATGCTCAACAACAATGAGAGGTATTTTTCGACGCCTTGCAACACATGAACAAGGAGGAATAGCAGTAATCGAATGACAGATTATGGCATCAGGTTTTTCACTTAGAAGCCAAGAGTATAGATGATACCACGCTTTCCAAGGATTGCGATCTTTGGGCCGGAATACCGCAAAATCAAATCCTAGATGATTGCAGAATTCAATTTGGGAAGCATCAAGAGGTGGAACACCATAGTAGCCCATGATCCATTCATGGGATTCGGCACTAGGAGCGGTAACCATAGCATTAACAACCGCCGCAAGGCCACCGAACCCAGTATAATGAATTTGAGCTATTTTCATGGGAACAGCAAATGTAGCAATTGTTATTCAGAACAAAAAAAGAAGTGCGAGGTTTTCTCACAAACAACTAAATATAGACAATGTGTTTAATCTGGCTTTATCTTGCGAGCAATAACCATCAGGTATGGCGACCAGGATCTTCCGCGCAAATGAATTCCAAGAAGCGACATTAACGATGCAAGCTTACTTAGGCTCACAGCAAGGCCAGCAACGGTCTTGGCTAGAATCCTAGAGTTGAGAAATCCCGAGTTCCCCCAGAGGCGCAGAATGCCAACATATTTATGGAAGACTATCTCATAGCCTCGTTGTCGGAAGAACTCCGCAATTGTGTCCGGATGCATCGCGTCTATATTGTGATTATCAAGACTTGGGCGATCAAAAACAAAGTGGAAGAAATATGGTACTCCTGTAAAGTTTGGGACAACAACAACGCAGTAGCCCCCAGGGGCGACATATCGATCATGAATATCCATCAACTGATCGAAGGAAGAGCCACGAAAGTGTTCAACTAGACCAAAACTAGCGACGATATCAAACACCTCTCCCATGCTAAAATTGAAAATATCGGCATGAAAGAATCTGCCGGTCTTCTGAACACAGAACAATGTGGAAATAAATTTGTTAGAGTCATCTGAAAAGTCAATTCCAGTAATGAGCCAGTCTTTATCCTTGGATAGCGCCGCAGTAAATGTTCCAGGTGCGCAACCAAGTTCGAGGTATCTAACCGATGAAGATGGCAGAATCTTATTGGCAATTCTGATCCATTCATCACGCTTCCATGCGTCTTGTATGGACCTTAGATCAGGAAAATCCTTATACTGCCAATCAGTTTTTGTCGTAAGTCTCATAATCAGATAAATGTTAGTGTGTATTAGATAGAAATAGACGGTATGCCCATTTCGGCAAAAATATCACTATGGTTTCGCTTTGTATTTTCGAATACCACATTGATGCACCTCGCGATATCGACGACTGCTGCAAGTACTCCAGAGTCAAAGCCGTAGACGGTTAGTTGTAGATTCTTGCTGGCAAGATAGGAAACTAAATCCTCGGCAATCATTAGATTAAGATCGATTCCGCGCAGAACAGATTGAACTCCTAGAGAGCAGACGCGAGATTTTCCCCCTTCTTGAGGATGTGCCAAAAAGATGTCGTAATCTAAAGTTTGAAGAAAGGCCAAGTATCGCTTATGCAGATGATCGCTAAGTAGGCAGGTGCCAAGAATGACAACAAGATGACTTTTCTCTTTATGGATTGATGAGACTTCTCTAGAAACATCAGTTATGGAAAGCTTAACGATCATCTTTGGACTAGATCTGATTACTTTGGAGAGCATTATTGTGTAGTGATAAAGAATCTTGCTTGCAATTAGAGGATTACTCGGAAGTCGCAGTAGCTTTTTAAGAAAGACCCTATTACGTGGCTCATCGTAAATCCACTCTTGAACAAGGTTGCTTGCATAAAAGATTCCGCAGTCAAAAGAGTGAAGTACTGATTTGGGATTTAGTGCAATTATATAAGAAAGGGGGAATAGGGACAAGCTAGCGAAATAAATATTTTCGAACTTGTTGAGATGGGCCCACCTAGGCATGCGGAGGATCACATGAGCTTCGGAAAGTGTATGCGATAGTTTTGTCGTCTGGAACGGGATAAATGCTTTTAAGCTTGCTTGGAGTTTATCAAAGTAGTACTTGTGTTTTTTTGAGTCGCTGTGAGGAACGTAAAGAGCATGCACATCATTTAACTCTAGCTGACAGTGCTGAATAATGCGATTGGCTAGTAAGACTTGAAAAGGGGTTCTGCAAACAAAAAGAGCCTTAATAAGCATGCGGTGAAGGGGCTAAGTCGTTCTGTGAAAGATCTAGGGTTGTTCGTTGATCTCTCGCGGGGGCGTGTAGAAGGAATTTGCCTGCCGTTGTTGCTGGCTGAAGGCTTATAGTGCTGAACTATTGTCGATGCCGATGGTCCGCCAGTATCATAGGGATTTCGTGATTTTTGGTCGTTGCATGTTTTCATTTGTGTTAGCTGGCTCAATGCTTTGGGTATAGAAGGATGTATGGACTCGCAATTAATCGCACTCTCGGACCTCAGCCTTCCTTTCTGCCGATCCCCAATGATCTAGGTTCCTTTCTTAATGCTCAGTACCTCCGCTAAGCCACTCGACTAATTCCCAACCACCCCATCCAAATGCTGGACGCAGGAGACATAGCGGAGCTGGCCCAGAGAAGTGGAAGCCTTAGCGTGTGACCGTGTGGCACAGAACTCCTGGATCATTTGGATCAGCACACGCACATCAGTGTCGGCATTGGGAATGGTGAAGATCAGATGGTTCTCTTTCAGCTCATCGAGGGAATCTAGCTTTTAGTCCATCTAGTGGCTACTGGTGTTGTGCTCCAAGGTTACCGGATGGAAGGTGATCAGCGGGTTGAGCGGGCCCAGCTTAAAATCGAGGGTTACCCACAGCACATCTCGAGAGAGCAGTTTGAACCGCCTGATAGCATCGTCGCCGAGGCCACCCGCTGTAAAGTCACGATCCATTTTTTACTCATTTGGATCACCCGCTGCCGGTATTCCTCAACCGCCACGAAGTGCAGATGGGCCAACTTGGTGTTTGAGAGCCATATGGCAAAACGAAAGCAATTTCGGTAATCTCGCCTCCATTGATGTGGGCAATGGGTACGCGGGAGATCAATGACGCTGAAGCAGCAGCGAAGCTTTCAAAGCGGGCCACCGCCGCAATAGAAACGGAAATGCCACCGCTGTAATCGAAATAGCCCACCATCACGAGATATAGGTTTAGAGATAGTATGCAGCCTACTAGAAATAATCAGATGAAGGCCTGCTTGCGCACCAATGCCAGCGCTTGAGAAGTAACTCTGAATGAGATCGGGTTTCAAATGTTGCAAGCAAGAAGTCAACTACTTTTTCACTTGGGTAGTCAGAAAGATAGGGATTCTCCCTAGTGGTACACATAATCTTAGAAAGGACAAGAAGCGCTTCTGCAATCTTTTCCCCATTGGCTACCACGTCAACCTGGGATTCTGCTTTTTCCCTACCAAGTTGACGCCTTCCAACGTTCAACCCATGAGCGCCATAAAAAGGAGCTTCTTTTACAACAGAACTAGAGTTGCCACATACAATAACATTTTTGATGCGCGCCAAAGACAAAAGCGATTGATAACGAAATCCCCCAAGACTCTCAATATAGATACAGCTTGAGATTTGTGGCAATCGCTCGGATATTAAGCTGGAAATAACTTCGGAACCATGATCTCGATTGGGCGCTGTCAAGACAATGCTAAAACGATCTGATTGAGAAGCATATTCTAGACCTCTGAGAAACTCGATCGTCTCTTGCCTAGTAAGCTCAAGATCCATTGGTATTGGATGCATTGTGGCGACGATTAAACTTTTACCTTGCCGAACGCCCAAGGAGTCAGCGACGGCCATAGCATCTTCAAGTGGTATATCGGCAAAAGATTCGTAACTTAAAAGACCAATGCGAACCGAGCGCCAAGGCTGCTCTCCCATTGCTCGAATTACTTTAAGACCTTGGTCAGTGGACGCAGCCTGAATGTGTGAGATTTTCGTGATGCAATGACGTATTGAGTCATCATAAGTTCCACCTTCTGTAATATCCCCAGCCTCTAAGTGCATAACCACTAAATCTTGATGAAAGCATGCTAAGGCAAAGGCAAAACTTTCATATCGGTCAGCATAAACCAACGCAATGTCAGCTTGGCTAGCGGCAATCAATGGATCTAGGCCTATAAGCAGATTTGCTATCTGAATCGAATGATTGCTTGAGTCCAATAGTGGAATACAAGCAGCAATGGGAATTTTGTCTGCGCAGATATCATTTAAAGTTTTTTGATTACACTCTTCAAGTATGCTGCCACTAACAATGATTTCTAGATCTATATTGGGGTGGCGATTGAGGCGCTTGAATACTGGCTGCTGAAGATAATAATCTGCCCGGCTCCCCGTGAAACCCAGTACTTTCATAGTCATAGAAGCTCAAGCAAATGATCAGGAAGATCAGCCTTAGTATAGTGCAAGGACGTAATACGCCTCCCTCGCTGCGTGGAGTCTGAGTCATGTAATTGACCCTTCTTCAAAGAAGATCGCGATGCCCATTGCCACGATGAAATGTTACATACTTTTAAATGCTTTTTCATTGCAAAAACAATGGAAATGATTACTTTTGCCGCATCAAGATAGCTCATGTAAGAAATTACATTTTCATCGCCAGCTCTTATCGGAAGGCTATAATTAGATCTTTGTGACTTTTGAAGGTCAGCAAAGAATCCATCCTTAGTGCCCATAAGTTCGTGTGACCACAAAGACACAGGTCTTAAGATTGTCAGTCGTTCTTTAAGGCACTCAGCTAATAGACATTCGGTCTCTATTTTATTAATTAAGTACGGAGTTAAGCGCAAATCGGATAACTTGTATACCTGGGAAGCTTCATGGATAACCTCAAAGCTTGGAACATATAGATTTGCAGTAGAGACATAATAATATCTATCCGGGGACAATATCGATAGAAACTTAGATCTTAGCCTGAAGATACTGTCTTGAAGAGCCGAGTAGTTAGGATATAAGTCATGCGAAAGGTCCATGCAATCAATAATAATGTCAAAGTGAACATCGCCTAAAGGGCAATCTTCGTCTATAGAGCGAATTAGAATGCACAGTGAGAATTGTCCAATTTCCTTAAGAGCATTATCAATTGTTCCTCCAAGATTTCCTTTGCCTAAAACAAGTATTTTTGGTGATGATTTAGACATTATAAACTTATATGAGACTTTAATATATGACAGCCCTTGGGAATTGTACAATTGGCTTTTTTGCCTAAAACGGCACTAAGATCGCGAGCGTAGAAGTCTCCAATTGCGGGACGCTTAGGAGCAACGTTGTCAACAATGATCATTTGACCCTTAGCAATCTCATTGAGCGCGACAAGCGTGGCAAAAGCAAAGTCACGTGTATCTTGTTCTTGCTCAATATCCTCGGCTTTTGAACCTGCTCGCATTAAAAACATATATTCTGACAGTTGTCTAAGCTCATTAAGCTCCTTAGCGTCCATAGAATTTACAATATCTGGTCCTGTTCTGTCTTTGGTGTCAGTAAAGTGGCGTTCTAATAATACAGCCCCTAGGGCTACTGCGCCAAGGCATGCAAGATTGGATACAGTATGGTCTGAAAGGCCAACATAATCAGTGCCAGCAATATTTTGTAGCTCATTGATTCCACCCAATCTAACAAGCTCATAGGGTGTCGGATAAATATTTGTCGTATGCATCAGAACAACTTTTTTCCCAAGTTCAGCTGTGACAAGATTATAAGTTCGAACACAAGAATCTAGCGAGTTCATACCTGTACTGATGATCAGTGGCTTATTGTAACTTGCTGCTGCTCTTAAAACTATATCGTTGTTACACTCGCCTGAACCTATTTTAAATGCATTTACCTGAAAGTCCCTGCCAAGGATGTGAGCAGCTTCGGCAGAAAAAGGTGTGCAAAGATATTCGACACCGAGCTGCTCAATAAACTGTTTAAGTTGATATTCTTTATCAATAGACAGAGCGCAGCTTTCCATGATCTCATATATTGACTCTTGGCAATGGTTGGGGACAAGACTCTTGGCTGCGTTCGACATCTCTTCATGAGGTATATGCATTTGAGTTTTAATTATATCAGCACCGGCATTGGCAGCTAATTCACACATCTTTTTTGCGGTATCTAGGCAACCACCATGATTTATGCCAATCTCCGCAATTATTTTAGGACGGTCTACGGATCTTATGGGCAAATTGCCAATTTGTAGGATCTGAGAAGAATGGGGCTGGCTCACGTTGGAGCTATGTGTTTCGGTCACGACTAAATGGCCGGAGGGGGTTTGCTGCAAAAATGATAGTGTGGTCCATCAGCATATGTCAACTATAGCAATAAAAAGTATCAATTGAGAATATTTTTTGGTCATACTGCGTACCTTTCCGGCCGGTAGAGGGCCAAGTTAGCCGGATTGCTGAACCATTCGACTGTGAACGCCAGACCTCGCTGGAACCCCTCCAAGCCACCAAAGGCCGGTTGCCAACCCGTGAGCTCCCGCAGGCGGCTGTTATCGCCATAGAGCCGATTCACCTCAGAACCCTCCGGCCGCAACCGCTGCTCATCGGTGCTGATCTCCACATCAGCATTCATCGCCTCAGCGATCAGGGCTGCCGTATCGCCGATCGAGATCTCAAAGTTGCTCGCAGCATTCACCACCTGCCCCAAGGCCCCATCACAGCCGGCAACGGCCTGAAACGCCGCGCAGGTGTCGGCCACAAAATTGAAGTCGCGAGTTGGTGAGAGTGCCCCAAGCTGGATGTTCCGCTGGCCGGACGCGATCTGGGTGATGATCGTGGGAATCACCGCCCGGGCACTCTGACGAGGCCCATAAGTATTGAACGGCCGTAAAACCACCACTGGCGTTTCAAAGCTGCGCCAGTAGCTGAGGGCAATCTGGTCGGCGCCGATCTTGCTGGCCGCATATGGCGACTGGCCCACGAGTGGATGGTCTTCCGTGATCGGTACGAACTGGGCGGTGCCGTAGGTCTCGGAGGTGGAGGTGTGCACCACCCTGCTGACGCCCAAATCCCGCGCCGCCTGCACCACATTCAAGGTGCCATGGATATTGGTATCAACGTAGCTCGCCGGCGCCACATAGCTGTAAGGAATGGCAATCAGCGCCGCCAAGTGAAACACCTGCTCACAATCCCGCATCGCCTCGCGCACACAGAGCGGATCACGAATGTCGCCAAGCACCACATCCACCTCAGCTTTGGTGTCTTCCGGCAGGCTGTCGAGCCATCCCCAGCTGCCGTTGGAGTTGTAGAGGCAGAAAGCCCGCACCTCATGACCCGCCGCCAGCAGCGCTTGCACGAGGTGAGAGCCGATGAATCCGTCGGCGCCGGTGATTAGAACTTTGCTCATGCCTGTTGCTCCATCAGAAATTCTGCCCACTGCCAGTCCAATGGGGTATCGATATCCACCGAACGCTCAGCTGGCATCACATAGCCCAGCGTATCAGGAGCGATGAATGCCTGCTCCCTCAGCAGAAAGGCCCGACTTGCTAGGTAAAGAGCGCCGTTGAGCACATAGGCCGGTGTCAGCTGCTGGCGACAGTGGACTCCATCCAGCTGGAGCAGTGGCTCCAGCCTCTGGTCTTGGCTCAGGCTATACATCCACGCCGGATGCTTGGCACTGGGCGTGAGCGACACCGCCGACTCACGCCCGGCCTGCTGCCGTAGGGCCACGATTGCCTCAATGTCGGCGCTGGTGCGCAGCGGGGATGTGGGCTGCAGCAGCAACACATCACTCACTTGGGGCAACTGCTCCAGGGCATGCAGTACCGGCGCAATCCCTGAAGCTGTGTCTGTGGCCAGCTCGGCGGGCCGGAGGAAAGGCACTTCAGCTCCACAAGCCCTTGCTAACTTGGCGATCTCCGGGTCATCGGTGGTTACCACCACCTGATCCACGCCGGGGGTTGCCAAAGCGGCATCAACAGACCACTGCAGGAGTGGTTTGCCGCAGAACGAGCGGATGTTCTTGCGGGGGATGCCCTTAGAGCCCCCTCGTGCTGAAATCAGGGCTAGCAGTGTCATGGCTCAGCCCCCGTTGGCCACTCCTGATGGGCCTGCCGCAGGGTTTCTGGGCGGCCCACATCAATCCAGTACTCATGGATTGGACAAACCGCGACACGGTGGCCGGCCTGCTGGGCGCTCTGCAGCAGGGTAGGCATGTCAGTGGATTGGTGGGGCGGTAGAAGGGGCAGCAGCTGCGGATCAATCACGTACACCCCCGCGTTCACCAGCTGGCGGTAGCTGGGCTTCTCCTCAAAGCCGGCCAGCTCCACTCCCTTGGTCTGCACTACCCCAAAAGGCAGAGTGGTAGTGTGTTCCCGGACGCAGAGGGTGCCCTCTGCCTCGTGTTCAAAGTGAAACCGCAGCAGCTGGCTCGGGTTGAGTCGCGTGAGCACATCGCCATTCATCACCAGAAACGGTTCCTCCACGCTAACGGGCAGCAACTGAAGCGATCCGGCCGTTCCAAGCGGTTCATCTTCCACCAGGTAATCGATGGAGACTCCCCAGCTCCTTCCATCACCAAAGTGATCGATGATCTGTTCCTTCAAGTAGTTCACCGACAGATAAAACTGGCCAAAACCACTGGCGATGCACTGCTCCAGCAGGATCTCCAGCATCGGCTTACCACCCACCGGGAGCATTGGTTTAGGGCAATGCTCAGTGTGGGGCCGCAGGCGGGTACCTTTCCCTCCAGCCATGATCACTACCGCATTGGGCTGCTGGGCTGGCGCGAGTAGCTCCTGCAGTAGTAAAAGCTCCACCACCCGGCCCTGCTCATCGAGCACCGGGATCTGGCGCAGCACCTCTCGGCGCATCATCTCCAGCACGGCTGCCTGATCCTCGCCACTGCGCACAAAGCGAAATTGGCGGTTCATCATCCGTTCCGCCGGCGCCTCAAGTGTTTCGCCACGCAACAATCCCCGCCGTATGTCGCCATCGGTGAGGGTGCCCAGCAGTCGCTGCTGCTCATCAACAACCAAGGCGATCTGGGCCGCGCCACGGTCAATGATGCGCATGGCCTCCACCACGGGTGTACCTAGCGCCAGTTGAAGAGCCTGAAGATCAACCATCACAGCGGATAACCGGCAATGCGGTAAAAAATCGGAAAGGCATCCAGCTGCTCTTCCAGAGAACACAGCTGACACGTCTGTCCAGGATGCGTACTCAAGAAGGCTTCGCACTGCCGGAACAGCCCAGGCTTGAACTGAAGATCTAAGGCGTCAACCAAGTCTACGGGCTGCGGTTCCACAGAGCCCAAGGGGATGGCCTGCAGCGCTTCCATCGGCCGCAACAAGTAACGATTTTGGCAGGTGAGCAGTTCCACGCCCCAGCGGCCAGGGGCTTCCCAGTCGGCCTGATAGACAAAAGGAACGCCGCGTTCACTCACACCAGCGCCGTGGAAGCGAGCAGCGGCAGGGTGCCAGTCGAGGCTTCCGCCATGCCAGCCTTGCCACTGGCCATCAGCAGGCAGGCCGATGAAGTGAAAAGCAAGATCGATCACATGGGTGGAGTTGGCCAGCAGCCAGTGCTCCTTTACGCTTGGAGCCTTTTGCAGATCCCGAAGGCGGTGGCTCCACTCGGTGAACTCAAACACCGCACTGGTAATGCCACCGTCGGCCGCCGCCAACTCGCGAAGCTGCTGAACAGAGGAATAGAAACGGCGGTTATAAGCAATCCACACTTGAGATCTCTTGGCCAGGGCGGTGGCGTGCAACACCTTGAGATCAGAGAATGTGAGAGCCCCAGGCTTTTCGAGCAGCAGGTGCTTGCAGCCGGCAGCTAGCAGCTGCTGAGCGGTAGGGGCAAGTTCCTCGACCCCCACGGCCACAATTGCCTGCTCAGGAGCCGGAAGGGAGGCCAACGCAGCCTCCAGCCCACCCTCATGCACAGGAAGACCCGTGGCCTTGTGGAAGGCCGCAGCGGAAGCACGGCTGCGCCCGATCACGCGAAAGGGAACGCCTTGGGCTTGAAGCACACCGGCATAGGCCTGACCCATAGGCCCAGCGCCGATCAGCCAAAGAGAGGAAGCCATGGAAAATCAGGTGATCGGTACGGCCAAGTCTTCGCGGGATTGGCTGTGGTTCCAGTGCTGCAGCAAGGTATCCAGGAAGGGGCGGTGCTGGGCGGCCGAATCAGCCAGGCTGGGCAGCTCGCAGCGGCCGGCGGAGAAAATCTGCTCCACAAGGGGAGCGGTGAGGGAACTCTGAAAGCTGAGCTGGCCAGCGATCTCCTGGCCGGAGGGCCCAACGGCTCTGCCGGCAGCCTCCTCGATCAGCCATATGTCCTCTGGAGTCTCAACCTCGATCAGGGGCGGGGCATCGCTTTGGTTGCAACGGAGCTCTAGGGAGCTGCCATTGCAGAAGTTCACCACGAGGGTGCCGAACACTTCCTGAAACCCGGATCGCTTGCTGGGCTGCCAATCCAAAAGCCCACGGCCGTTCACGCCAGCAACGCTGGCACATGTCCACCAACTCACCAGATCAATGAAGTGAATGGCGTTGCAGGCCAGGCCCCAATGCCCACCGGAAATTCGCACCTGCAAGACAGCCGGACCACCGGCGAGCAACTGCTCCTTGATCGCCTGGTGCCAAGCCATCAGCCGCCGGGGTGTATTCACCCACACCTGGCACTGTCCTTCTAAGCACTTTTCAATCTGTTCCACCTGCTGAGCGCTCTGAGCCAGCACCTTCTCCAGAATCCAGGCGCTCACCTCATGCCGTGCCCTGATTGCGGCCACCACATCGGCTCGGCAATGAGCCGGAGTCACCACAAGCGCCAGATCTAGCTGCTTGGGCGCTTCATCCAGTGATGTCGTGAACAGGACCTCATGGGAAGTGGCGGGCGACACTTCAGCCAACCGCTGATGGGCTATACCAAGAGAAGCTGAAGAGGGGTCAACAACGGTGATCTTGAGCTGTCGATCAATGCCTGACAAGCCTTGGAGATAACGAGAACCCAAATGGCCGGCGCCGACGAGCAATAAAGAAGGAGTTACCATACCATTTAAAGGTTCCAGCTTTTTTTGATTGAAGCAAAGCATTCAGCAAGGCCATGCTCATCAATCATTATGCCTTGATCACGCAGCTCCTGAAGAGCCGCCTTGCTTTGCGCGGCAGGATTGGTGCATTGATTGACTAGCATTTCTCCGCGTGCCTTTAGCAATCGTAGAGGATTCTTGAGTGGCGAAGGCAGGGCACGCAGGAGACTATACCACAGGGAGCGATCCCAAACAGCAACTTGTCCATAGGAATACTCAGTGTAGCAATCGAGAACTTGCTCAACCTGACCTTCGGTAACAACACCACAAGATGCAGTTGACAGGTATTTGCAAAAGCGTTCTTTCTCTCTCTCTGCTTCCTTGCTGTGCCACCAGTGATCAAAACGCTTGCTTGGATTGAGAGACAGATCTCCGGTATTTCGTAGTGGCGGGGCTTCGTGAGAACGGAGCCAATACAATTCAGGCAAAACAATCGATTTACCAGCTGCGACGACAAGGAACTCTTCCACCAGCTCAAAGACGGCAAAAATATCCAACTCAATCGACAAGGCGGCTTGCATTGCAGATCGAAAGACATCAGTCCTCATTACGGCATAGCAATGCGCTGGCACATAGGACGAAAAATGGCTTTCAAGTCGATTGAAAGCTGAACTGTCAGATAAATCCCTATCGCCTAATCGAGGATATTGCGGGAGCAGTACAATCTTGTCATGCAACCTTGAAAAGCCGATTGCCCGACCCATGCACGCTACATAGTCAGAATGGCTTTCCAAGAAGGCAAGACACAATTGGAGAGCAGAAGGAAGAAAGAATTCATCGTCACCCATCATGCAGACATAAGGGGTCTGCACATGATCCAATAGCCTAAGTAGACGCTGCTTCAAACCAAACGGCTGATGAAAGTATCTTAAATTTGAAGCATTGGCAATTGATGACTCTAGTGGAGACTGGGATCCATCCGCATAAAGAACGTATACATCACCGCGATTACCCCAAAAACGACAGCTGCGCTCTAGGTAGTGATGTCGCTCGTAAGAAGGACAAAGAAGAGTCAGCTTAAAAGCCACTGATCAACCGCAGAGGGAGCAAAACAAAGAACTAAGGAAGCTCTGGGCAACAAGGCCGTGAAACGCCCCTTGCGCCCCGAATTGTTTCAAATGGACGTTCTTGGCGCAAGTTAAGGAAGGGTTGGCCTTATTCTACTGATTTTTGGCGAATCCACCCTCCTATTGAGGCTTATATGGCCCCCAATGGGCACACCACTCCCTTGATCATGTCCTGCACAGAAACTGATGCCTGGCCATGAACAGGTTCGTAAGGGCAGCCAACACGTTGATCTTGCAGCGATTCTTGAGCATGCCGCGTAACCGGGTCTTCTGAAAGCCGAACTGATGCTTCATCACGCGAAACGGATGTTCAACTTTGGCGCGGATGTGAGCCTTGGCTGTCTCGATGAGGTCATCTACTCGCCCCTCTGGTGTATCGGGTAGAGCGCGACGC
>Ga0164292_10001112_pt1 | contig 21509 bp, 20 predicted proteins | sample GEODES117metaG_FD_111486 | JGI IMG/M metagenome (GOLD analysis project Ga0164292, IMG submission 111486) | Eutrophic lake water microbial communities from Lake Mendota, Wisconsin, USA - GEODES117 metaG | ecosystem: Environmental > Aquatic > Freshwater > Lake | place: USA: Lake Mendota...
CAATGCATCAGAGCGTTCGATGATTCGCAGTAAAGGCCATTGCAACACAATGGGAACAGCCTCAACAATGGGCTGCATTGCAGAAGCGCTAGGTATGACGTTGCCAGGTTTAGCTGGAACACCGGCAGCAGATAGCCGCCTTCTTCAAGCAAGTCATGATTCAGGACGTCGCATTGTTGAGATGGTGAAGGAGGATCTCAAGCCACAAGACATCCTCACCTTTGGCGCGTTCACCAATGCCATCGTGGCACTCGGAGCAATCGGCGGATCTACTAACGCTGTTGTGCACTTACTTGCAATCGCAGGCCGCGCGGGCGTTGATCTCACACTTGATGATTTCGACCGAATCGGATCGCGCATCCCGCTACTTGTAAATCTTCTGCCAGCAGGTGAGCACCTCATGGAGGATATGTTCCGTGCAGGTGGTTTGCGCGCAGTTCTGGCACAGGTTGAAAAGCATCTTGATCGCAACGCAATCAACGTGACTGGCAAGCCTTTAGTGGACAGCCTCAAAGGTGCTGAGATTTACGATTCAACAGTAATTGCCACATACGACAAGCCACTTCAACCTGAAGCAGGCATTGCAGTCTTGCGCGGAAATATTGCACCCGAAGGCGCAGTCATTAAACCTGCAGCAGCGAGTCCTAACTTGCTTGTTCACACCGGCGCAGCTGTTGTCTTTGAGAGCATCGAAGATTTTCATGCGCGCATCGATGATCCTGATCTAGATGTAGATGAAAATAGCGTATTGGTTTTGCGTGGATGTGGACCTAAGGGATATCCAGGAATGCCCGAAGTTTCTAATATGGCGATCCCAAAGAAGCTCCTTGAACGCGGCGTAGAAGATCTTGTGCGCATCTGCGACGGACGTATGAGTGGAACTGCATTCGGGACCGTTGTCTTACATGTCTCTCCCGAAGCAGCAGCCGGTGGCCCACTCGCACTTATTCGCAGCGGTGATCTCATTGAACTCAATGTTCCAGCGCGAACCATTAATGTAAAAATTAGTGATGCTGAATTAGCAGCGCGTACTCCATCTCCTGCAACTCTTGATGCGCTAGCAAAACCAGCCCGTGGTTGGGAACGCATCTATATCGACCACGTTCAACAAGCGCACCTAGGTGCCGATCTTGATTTCTTACGCGGATCCAGTGGATCTGCAACGCCTCGCGAATCACACTAACCAAGCACGCGAGCCAAAATTCTCCCGATTAACAAGCCTAGAAATAAGCGCTAGACTTGACTCACACTTGGAGACGTCGCATAGCCCGGTCGAGTGCGCCTCACTGCTAACGAGGTAAGGGGTTAAACCCTTCAGGAGTTCAAATCTCCTCGTCTCCGCTGACTTGAGTTTGGCTTGAACTTTACCCAAAATGAATTTAAGTACTCTTTTTAAGCCGTTTAATAAAGTTTACAAGCTTTCTAATTGGTTTCGTGACTTTCCAAATAGTTGAGTTGGTTAGTTCATCGCGCTGCTGGGTTAGTTCATCGCGCTGCTGGATTAGTTCATCGCGCTGCTGGGTTAGTTCATCGCGCTGCTGGGTTAGTTCATCGCGCTGCTGGATTAGTTCATCGCGCTGCTGGATTAGTTCATCGCGCTGCTGGGTTAGTTCATCGCGCTGCTGGGTTAGTTCATCGCGCTGCTGGGTTAGTTCATCGCGCTGCTGGGTTAGTTCATCGCGCTGAGCCATAATCTCACCAAGAAGATGCTTTTCGCTAACTGTTCTTTCAAGAAAAAGTCTATCGAGCCCTTGACCAAGAGAATGCATGGCTGGGAAAACTACACTCTTCTGAGAAGCGAGATGCTTCATTGTATTTCTTAAGAATAGGATATCCTTGTTTTCATTTCTATTGCGCCAGATCCTATAGAGAATTTCTAGCTTTACAAATTTCATTCCAAATAGCCAAATACAGTCACGATAACTATCAACTATCTCTAAAGGATTAAGACCAAAGTCCCTATAGTACTGATTGTCTAGGTCACATAAGAGATTTTCATTGGTGACCATTTTTGATTCATACCTCTTTCTAACTATTAGATCGAGGTCTCCTGCCTCTCTAACCCCCAAAATTTCAAGAACTTGACTTCCCGAAATAGCAAAATCACATGGAGAAGCAAATTGCCTGTTTAGATTTCGGCTTATTTTAGAGAATTTTTTCAAAGTCTTTGCGAAATTAGACAAGTCGATGCCGTGTAAAAACTCGAGGCTATCAGGACTTGACAGGGTTGAATAAAGTGAAAATGAATCCCACCAATCATCTGAAATGTGGATACCTTGATACTCGCTATTCCACAGTCCTCTAATCTCACTTTTCAGCTCAGAAAACACGGTATCCTCAGATTCCTGCAATGAAATCATATAAACGAGCCCATTGCCTCCAGCTTCTCTGCACTTATACATAATCGATTCTTCGTTTGTAGCCCACCCATCTTCAGAATAGGCAACTGCAACAATTTTGGACAAAAGGTTTTCATCGACAATAATCTTAGTAATTGAATTTACTTTCACCTTATTTTTGTACAGCTTATCCAGAATCTCTTCAAAAAATTTTTCAGCTCGTGGATAAATCAATAAAGTCGCACAATGTAAGTTTCTAAAGAAAGATATGCGCTCCATTATTGCTCTATCAATACACTCACGATTCATGCCGAGGGAAGAAAAATAATTAAAATCCCAGTCACAATTATCAGAATCAGCGGGTTCCTCACATAGTATAGAAATTGGTTTTGAGGGAAACAATTGACTTCTTGCTAATTTCAAAGACAACCTGTGCGCACCATTTGTTAAGTTACCATTTGCACCGATAGATAATTTTGATTTCTGATCATCGAATTCTTGTGAAGATATTGCCATCGCCAGGGCTTCAAAGGAGGATAGAAAATCCTTAGCTCCATTCTTTGGGGGGGAGTACTCGAAGAAATTATTGAAAGCATATATATGGTTTAGGTAAAGTGATTTATCTTTCTTAGAATTTTCTGACACTAATAAAGATCTTGCATAAGGTAGCTTGAAAAAGATATCATCTCTATTTTTTAATAATTTTGAAACTTCCAATTCAAACTCAATATTCATGCGATCAACTATATCCTAAGATCAACCAACTCAAACTTAATGAGGCAAGATTAACAAGGTCTTACGTTACTTAAAGGCCATCTATGTTTATAAATCAATTCTTAAGACCTAGTGGAATAATGGGTCAGCGTGCTTCCTGTTACGGTGGAGGTCGCGTTTTTATATCCGGCAACGGTTATAAAGGTATTGGTGAGGTATGTAAATTTGTTTGTGTGCCACAATCTCTCATAGTCAACCGCTAGAAAAATCTTTGTCCGTTTGGTACCCCAGTTGATACGAGCAAACGCTTAAAAACCTTAGTCCGCCGGCTCAATCCTGGCCCACGCCACGGTGGCAGATCCCTCTCACATTTCTATTAACCAGACAAGTTTAAGAGGCACCACAACGCTGAAATAGCACTTAATGAATGCTATTGGGCGATTAGGACTTCCGGAACCAAAGAAATTTGCCAAGCCAAGAAACTAGTCTTAAGCCTGGGTGAACGTATTTCCGACTAAAGATATAAAGCTGAAACGGAGCAGTGGTTTTGTGTTTAGGTTGGGTGATTGTTTAGAGTGTTGGTAAGAATATTAGTCGGGGTTCTTGAGGTTCAGTTGATTGAGTAATTCCCTCTATTCAACGAATCATTACTAGTAATAGAGAACTACTGATCTATCTTTAGAGTTAAAACTGTTCGCTCTTGGCTCAAGATCACACCCTTCAACAGGATGACTATGTTAGACAGAGAATTAACTTTAAGTTAATGCTAATTACTATTCAAACAGTCGGTTAATCAAACATCTGGTGTATTGTAAGAGATGTCTTGATTTTAGAATAAAGAAAGATAAAAATACCTCTCCTTGAATGTGCAACATCAATCACTCAAGGCCCGGTAACGCTCCCGATTAACCCTCCGTCCTGTCATGGCGGAAGATTTGAGTTGTAATTCCGCCTAGGTCGGAAATGTTTCGGTGCCTCAATCAATTTAACCGGGTCTCAGAATCTTGTTTTGTTTCGCCGCTCTGTTTGTATATGTGAACGACTGAAAATCCTTCGGTCCCAGGTCAGTTCCTGGCCTAGCCACAAGGCAAAATCTGACCATTCAATCGCTTTTTGAGATTAAGATCATTACTATACTGGTCAAATGAGTTGTCGAAAACGCCCTTGGGACGAATGTGCAAACCTCCATGTTGAGGTCACCTCACAGGTCAAAAAGTTTGCTGCGTATCCGGGTAGGCAGCTTTCCCTTAAAGATAATGAAATTAGAACTAAGAGGTGGGCTATCGTCTCCGGAACTGAAATCACAGAAATTGGTGGATCAAAGCAAAATGTGAGATCCGTAGCATCTCTTGATACAAAACCAAGTGCGGTCCATCGGTTCGCATCCACACTACAAGAGACTTCGATCTCTATTGAGGTTCAAACTCGATTCTTGTCAATAAAAAACATCCTTTAGGTCCATCATGATTTGGAAGATGGCAGTGTATAAAAATCTCTTTTTAGACAATCAAATAGGATTGTTTACACCAGATAAGAATCGTGGGATTCGAAGATATTTTAATCAGATTTGTCTTGAGCATAAAAAATTAAACATCAACATCAAAGTGCCGAAGTTAAATCTACTTGGCTCCAGCGTAAAAGCCTCCCCAAATTCTACTTTTTATCTACAAGACAAAATTAATTCAAATGTCACGAGTCAACTATGGTTTAAGTCAAATATTTTTGAATCCACCCTTCGTAGCAAAATAAATAATGTAACAATGCCTACTTTTTACTTTCCCGAATATCTTGAGAAATACCAAGAGAATCGCTCGCGACTAATTCTTCCGGTTCATGACATGATTCCAGAGCTGTTCTCTACCGAGTTCCCCGAATTAAAGACAGCTCATGCAGCTAAAAGTGAGTACCTAAAATTCGCTGAGATCGTGATTTGTGTGTCACAAGAAACAAAAATTGATTTGATTACTTGCTTCCCAAGCCTCACAGCGAAGCGGATCGAAGTTATAGAACCATTCTTTAAGTTGCCTGAATATGCAAAGTTATCATCCCTTTTTGGGAATAAGTCAGTTAAAAAGGCGAATTCATTGCAACTCCTTCATGTTGGCGATAGGTCGCTTTATAAAAATTTCTCTGAAATTGCTGAAGCAGTAATCTCAGCTAATAGAAAAACCAACTTAAGAGTGGTTGGTGGTGGAAGCCCGACACCTTTAGAGTTGAATTTCGCTTTAAGAGCCCAAGTAAATGGAAGTTCAATAAAATTCTTAGGGTCCATTAGCGATGATGACCTCGAGAATGAGTATCGGAAGGCTGATTTCACTGTAATTGGCAGCAGAAAGGAAGGGTTTGGATTCCCGTTTGTAGAATCTTTGACACGCGGCACTCCAGTCATCGCAAAGAGCCCAAATATGTGGCGAGAATTTCCCTTTGTTATTTCGCAAAGTGAACTCAATTTTAATGCTGATCAGATTTTAGAAATGAATGACACTGCTACCTCGACTAAACATGTAATTGAGTTGTGGGATAGACTAAAGGCCGTGCAAAATAACTCAAAAGACAAATTGAACTTACTCTTGGGGAGTCTTTAAGTGTCAGTATTGAGAGATTTAACTGTTGTAACTGTGACAAAAAATAATTTGATTGGATTGAAAAAGACACATGATTCATTACGGCCAGTGCTTGGTAAATGTACTTGGATTGTGCAAGATGGAAATTCTTCTGACGGAACAATTAGATTTCTAAAGTCATTAAAAACTAATAAAACTCAATTCTTTTCTGAGTCTGATGCTGGTATCTTCGAAGCCATGAACACAGCACTTGAAAATGTAACTACTAAATACGTTTGGTTTCTTAACGCAGGAGACGAACTTCTTGGAATTCATAGTCTAGAAAAGAGCCTGAATGCACTCAAGAAAAGTAGAAACAGCTGGCTCGTTGCCGGAGCGATTCTTTCAGATTCGCGAGGGCAGCACTTTGGGTACTGGCAAACTCCAACATTTCCTCAAAGCTGGCGTGCTTTGGGAATTCAAAGTTGGTGCCACCAAGCCACAATCTATAAAACTAAGTTTCTCTCAAAAGGGGGAGGCTACGAGCCTTCTTCAATTATCGCGGATTGGTCCACTGCTCTAATTCTTGAGCGCATTGAGAAACCTTTAGTACAAGTTGAGCCGATCGCCGTCTTTTTAACAGGTGGGATCAGCTCAAGGATTGACCAAAAAATGTGGATGCACTTGCATCACCACGGCAGGGAAATAGCTGGCTTAACACTTACTCGACGACCAATCCTGCTTGCCCTCCTTAACCATGGGACTTATTGGATTTCTCAAGGTAAATTTGGATCAGCAACTATTCTTAAGTTATTGGAAAAAGTTTTTAGCCAGAGAATTACTTCCTATTTTTTAAATAGTTAAAATAGTTCTTACCAACTGAGATGAAGGACCGTTTCTTTTTGATTTCCCCAAAAACTAGTAGCTGCGTACATTTTTGTAGAAGTTTATCTAAGTCGCGATCATTGGGAGTTTTCCACCCAGTTCGATCGCCAAGCACTGCCGAATCTTTCTGTAGAATTAGCGCTCGCGTGACCGCCTCCCACATGATTCTCTTTCCCAAATATGATCGATCTCGACGATCATTTGGCACTATTTGAGTCACTATCTGATTATGGTTGTAGTAAATATTTGGATATTTCTTGGTAACCCGGTTAATCAGATCGGTCTCCTCTCCTGATATCAACAAGTTGCGTTGTCTTCCTAAAGAAGTGTCAAAACCACCGGCCAATAAAGCTTCTTTACGGTTCACAAGAAAATTTGCACCGTTTACATATAAATTCTGAATAACTCTTGAGGGAGAACCTAGGTCCAATTTGGAGAGCCATGCCTTATGGAAATCAGTTAGTCCCAAATCTCCTTCCAATAGAACACGCCCACCCGCTATCTTTATTTCATTAAGGTGACACTGACTTACTGTCTTGCTCAACTCCACGAGAATAAAAGGATCAACCGTGCAGTCATCATCGAGAAATAAAACCCATTCAGTTGTGGACTTTCCTAGCGCCATATTTCTCGCGTCACTTAAGTTGAATTCAGTAGAACACAGTATCTTGAAATTCACACCAAAGTCGTTGCGTCTTTCTTCGAAAGCGGAACAGAATTCATCGAAATCCCGTTTAAGTCCATTATAAACAATGAATAATTCAGGTACAATTTCGCCAGGAGCCTTCTTGTTTCTGTAGAAATTTAACGCAACATTATAGGAATCTAGACATTCCTGAAAAGTTATTGAGTCTTGTACAACGCAGAAAACTACAGATACATTCATGCTGAATCTCACTTTCTACTCATTTAATTTGAAGTTCGCATTTTATTTAGTTTTGAGTGATCTATACCCTTCTAAGGTTATTGCGGCTGATTTTTCCCAACTATATTCGAGTGCTTTTTCATAACCTTGCAAGATTTGTTCGTTTCGTAAGGTAATTCCCTTTAACTTCAATACTTGTTCTGCAAATGATTTGGGGTTTCCTGCTTCAGCGTAAAGAATTGAGTCACCAAATAACTCCCTAAAGACTGGTAAGTCCGATGCTACCACTGGGCAACCAACACTTAATGCTTCAAGAATGGGTAAGCCAAATCCTTCCGAAAGGGAAGGGTAAATCAAGCATGTAGCGTTTTCAAGATATGTTCTTAGAGCTGAGTCCGGTCCTCCAATTTTTACGGTCCGAGGGGAACTCCATCCATTTACTCTTGTCTCTTTTTGTCCGTTACCAAAAAGCACTAATTTTTCATAACGTAAGTATTCCATAGCTTGAATAGCGGTCCCCAAGTCTTTATGGGGATCACTACGGCCTACCGTCATGCAGTATGGAGAATTTGGAATCTGCAGGTCCAAATCAGGACTGACTGACTTTATTGATGTTGCCAGCGGAGTGACCAAAACCTTACTCTTCAATGTTGGGTAAAACATAAGTAAATTATCACGGGTGGTTTTTGACACACAAAAAATAAGGTCTGCCTTTGGTATAAGGCGATCCTTTTTCAGATGTGGATTCCCGTCCGGAAAAAAGAAAGGAAAAATTTCTGGAGTAAAGTCATGAATAGTCAATACCATTGGCAAATCTTTGGGGAAAAAAGCCGGAGCCTTGTAGTAGGTGTTGTGATAGATATCAATCTCTCTAAATTTTGTGCCTATGTGCAAAAAATGCGAAGTAAAACCCGACCTCCCAGAAGTAAACTGTCCTAGTTGCGGGCACTTCCGCTCCCAAAACTTCGGGAGTCGCTCAATCAAAGTAGGTTCAATTGAAGATTGATTCAAAGCAGGAAGCAGTTCAGCAAAATATCTCGAAATCCCACCATCCCGCTGCATCCTAAATGCAAATGAATCAAAACCGACTCTCATTCGATCACGTCGTCTGAATTACTATCACAAATATAGGCATCTACTGTTTGTACCACTAATTCCTGAATAAATGTGAAATCTTGCGAATTTAAAGAAATTATAATCGCCTCAAGAATGTCATATGGATCTAAGGACTTAGAAACCATTCCGCATGAGTAATATTTTATCATTTCTGGAAGTGCGCCAACGGGTGTAACAACGCAAGGTACTCTGTTTGCAAAAGCAATCGGAATAATCCCTGACTGGGAAGCTTCTCTATAGGGCAAGACTACAATCTGAGCCGAGGCGATTATTTTTTCAAAATCTGACTCATGAATCCACTGATCAATAATTTGAACGTTATGGGTATTTTTCGGAGTGTTATTTGAGAAAGATGAAATTACCGTCAACTCCAAATCTTGCGCCTGGGGAAAAGTCATTGCCTCTAGAAGAAGATCAATACCCTTGTATAATTGCGATCTACCAATAAACAGAATTTGATATTCTTTTTTTGGTACCGGTAAGTGACGAGGAGGAATTGGCAAGTGCTTAAGAGTGATGTTTTCGGATATTGGAGACATAAGCGCCCTTGAATATTCGCTCAACACTATAGTACGAGTGGCTAACTTTGCTTCTACGGTCATTAGTGTTTTGGGAGGAAAAAACTCTCCCATGTGTGGTTTTGGATCATGGACCAAAACTTCAGTATCAATTCCTAAATATCTGAATAACACCAACAAAGGCAAATCCCAAATATGCGGCATTAAAAAATATACCTTGGTGATATTGTTTTCCCTGACAAAAAAATAGATCCTATAGAGCTTAAAAGGTAACATAGCAGTGCCAAGGAAAGCTCCGCTGAAATTAGTGAATGTCGAGACTTCAAGTCTCAAATTCTTTGGGCACAACACTTTTGTTACTTCGTCTAGGGAACTCGAGATCAATGTTACGAATGACACATTCCTCTCAAGCAATAATGAAACTGTCTCTCCAAAAAGACGAGCCCCGCCTCCCTTTTTGCCGAGATATACAAGCAGTATCTTTTTTTTCATAACCTAAATGTCTTCTGCTTCTTAACTTTTATGAAAAAAGCAACGAGATATTGCAAAACGAATTCAAGAAACTTATTCGGCATTAAAGGTGATTGGGCTTCTAAACGAGCACTCACTACTTCTCGAACCCAATTGATTAATCCAACATGTGCGGAAGCTCTCAAAACGTCATTTTCACAGATATACTTGTCGTAAATGCTTGGAAACGAAGTAGAGCACAAATTCAAGGACAATTTCCAATCTGCAATTTCAGAATATTCATCAAATTGGAATTTTCCATTAAAGATGCTCGCATCATATATTGTAGCTTGATGTGGAAAGCTATTTATCGCAAGCCGAAACTTAATTCCGTTTGGTTTAGGTATTTTCCAATCCTCTACCGTCCCATCACTTCTTCTTAGTTTGGCGCGACCGACAAGCCAAATGGGCTTCAAATTATGCAAAGCGTCAAGCAATTCCTTTAAATCAAGCCCTGGGTAAAGTGTATCTCCGGAATTTAGGAATAATAAATACTCTGTTTTGATTTCTTTCGTTGCAAAATTCATTGAATTGAAAATTCCACTCGGTGATATCCAGTAGTAGTTTGTTTCAATATTTCTATCTTCATTTAGACAGAAATCTCTTTTTCTGAAACTGCTGTCAACTATCATATGAACTACTTTAGATTTATCTGTGACTATGTTCTCAATTGACCTACGTGTGTTTTCAAATTCAAATTTGTTATCTTTTGTGAGCGTAACAATTGTTAAACTGCGACTCATTTTGAAGAAAGTCCTCTCATTGGATTTTTTACTTCATGCTTGTTACCTTGATTTAGATTAATCTCCTTGAAGATGTTTCTCTCTGTGCCGTTTTTTTCTGATTTGGAACATGGCAAAAAATCTAATTTTACTATGGGTTTTATTACTTCTTTAAATGAATGAAAGGGGACGCGATTCAACAAACATTTAGCACTTATGGAATCTCCAACCGAGTATGCTGAAAGAATGTAGGTTTTGTCTCGTCGCACCTCCTGAAATAAGGATACTAAAGGACGGCTACCCGTCGGATCGGCATAATGACGATAATTGGCCTCTCCTGCTTTGATGTTCTCCTCGTAAAGATAACCTATCGGTGAGGTATCAAAATGACTCGAGCGCCAAATTAAATCGTGAGCCATATAGACTTTCTGTAGAGGCTTTTCTGCAAGATTAGATCCATCTCGCTGGGAAGCTCCCGTTGGCAAGAATTGCATAAGAACTCCAAACTGAAAATAGTTTCATTGCCAGGCCATATAACCCTAGCAAACAAAAGACCTTTTTTAGAGAAATCCGCAAAAGCGAGAAGTGAGCACTTTAGTTGAGCGGAGAAAGTTTCAATCATTGTGAAAACGGCCTTGCATTGTCTGCAATGTGCGATAACTGCAATGTGGAGAACACATTGAGGTTCTCAAGGGCTACTTTGCAAAAGATGATTTTCAAAAATTAGCAGAAACCACAGAAGCGCTGTCTGAGCGGAAACTCGACCTTTACGTGATTGCAACAGCGCGAGTCGGTGGGATCTACGCGAACGCAAACTTTGCAGATAATTTATCGACCGTGGCATTTAGCTTAAACTCCATAAGTCGATTAGGCTTACGATTTCAACCTCGCTTTCATCCAGCACTTAAATGGCTTCAAGCTGATTGAATGTATTAAATTCAGAAAGCACTCCCGTGGCAATTTCCTTCACTTGCTATCTCAAATTTGCTGTTTTCTAACTCGATGAACTAAACCCTTGATTCAAAGTATTCAAAAGATTTATGCTGTTACAATGGTCACATTGGCGCCCAGCCAAGGATAAATAGCAAGAGCCGATCGCTTAATTTTAGATTGAGGTAAAGTGAGTAGAAGATTTCATACACTCGGGCATGAATTAAACTACATAATCTCTGGTTTATTCTTGTTAACTTCTATAATTCGCATTCTCACCCACCAAGTCTTATTCGCTGACGGCTCTTTTTTTGGATTCATGCTGATAACAACTTCCGACCCCTACCTGTTATCAAATAGAGAAATAGTTATGTTTTTGCAGCAATCCTTTGCAACGCTGATAAGACTTAGTGGAGTCACAAAAAACATTGAGTATGTGTCTTATGGACTTGGAATCGGCTATTTTTTGATTCCCACAGTTGTTTTAGTCTTTTGCCTGTTTAAATCCCTAGGTCGGCCTTTATTGTACTTACTCAATCTATCTGTTGGATTCCTCACTATCTTTATGTCAGGAGGAATGGTAGGAGAAAGTAGTTACACTTCGATCCTCGTACTATTATTTGTCAACATTCTAATTACCAAGCCATTCGGAAACATTGCAAATTCTGTGCTGCTTTTCTTACTCGCCTTGATCTTGATCAAAAGCTATGAATCTGCTAGTTTTTTGTGTTTGATCTTGGGTCTTTACCTCTGGAAGCAAAACAGAATAGAACGATTTGTGCTTTCAGGAATTGAGCGATTAATTAACGTATTTACTTTTTTTACACTATTTGCTGGCTCTTTGCTAGCAATAAAGAATGTGGTTTTTCCTACAAATTTAGCTAATCGAAACCAAGCTTTTGAACTCAAATTTGCCTTCCTTCAACATGGATGGATTTTCTTTTGCTTGATTCCTTTTATTGGTTTGGCAATAACTGTTGTTTACTCTCAAATAAGAGAACATTCATTACTGAAACTTTTGTGTTACGTGCCCTTAATTTTGACATGTAGTTTCTATTCATTGGCTACTCGTACTCAAATTGGCCTAGGTTTTAGCTACTACACACGACTACTTAGTGCAGCTGGAGTTGGAGTTTTACTTATACTCTTTTTTATCAGTCGGGATAAAGTCGAAAAAATAGTTACCAGATTTCAAAAAGAAATGGCTGTTTTTTCTCTAATTATCACGCTTATAGCGACTGCGCAAAGTACGAACACTGCTATAGGTTGGCATGGATATTTGAATCGTGTGCAGCAGTCGATACTAAGCACTATGTCATTCGCGCCTTATTCAACACTTGGTTATTCCGACCCGACAGATTCGCAATACTCATGGACTTGGTCCACCACAACTTTAAGTTATTTGCTTCGACAGTCAGAGAATGACGGATTGCTCGATAATCCAGGTGAATCGTCATTTAAGCCTCTAGACCCACTCTCAATCCCAAGCTCTAGAGGCTTCTACTGGCAAAGGTAGCAATCCTAAATGTCCAATAATTCCATGTGTTTTGCGCAACTTTAAGTGTTGTAGTTTGATTCAACGATCAAAATGGAGCAAGCATTAATCAGATTTTTGAGTAGGAATAAGCTCGACACTTTTGAGACCAATTCCAAGCAATCGTGAGTCTTCGGACACGCCCAGATCTTTGGGTGAAGTTAAGGCTTTGAATTCAAATCTGATGAGAGCAGAAAGGTTATTACCTTTTGCTATGGATTTAAGATCAATTAAAATTGAGTCGTCATCTGAGATTGTTGAAACAATATTGTCTGAGTATTTCTTCTCATTGACAAAAATTGAATATTTGAAACCACCGGAATAACCAACATAAAAATAGTTAACTGAAATGCGTACTGTTTGCGCTCCTAAATCTTGAGATTGCAGGTCAAGTGCCATGCGTGCAACAGGCTTTTCAGACCAAACTCCCCATTCTTCGATACCGGACCATCCTTCAAGTAACGCACTCGAACCCCCTTGAGATAGTCCAAACAATATTTTGGAGTCCGGAGTTAAAGTCACATAGCTTGAAGGCGGGAGCGGCTGCGCTCTAAAGGAATCTTGCGCAAAAAACAAAGTGGAGAGAATCAGAATCTGACATGCAAGTATGACCAAATTTCTTATTTTTTTAATTTTTTTATGCATACTAAGACGCATTCCGGGGCACTCTGTAGAATAGCCAGTTGCCAGAATTTCCCACAATTGCTGGCACACCAAAATCAGCTATGAAATCATCTGTTTCTTTTCCTACCAAGAATCCTCTTATATCAACATGGACACCACAGATACCATCCTCCTTGGCAAATGCGAATATTGTCTGCGCACTACGACCTAAATATTTTGATTGGTAGCTTCCGCCTGGAACGTTTTTCACTGCACCAAAGGTCCAATTCTTATTGGTGTTTTGCAGTGAAACTTCAAAATGCTTATATGTATCTAGTCCATTTATTGCACCATTTTCAGGGAAACTCATGACAGGTAATTGCAAGATGCCACACTTCTCTGGAATTAAGCTTTCAATTTTATCGTTGTATTCCGTCACAACGGATTTTAGTAGCCGTGCATCATTAATCATGTAGGAGCCTGCAGAATACTTTGGCGATTGATCCAGCAGCAGGATACTCAACGATCCGATTGTCAGTAAAAGTTTATGGGACTTTTTCAGAGATACATATACTTTATTTTTTTTGAGAATTAACTCTAAAGACTTTGCGCCACCCAGCAAGATTAGCATCAAGATAATGGGAGTCATTCGATTCCACGCTCGTATTTGGGGCGTTAAATAAAGTGCAAACAAGTGATTTGGCCCACCCACAGTGAAAAACAAAACACAAAGTGTAGTTAGGACCCCTAATCGAAAAACAATCAATTCATTTTCATGATGCCGACCGGCCTTTCTGAATAGCAATTGAGTAAAGTACGTAAGGAAAATTATTGAAAAAATAGTGGTCGCAAGTGTTCCGTAATTTGATTGAATTTGTGCTTCATTTATTTGTGTTATGCTGGGAAGTTTCTTTAAAAATTTGGAAAGGAATGGCAAGTTGCTTTCTGAAGAAGGGGATATCAAAACGTCAAGTCTCCCACCGTATAGCAATGTATCTGCGCTAGATCGCCCGACAACTCTCTGAGGTGAAATACCCTGATACTGACCAAATACGAATGGGATCTGTAAAATAAAAAAGGTGATTAACGAGAAAGCCAGCAAATTAAACTGCTTAATTACGAGCCGAATCTCGAATTTCTGAACAATTTCGATGAAAAGCACAGACATTAGTATCAGTCCCGTAAATACCAAGTAATATGGTCCAGAAAGTACGATGCATAACATGATGAAATAATCGAAGTTTTGACGCCGAAAGTCTGGTTTTGTTGCAGATCTAAACTGACGTAGTCCGAGTAGGACACATAGAAACATTGGGTATAAAACACCATAGTCAAGGTGAAACACTCTATAAAAGTGCCAAGGAAGCAAAGTTGCCGAGTAGGAAATCAGAAGATTAATTCCTTTTGATAGATTGATCTCTCTACCACACGCGTACGCAACAAGAAATGAGATTGGAAAAGAAAAAAAGAAGACCCATTTAAGGCCGTGACCTATTCCAAACATGGCATCAATCAGCGAAATAGGAATTAAGTTCAACCAATTAGCTGTCGGAAAGTATCCCCAATTTAATCCAGTGGGAAACCCAAATTGATCATTGATCGGGAATTTGAGCTTTGAAATACTGTCTGTGTAAACGTAATAGAATGTTAGATCACCCTCAGACTGCAAAATGCCGCTAAAATTCAGAATCCCAACTCCGAAAAACATCACAGGAAATACCAGTGTTGTCAGGCTGGCAACGAGAATTAGTAGCTGATCTCGATATCTAGAGAATACTCTGCTACTCATACTCGAACCCTTCTCTCTCCAACGATTACAATTTATCACTTCTAAGCATCGAATTTCTTGCTTAAAGGACAGAGTCTCATGGTATAGACAAACATCGATTCCCCGAACCAAGACATCTTGTCAACTAGATATGAACCTGACTTCAATCTGGCGAATTTTCGGCATCAAAAAGACTCGATATCACAAGGGAAGCCTTTTCCCATCAGCGCTAGTAGCATCAACCAAATCCATTCCATTTAAGTTTACTACTGATTAAAACTCAATAGTCCATTACGAGCACATTAGATGGATTCTAGCGACCCTTTGCACTTTGTTCTATGAAGTTACTTCCTTGCTCGCTCACAGATGGTTGAATTTTCAACAGTATTACTAAATGTACTTGTTGAATCTTTTCAGAACTACTCATTAATGTGTGATGGAACTATTGCGAGTTCAACCTCAGCAATTTTTGTAATTGCCATGCGACCTGTTGACTCATGATTAAGTGACTTGCATTCCATAATGAATAGAGGCAATCTATCTTCTAAAGTTCTAAATAAACCGATCTTCCCCCATGAAAGATCGTAACCTTCCGGCTTTGTACGGTGGAATCTATAGATTGGCGACCCAGACGCCCTACAACCATTGGTATTGGTCGTCCATTCCAGAAATACTCTCTGGAAGAGTATTTCTGGGTGATCTGGTGGACAGACAACTCCGATGTACTGACCGTTTTGAAGAGACGGCCTGAATTTGCGTGAGCTAAAGCATGGGAATCACCCCCCGTAGTTCCCTAGCTAAGAGGTTTGCAAGGCTTACAATGCTACGTGGACATAATTGAAATCAACATTCCCGCTTTTGATGAAAATGAGAATTTAAAGTTCTTAATCCCTCAAATTCTTGAAGAAGTAGCACATTGTGAGGATTTTATTTTTCGCTTAAAGGTAATTGTCCGAAGTGATGAACCTCAATCCACATTTGATCTATTGGATAACCTAAATGTTGAGGGCATCCGCCGGAAGCCAGATAACTCATTTGGCTCAGCAATTTCGACAGGAATCTCCACGATTGAAAGAAAATCCAAGTATGTAATTTTCATGGATGCAGATGGTTCACACCAACCCGCGACTATCATTAAACTAGCCAACCAAGCAAAGCAGAGTGGAGCAGACATTGTCATAGCTAGTAGATACGTAGTGGGGGGAGAAACCGACAATTCAATGATACTTAGATTAATGAGCAAAACACTTAATAAGATTTTTGGGGTGATTTTAGGTATTCAATGCAAAGATATCTCCACAAATTTTAAGATATATAAATCTAGTTTGTTACGAGATATTGAGTTGTCTTGTAAGAATTTTGATGTCGTCGAAGAGCTGTTGCTTAAGGTGAAGGTTACGGCAGGACCAAATTATTCTTTTCTAGAAATTCCAGATCACTTTCAGCAAAGGAAGTTTGGAGAATCTAAGAGACAGTTAACTATTTTCATATTTTCATACATCATAACCCTAGTGAAACTTCGAGTGTGGAGTAGCCTTGAAAATCGCAATTGTAGGAGCTAATGGATTCTTAGCCTCAAACTTTATCACAAAAGGGTTAACTTCAAATCAGCACTATATCGTGAAATTTTCACACAGTTGCACTGATTCCGAATCAACTTTTATTGATGTGCTTGATCTCGTTTCAATTCAAAACGTTTTTGAGTTAAGAGAGTTTGACTTAATTATTAATTTTGCAGGGAGACTATCTCCTATAGACAAAATAGGCGACGACTTGAATCGTCTATCTTCATTAAATCTAGCAAATGTCTTGAAATCGATTGGAAAGCCAGCTACTCTGTTGCACCTTTCATCTTCTTTGGAAAGCGATGATTTTAACACGGAGAGCGATTACGCATTATCAAAATCTTTTGGAACAAGGAATTTACTTGATGCCACATTGGACTCCAATGTTGGGGTTATAATAGTCAAGGTTCACAATGTAATCGGTAGAGATCAAAATCAAAGAAAGTTGTTGGCCACCTTAATTAATCATGCCACACTAGGACTTTCTATTAGCCTAGATTATCCAAATAGAATTCGAGACTTCGTTTGGGTAGGCGATTTTGCTGAAGCATTATGGCAAATTGTTGATGATTTTGACTTTTCAGCCAGAAATCAATCTGCCTTATTGGGCGAGCATCAAGCGGTGCGACAAATTGATTGGGAGATTGGTACAGGAATCGGCACTAAGATTTACGATTTAGCAATTGAGATTTACGAAAGATTAGGTCGCAGGGAAGATCTCGTAAGTTATGCAGTACCTGAAGAGATAAATGATATTTTCGAAGTTTGCATTGCTGATACTTCAAGCACTAGATCAATACGCTGTACTACCAGTCTGGGTGATATTCTTGACAAGATGATAGGGGCGCAGTTATGAAGTGGGTTGTCACAGGCGCAGCAGGCTTCGTAGGAACAAATTTATCCCTAAAGTTAGCAGAGTTAAAGCAAGATGTTTTACTTATTGATGACCTTAGTCGCCCTTTTGTTGAAGAAAACAAGAAGTACCTAGAAGCCAACACTTCACACGTCGTTAAGCAAATAGATATTACTGATTTTGCTACCGTAGCAAACGAGCTTGAAAAATTTGGTAATGCTGATGTTATTGTAAACCTCGCGGGTCAAGTATCCCTTTTGGCCTCAATCAAAGATCCAATACGTGATTTTGTTGTTAACGCCTATGCACCATTGATGTTAATGGAATACCTTCGAAGAAACAACTCTAATCCAATTTTCATCAATCTAAGCTCGAACAAAGTTTATGGAGATTTGAAAAATTCTGAGATAGTTGAGGGAGAAAAACGGTATTCACTATTAGGGGCGGAAAATTCGCTCGATGAGCTGACTCCTTTAGATTTTTATGGACCTTATGGATGCTCCAAAGGCTCTGCTGATCAATACTTGATTGACTATTCTAGAATTTATGGGATGAGGACCGTTAGTTTTCGGCAGTCGACCATTTATGGTCCGTTCCAGCGCCCAACATCAGATCAAGGTTGGGTCGTATATATGATTGATCAAATCCTAAAGGATAAACCGATCCAGCTTAATGGAATCGGGAAACAGGTCAGAGATATTTTATATATCTCTGACCTGGTCGAACTTTTTTTATTGATTCCAACGCTTAAGGATTTCCCTTTTGGCCAATCCTTTAATGTTGGGGGAGGACCAAAAAACACCATGTCTATACTGGAGCTTTTTTCTCTTTTGGAAATACACACAGGACTATGTGCAAAGTTTAATACTGGTCATGAGAGGCCGGGTGATCAAAGATATTATGTCTCTAACATTGATAAGATTTGTAGTGCTACTGGTTGGAGTCCAACTACTAATGTCCTTAATGGAGTCCTGAGAGTTCTTGCAGATCGTGGCTTAACTCCTTGATGATAATCACACAAGGGTAGACTAATTAAGTATTCAACGATCTCTGTCCTCAACCATGATTTTCTAAATAGCAGCAAAAGTTTTCCATCTTGTGGTGGATAAAAAAGTCCTGTCGATGCGATCAAGAATAGTGGCTGTTTATCTCCTAGAGTTCCGAGAGCTTCGATCTATTTTAGTGAAAGATCATGACTACCAGAGTGGGTTGGATAAGTTTACTTCGGTGTTATCCCAGCGAAGAATTAACTTCATCAAATACCTGAATTTCTCTGTATAGCGAAAGGTGAGCCGGTACCATTTTTTTTACTTCAGAGTTTCGAGCGCTTGAATCTAACGCGGACTGTTTCAAAACCGATCTTTGCATTGGATTTGAGAACAAGCCTGAGAGTTGATTTGCAATTTCGGTTTGATAAAAAGTAGTTAAAATTCCGTTTCTCCCATTTTCGACAATCTCTGCAATAGCCCCCGATTCAACGGCAACTATTGGCACACCTGCCGAGAGAACCTCCAGGAGTGAATAAGGAACCCCTTCATTTAATGAAGTGCTTAGAAAAATATCTGCTGCAGGGATGACTTCTGCGGCGTCTACCCAACCAAGTAGTCGGACATTGGACGGGGCCTGCGCTTTGATTTGGTCGAAGAGTTCACCGCCACCAGCTATTAGGAAATTGATTTCTGGAAGTAGGCGCGCAACTTCAAGGGCTAATGATGGGTTTTTGACTGGGGCCATCCGGGCCATCCAAAGGACCACGTGGGTGTCTGGGTGAATATCTAGTTTTGCTCGGGCTGCCTCACGAGAAATGAAGTTGAGGCTTTGGCCCTCAGAGGCGATTGAAATGTACTGGTTAGGTTTGCCAACTCCGACTTGGAGTAAATCTTTTGATACCTGCTCGCCGACGGTAATGAGAGTGTTTGTTACCTTAGCCAGGCGCAGTTCAATATTGACAATGACTTGGAGTGCTCGCCGTGAGAATTCAGGGTCACTCAGTAAATGTCCGTGAAAGGTGTGGATCTTTGGAATTCTAAAGAACATAAGTCGGGAGAGCAAGCCAGCCTTAAAGGTATGGCTATGAATAATATTAGGCTTAAATTTCTTGACTGTCTTTCTCAGTTCCAAATAGGCACGAAAATCCTGCACGGGATTAACTCTTCGGCCGAGGTGTTCAATCCTTACAAATTGGATATTCTCTAACCTTGAGTCCTCAATCTCGTGTCCTTGAACATGCCCCACAGCCAACAGAGTCTCAACTTGATCTGCAATCTGAGGTAGCAAATTGTCCAAATATCTCGCCGTTCCACCCACGTTAAAACGTGCGATAACATGTAAAACTCTAGGCTTTTCGGTAGGCATCTAAAACCTCCATTGTGCCACCGAGCATTACTTGTTTGCCATGGTCAAGCCATAGCACCTTAGTCGCCAGAGATTCGACAGTATTTAAATCATGCGAAACGAGTATCGTCGCCTCGCCACCTGCAATCAAATCTTTCATCCTCGCCTTGGATTTTTCCCGAAATTCGGCATCTCCCACACCCAATATCTCGTCAACTATGAGTACATCGGATCTTTGAAAAGCGGCGACGGCGAATCCGAGGCGGGCAACCATTCCAGTCGAGTATGTGCGTAGCGGCAATTTTATCTGTTCTGTTAGCCCAGCCCACTCGGCGATTTCTCCCACCTTTGCACGCATTGCTGTGGTGCGATTTCCAAGCAGTACGCCAAACAAGAGAATATTCTCTTCACCGCTTAGCTCTGTGTTAAACCCAGCACCGAGTTCGAGCATTGGAGCTACTGAACCGCTCACTTTGACCACTCCTGAGGTTGGCGGGAGAACTCTTGCAATCAGTTTCAATAGGGAGGACTTTCCAGCCCCGTTATGACCGATGATTGCTAGAACTTCCCCGCGTTCAACGGTGAAACTGATGTCAGTCAAGGCGCTAACGGTGATATCTAGGTTGATCCCCTTCATGGCACTTATTGCGGCTTCTTTCAGGGAGGTGGCCCGACCGTGTCTGATGACGTACTCCAGGTCTACGTTCTGAACTTCAATGACAGGATTTGTCACATCATCACCACAGTCTTGGACCAGGATCTTTTAAAGATAGTAAGACCTAGAAGAAGGACGATAGTGGAAGTGGAAAACATGTAAACCCAATCAAAGAGAGTGGCTTTACCGGTGCTGGCAAATACAAATCTGAAAATATCAAGATAAGAAGATAGTGGGTTCAGAGAGACTATCAATCTGACAGTTTCGTTCAGAATATCCTTAGGATAAAAAACGGGCGTTAAGTAAAAAAGTAATTGCAAAATTAGCACGATTATATTCTTTGAGTCATTAAATCTAATAAATAGAATCGACGTCATTAACGATAGACCTATTGTCAGACTCAGCATACACAAGATAACTAGTACGGTAAGTGGAGCAAATAAAGAAATGCCCTCACCGACCATTATGGTTACAACCACAAGTGCAAAAAGCCCAAGAATAAAGTTGACCGAATTTGAGATAGCGGCTGCAAAGGCGAAGACATGAGGGCGGACATAAACCTTTTGCAGAATTCCCATCCCGCTGGCTATTGATTCAGATGCTTGCATAAATGCCTGATTAAAAAAGGTCATTAATAGAACGCCTGCTAAGACATATGGCGCAAACTGTGAGCCATCAGCCAGTCTTGCTTTAAAAATGTGAACAAAAACCATCCAGAGAATCAGGCTCGTAAGCAATGGGTTGATTAGCGTCCAGAGTAGACCGAGTACTGAACGCTTATAGCGAACGGCAAGGTCTCTTTTCACGAGCAAGGAGATCAAGTCACGCTGATCCCATAAATTGGTCGTTAGCTCTTTGAAGTAGTTAGTGCGGGCCGAGGAATCGTAGATATTAGACATTTGTGTCCACCGCATTGATCCTGACCATTGAGGAAGTATCTCAGAATTTAGAAGGCAGTTGTGCAATCGCGGGAAGCGGATGACTGGTCGCCGTGAGGACATCTGCCTCATTCCTAACCGCGCCTACGCGCAGCGATCAAATCTTGGAGAATGAGG